>Ga0099826_10003929_pt1 | contig 10276 bp, 8 predicted proteins | sample Mtrugardesep15_FD_76830 | JGI IMG/M metagenome (GOLD analysis project Ga0099826, IMG submission 76830) | Root nodule microbial communities of legume samples collected from California, USA - M. trunc garden sep15 | ecosystem: Host-associated > Plants > Roots > Nodule | place: USA: California...
ATATATATATATATATATATATATATATATATATATATATATATATAGTTTATGAAGAAATTTACATTTCACTTATTGAAATATGGTCAAATTCTTATTATACTGAACTTTACATTTCATTGGATATTAATATATTATAGAGAATGTTTTTCTTTTAGAGGAACACAAAAATAGTATTTAGTAGAAATATTTGTTAGAATAAATTAAAAGAGTAAAGAGAAAAGGATAGACATTGATTGATAACTGCACCGTCAAGTGGAATCTAAATGTAACCTCTTTTTGCATTATTTTTATATGATCTCATGATGATGAGACACGATAGGGTAGGGTGACACTATGGACTTGTATATATGTGACACAATTCACCTAAAAGAAAACTATTTTTCAATAGAAAAACTTTAGAGCCAGGGATGGTGCCCCATGAGGAGAAGATTTCAAGCTCAAATAACACTATAAAAAAAAAAAATCACATTGAAATTCTGATAAAAAGCACATAAAATCATCCTTTAAATCTATCCAGCAGTTCCACTCAGAACTTCTTAAAAAAATCAAAATTAATTCCATAAGATAACCCATTATATCTTTAATAACAAAAAAAAGTCATTTACATTTTTCACATGAAAATAAAATAACGTTAATATAATAACATCATAAATAATAATAGAATATATTACCATGAAATAATGTTCCAAACAAATCCAATGACCTTAATTACATACCAAAGCAAGCTAGAATCAAATTAAAGGACACAAAATTAAAAAACATGGTACAAGAAAAAATATTGCATTATCCCTAGAAAAAAAAATTAATTTCCTAAGTACTCAAATTACATAGGAAGCAACAAATGCCAAAACAAACACAATTTGTAAGACACCAACAGAAACATGGTATCCAGAAGACTTAGAATGAACATCTTGAATCATCACCCTAACAATCATCTTTTGGCCTTTCTCACAATGCCCAGATGCACCACTGATGAAGTAGAATGTCCCTGAATGATTTAACTTGAACTCAGTGTTTCCATTGTTTGAGAAAAATGTTGGTTGTGTCGCATTGCAATCATCGTAATTTTCCTTGCCAACTTCCATCACCGAATCCTTCTTGTACTTGAAATCTACAAACATGTAAAAAAAAAATGTCAACTATAAGTGTTATAATATTTGTTTTAAAGAAAAAAATGTCCGTGACTGCGATTAAGGCAAGACATCAAAGTATCTGATGCATGTGACCGAAATGAAAGTTGTACCGACCACATTTGACCGTGTCTTTTTTATAGTATAAATAAATTATAACGGTTACCGTGACTGCAATTTAAAACCCTAAAATTATATGGACGAAAAGAAAGAGAAGGATTTAGGGCATACGAATGGAGTCACCAATTTTGAACCTCTTGTTGGAAGCCCAAATATTGTAGATATCAATGTCATTAGAAGAAGGAACAACCCAACCTTTTAGGTCACCAACTTCAAATTCAGTTGAAGATACAATAGAACATTGTAGTGAAGAGAAAAAAGCCAAGAGAAGCACAAGTAAGGTGGTGGAATACAAAGAGAAAGAAGAAGATGCCATTGTTTTCATTTCTGTTATGGGGGTGCAAATAATAATGTGAGTGCAGCAAGAGTTTTGTTTGTTGTGAAATTTTTGAGGAATTAGGGTTAGTTTAATATATAGATGTGTTTATAGAGAGTGGAGGAGTTGGTTTTACATGAGTTGGATGAGAAATGGAGGTAGTGGGTGGTTATAGTTACATGTATAATTAGTCGTATATATTTTTGTGCATTATACTAGGTAAATTAATTTGACTTAGTCAATAGGGTCTAATCTGCAATTAAATTAACTAAATTGAAAATTGTCATATAGGAAATTTAAGAGGGAAAAACAATAGATACATGCAAGCTGTAAAAAGAAGTTGTTTACATTATCAAGGATCCTTGGTGGTTTAGTCACGTATTCACATTAATATTTTATACTAATATATAAAAAAATTTGAGTGAATACAAATATAATGTTTTAAATTTAATTTTTTTATTTTTCTAATAGTTTACATGAGTGAAGAGAGAAAAAAAATTATGTGTGTGCATATCAATATTTTAAAAACCAAATTTAGTTCAGCCAGTTAAATTGAGAATCGAGGAGTTTCTTGATTGGTTTGATCATAATTACATTGCATTATGATTGAACTGAGATCGAACTGGGTTGATCTCGTTCAACCTACTTTGATTTTTTACATTTATATATGTTTATTCGTCAACCTGATCAATCGTGATTGAATCGATTAAACCAGTTAAACTATGATGCGAAGGTCTCGTGGATTCAGTTTTCGTTCCATTTTTTAAAAATATTAATCATCGTACATTATCAAATTCTTTATGGTTGAGTATATCACACAAATCATCACAGGGACCAAATTTGTTATCAATGATTGGCATTCTTTGGACAGTTATAGGATGGACTAAGATTTGCTAATGCTATGTGATTAGTTAGTTAGACAGTTAATAAGAGCACAATTTTAATCAAATATGTTACCTTAGAATTATTTTCTTTCATGCTTTCAATCCCTTTCTACGCCATTCACAAGTAGGTATAGACTTTAAACAAGACATGATACATGATTTTGTATGAAAAATTACATAACAAGATATTCTTAAATTTCTTATAATGAAGATTCTGAATCTCTTCCAAGTTCAGATTCTTCATCAGAACCATTACTTTTGTTGACTTTGAATGATTTCATACTAAAAATCCGAGGAAAAGCACTCTTTGATCTGATTATTGTTGAAGTTCCATGTTTATCAGCAAGCTCTTCAGATAATGTTTTCACAAGAACATCAAATTGCCTTTTGTATGTCGGAAACCTCGTGATAAATTTTGTGATACCTTGAAGCCTTCACCATAATAAGTACAAGAGTTATTGAAAATAACTAACCGAGTTTAACAAGAATTCACCGTTAGTGTAAATTAGTTTTACACCGACATCAAATGATATCAATGTACTAATTTGTAGCCGTGTTTTAAAAATAACGGTGAAATACTGAAATTTTATTGGATATCAATGTAAAGCTAATTTAGTAAATTTATTTTTTTGTGACATGTACCTTCTAGCCAATGCGTCGAGTTCGGCTAGTTTGTGGTCGGATTCGGGAGGAGGACCAAAAGTTAAATTTTTTACCCTATCAAGATCACCATTGAAGAGAACTAATTTGCAAAGGTAGTCCTCTTCGGACACAGAAAGATTTTCAGCTTTGATTTGATCTTTAATAATCAAAAGTGGATTAAGGAACCATTCAAAAAACTTCTCCTTTGGTCTGTTTGTAGTAGTTAGTTCAGTATCATCAGCTGCATTGAGGAAGTAATAAAAAATCGGTTATTCCATATTAAAAGCAAATTATCTTGAACATTAGAAGTGCTTAATTAAGCTATTTATCCAATAGGGCATAAAGGCAACTAGCACAGTAACAAGTGCTTCACTTACTTATCAAAATACCGGGGGAATCGGCTTTAATAGAGCGCAAAAGCGCTTGAAGAAGACAATAAGCTGGCAAACCAATACTAATGACTTTGCTCTCTTTGCCAAACATGGCTTCTTGTATGTCATCATGTGTTATTAGTCCTTGAGAAACCAATGTTTCTCCTATATGAAGACATTCTTTGCACAAGCCATCCAATAACTACACAACTCATGAGCAACATTTGTTTAGGTCACAAATGAACAAAAAATATAAAACCTGAAAGTCTCGCATTGTCCGTAGTCAGCACCAATTGTAAGTTGTTCGATCAAAATCCGACAACTCACATTTTAACTTTGTATTTTGACTCAAGTCATGCAGTTGAAATGTCATATATCGGATTTTGATCAAACAGTCGGTGAATTGCAACTAGAAAAAATGCGAGAAAACACGATTGTGTTAAGTCTAAATCCGAAAAAATTACCTCAAATGGTTTCAACTCAGCTATGTTATTAGTTAATGAAATTGTACGGGAAATAGTCTTTGCTAAGGGCTTAGCTCTTGAGACGGAACTTGAATGTGAAGTTGTCCGTGACAATTCGATCTTATTGCGTCGATATTTAGGCCTATCATACACAAGTCAAGAGCATCATTAAGTGCAAATCTCAAAACAACATGTATTATAAAGGAAAGAAGAGTAAAACCTTGGGAAGCAAGATCCTTCCGGCATGTCAAGAACATCATTACTGTATTCATCATAAAGAGACAAAGTTGCGACAATGTACCGAAGGCCAAACAAGAAACAGGACTCCTGCATTGGTATGTGTCAGTGTTGGTATCGTGTCTGTTATCCGTATCCGTGTCAGCACTTCATATAACACAACACAACATCATATAGGAACAATAATATCTTATTTGAGGGCTAACCTGATAGGCAACAACTCCTGCACGAGCACCGAGAAAGACACTCGCTATTACAGATGCCAGAAATGCGCCGACAACAGCCAATGGCCATAGAAGGATAGCAAGGCCTGCAAAAGGCACACATATTGTCTCCAAGAAAGGGCCTTCACGACCAATGAGGTCATGAAACAAACGTTTCCAACCTTTGAAAAGCATGTATGGAACTTTACATAGGGCAACACATGATATAATCGGCACATCAACTATGATCCCGAGAATTGCTGCTACAATAGCACCAGGAATATAATGTAGCCTGCATCAAAAAAGAGTAAAGAAACATCAATAGAATTTCACAGAAAACCAAATTGTGCTTTCATGATTCGAGACATAATAATATTATCAAACCTGATCTCGTAATATTTTCCAGTTGGTGGTCCCTCTTGTCTCAGGTCATCCATAACAGAGAAATAAGTATGGAAGCATGCATCTCTTACATCCTTCACAATATCAAAGGTCTTCAAAACAGTGCTCCATGTTCCATCCTGTGGAGCCAATATGAAATCAAACATGATATTTTGACGCACAAATTTGATAACAAATTTCGACAACAGTTTAGATGGTTAGCATAGTTCAAATATGTGGTTAATTACGTGATGAATATAACAAGGTGGCGCAACTCATTAATTATCTACTAAACAGATTTAACCATGATTTTAAACGTCATTTACTAGGATTGTCAGTGTTCAAATATACATGATGTCCCTTAACCACGATCCGTGTTAAAATGTACACATGAAAATCGTGGTTAAATGTGGTTAATGAGTTGCGAGGCAACACCTTATTTTATCGATTAACACGTCTCTATATGAAATATCTTGTATTGAACAACTAATAAAACAGAAATAACATACCATAAAACAGTGGAAAATTTTGTTCTCTTTTTCTCCTTCAATAGCTTCAAAAGTAGCAAATAATGGTGAAAGAAATCCATAAGCTGCACCACCTACAATACTTCCAACAATTCCCAAAACTGGCCATAAAATCAACAGGACTGGTAGTAAAATTGTGCACATCACAAACTTCAGTAATGGTCCTAATTGTTTACATCTGTAGTCAGTTAAGGAAATCAATACGATGGAAAATCGTATAAATCTAAATAAATTGATCGATTTGTCGAAGCTAAGAAATGTACCTCGCAACACAGTAATATGTCCATGTAGTATGTATGCACCAAAGACCAAGTATGATAGATGAGTTTCCGATCGTCACGATTAAGCATATTAAGGGACAGAAAATGATACCTGAAAATAGTTTGAGAGAGAGTAAGTTTGACAATCATACTCTAAAAACGCGCAATAACAAAACAATTGAACGAATGATCATACAACTCGATCAATTGTGCCTACATCCCCGACAATGAAGTGGATGTTGTAGTATTCTATTATCCAATACATTGGATTAATGAGTACAAATTGTGTTTAAATACTATGATACGGATTACAGACACTCATTGCACAATAGAGAGTTTCATACTATGAAGCACATACACTCATCGGATTAGACGTGTCCTGGTGTCGGACATGTGTCGTGTCAGACACCGACACATATAGTTACACTGAATTGAGCCATATATTTCACTTCATTTTGCACCTATTAGCCATAAATGTAGAAAAACAACAAAAGGGTCTAGCCTTAAATTATTTGAAATTCTTTAAAAGTGTACTTTAAGATTGTGTGTATGTATGTATATTTTTGGTAAAAGAATGGTTGAATATATTTTTAAAGCTTAATAGCAATTTTAGTCCCCTAACTTTTTCAAAGTTGCGATTTTGGTCCCCTAAGAAAAAAAAACTACAAAACCGCCCCCTAAGTTTTGCACTTGTGGCAGTTTTGGCCCCCAATGCCAATTTTGACTCGGTCTACGCTGACGTGGCACCCTAAGTGAGGTGCCACGTGTTATTTTTTATATTTTTTTTGCCTTGGAAGCCAAAACTGATATAGTTGCAAAACTTAGGGGACGGTTTTGTAATTTTTTTCTTAGGGGGCTAAAATTGTTATTAAGCATATTTTTAAAGAATGGACCGTTACATAATGCTTAGCCAAATCCTCATATTTTAATCTCTTTTTTCTTTATTAGGTGCTCATCTTGTGCTTAAAGCAAAGCAAGGTTGTGTTTATGGTGACTTGTTGTGATGAGATGCCATCTTTTTGGATTTGAAAAAGGAACAAGGACCACTTTGAACGTGAGCTAGATTACCATAAGCATATGTGTTACATTAAAACACTCATATCTTTCTCTTTGCTATATCTGCGAAATATGAAAGACTAATCAATCGAGGTAATTGAGATCCATTTAAATATTGACAACTTCTTTAATAAAAATATTGACTACTTCTATTGTAGTAGATTCTTTTCTATAGAAACTGATCATGAGTCAAATTGTTGACCAAATAATTTAGAGTCAAGTATTTGTCACTTGGGTCACATCATATTTGTACGCTCATCTCTCTCTTCAAATACTATGAATTTCTCTAGAATTTTTATTATAACTAAATCAACCAAATAAAATTGATTAATAAGATGAGAGATAGGTGAAAGATGTCGGATACCATAAATGCGAAATATCAGAGACTAGTCAAGCAGAGTAATTGAGATCCATTTAAATATTGGTAACTTCTTTCAAAACATATCGACTACTTCTAATGTAAATTCTTTTTCATAGAAACCAATCATAAGACAAATTGTTGACCAAATAATTAAGAGAATAAGTACCTTCCACTTGTGTCACATCATATTTGTACGCTCATCTCTCTTCAAATACTTAGAATTTCACTAGGATTTTTGTTACAACTAAATCAATCCAATAAAGTCGATTAATAAGATGAGAGATATGTGAAAGATATCTGATACTTTTTTTTATTTACAACAAGTTTAGGTGAGTTAGGTTTCGGACTCACCAAGGTTAAGACAGACCTTAATAAATAAGAGAACGTAAAACTTTATCTTAGAGTTAAGATGTACAAAATTCAATTGATCAAAATGTGTTTGGTGTGTATTTGTTTTTTTTTTTGTCACCAATAATTTTGTTTCCATTTTATTTAATTTAATAATTTTATGGTATTCTTTTCTGCATATACTTTTTTTTTAAAAAGACAAAGGAGTTTGGAGGAGAAGACACGTCAACACAAGATTTTTTTCCCTTATAAATGAAATCTCAATGTAAAATGGACAAATGGCACCACAAGAAAGTGCTTGTGAAATCATTCATGCTTTTCATAAACACTTGTGAAGTTAAAGCTTTTAGAAACAGAGTTTTTCCATAAACTCTTCGGAATAGATTATGAAGAAACTTATGAATTACATGAATATAATTTAACTTCTTTTTTCTTATCTTTTGTTATAGAATAAAACTATGCATGAACATTTTTGTATGATAAACGCTTAATTAAGTTGATTATTCAAACAGGACAATGTATACCAGTTTTATATTCTTATTTACCATTCATCATATACTTTTTCATTTTATTTTTTGTGATTTTCCATCATGTACTTTTTCATTTTAGTTTTGTGATTTTCCAAATTCTAAGTGATTGTGATCATTTCACAGAAAATGAATCAAAGCATATATACAATAAGAATTCCAAAATAATATGGAAGAATTAAGCCTAAAATTTACCTTTGATGTTGCCTAGAATAAAAAGGCTGATGAAATATGGTAGAAAGCAAAACAAGCCCCAAATTGAAGACCAAAAATCATGAGGAGGTTCCATTGCACTCCCACCAAGATGTCTACAAAGATACTAAATAATACTAAAAACTTAAATTTCACTTCATTATGAATAGTCATAGATGTAGAAAAAGAACAAAAGGATCATTCATAATCCTCATATTTTCTTCCCTTTCTTTTGGAACTTCTAGAATTGAGGCCTTAAATAATACTAAGATTGTGTGTGTGTTTTTGGTAAAAGAGTGGTTTATATATATATTTTGGAAGAAAAAAAAAAAGGAATGAAGGAGTGTTACATAGTGGTTAACCAAATCCTCATATATTATCATATCTTTTAATATCTTAGGTGCTCATCTTGGGTTTAAAGCAAAGTAAGTGCGACGTTTATGGTGACTTGTTGTGATGAGGTGCCATCTTTTTGGATTTTGAAAAGGTAAAAGGACCACTTTGAACGTGAGCTAGATTGCAATAAGTATGTGTGTTACACTAAAACACTCTTCTCTTTCTTTCTTTTTTATACTAATGAAATTGCGGAAACTAATCTATTGAAATAATTGAGATTCATTTAAGAGATTCACCTTTTCTAACATGCACCGATGAAGGATCACATTTTCAACCAAATGATTACAAAACTCAAATACATATCACAAACGATATAAGATTGGCTTAATAATGGTGTAGAAGAGTTTAATAGTGAAATGATAAGAATATGGTCGTTGTTTCGATTCCCACCTTCAACAAACACTTAAAATTAACAATTAACATGTTTAAAAAAATATTTGTCATTTGCGTCATGTGGTTCACTTAAACTTTCTCATATAATAGCCAAGTAACACAAAATTCATGAATGATCATAATTTGTTTTGCATGGATTTTGATTTATGTCCATCATGATTTAGTTCTTTTTTTATTTAACAATAAAGTATTCGATAAAAAAAATTCTTCGAAAGAAGAGATGTTAAAACGACGGAACATTGTGATTCATCATAAAATATATATTGGTTGATTAAGAGAGCATATAATCAGGTTATGAGATTAAAAATTGACATAATATTTAGAATGAAAACAATTGGAACCAATGATGTGTGAATTATGATTACATATTATCCAAAATTATAAAAGAGTGTTGTTGTTATAGAGTTACCAAAAAAGGATTGATACACATATTTACATCAGATGAAATCAAGCAAAGAAATAGCATCGGTGAGTGAAGATAATCTAGTCTAGGATTAAAGTTAAGGTGATTTGTTCAAAGTGCGGATCACGAACACCAAATCTTTATTTGGGAACGACTTCAACGTGCATATTTTTAGGTGGCTTCGCTAGATCAAAAATTAGCTTATCACCTACCTCTAACATATGTTCTCGGCAAAGGTTGAACCATTGGCCGCCTAAGTATTTTTCGTAACTTGCTCTCTTTGCCGTTATCAAGCGACACTTATACCTTTTTTGAGCTTGTTTGTTGATGAGTGTGATTGTTTTCCGTGTTCCTTTTAGTAATATCCTTGATATCTCATTTGGGAAGTAATGGGTACAATACAAATTGCAAATAAATAAGAACCTTGCTGCATATGCAGTTGGTCAAATCCATCTCTTTCACAATAGAACCCCGTGCAGGATCTCAAATCTAGCCATTGACTACAAAATGGAAGCAAAGAACTCAAGGTAAATAGATGGTAAATGATAAAGCTACGGAGTATTTTTTCCATAGTGTTACATCAACTATATTCCCACTGCATAAGGAAAGACATCTTTCAGGTCATTATCAAACTTATACAAAATCCTATCATCTGATGCTGACAAATTAGAAAATAATATCTTTTATCTTTCGACACAATGTTCGTACACGGTTTCTTTCCAGTCCCAATTGGCGTTGTCTTGACAATTTCATGAAAAAACCCGATGATTTCTTTAAAAAAATTACATCTATAAGAACATTATAATCGGATAAAACACATAAATAAATTAAAGCACATAACTATACCATATAAAACGTCAGTTTTGAATTTTCCATCTTGAATTTCCTTAAATGAATTAAAGCGAAATTCATGAGTGAAAACGTTAGTTAACTTGTCATATTTCTGCACCTTTGTACCAGAACCAAAAACAACCTTAAAGGGATTAAATGCAATGTCATTATCAAACACATGACAATTATACAAAGTATAAGTCTTGTTTTCCTCGATCAAAGCCTTCCAAT
>Ga0099826_10003930_pt1 | contig 10275 bp, 4 predicted proteins | sample Mtrugardesep15_FD_76830 | JGI IMG/M metagenome (GOLD analysis project Ga0099826, IMG submission 76830) | Root nodule microbial communities of legume samples collected from California, USA - M. trunc garden sep15 | ecosystem: Host-associated > Plants > Roots > Nodule | place: USA: California...
AGGGAGGGGAGTGTAAATTTTATTTTTCAAGGGAGGAAATTGTATATTTTAACATAAGAGGGGAGGGGAGTGTATTTCAAGCATCTTTGAGGGGAGGGGAGTGTAATTTACTCTAATAATAATGTTATATGAAAACAATAATACCCACTGATCTTAGTGACCTCAAATCGCATGCATATGTCGATGGTTAAAGAAGTTTGCATGACACAATGAGAAACATCTATGATTAAGATATTGAAAAAAGGGAGGATTGAAAGAAAGGAATCAAATCAAGTATCATTTGAATCCGTCCAAGGGGCACTATTACTCTCCATGCCCAAACATGATGTTGAAATACTTGATATTTGATAACATAAAAGCCAACCTCGTGTGCTTTTAATTAACTGTTACATTCATTGCTTAGTTAGCAAAATAATCAACATGTACACTTAATTTCGGTCATATTAGTTGTAATGTTTAGTTATGTTGGGGACTTTTATACTTGTAGGGAATGAATCTTAACAACATTTGACAATATGCAAATTTTGTACACTTAAAAATTCTAATTAGGTGTCGATTTTATAGATAAGAGATCAAATTCCATTGCTACCTACATATTTGTATTTTGAATTTTTTAGTTGAGTGTACGAGTCTTAAAAACACATTGATAACACATGACTTCCAATCTCAACTTGGATTGGTGAGAGGCACATAGAGGGAGTTTGTAACCAAACAAACTAGAGCAGTTTCCATAATTTGGCAAGATCCCTTCCACTAAGGGTCCTATATGTAGCAATTGCTTGGCACATTTTTGTGATATATCGCTGCAAGATAAAACACCACTATGGATTCTTCATTTATTTTTTGTTTGGAACTTTTGGCACATAAGGGTTCCACCAGCACCAGGATAGACACCACTCCAAACTATCGTGCAAAACACATACAAAAGTTAGGGTTAGCTGTAGTTTGGTGAGTTTATTTAGGGAAGAGCACTGCTATATGCAGCGAATGCTTTGCATCTCGAATTGTCTCGAGATACATGTGTCCCACTTTTATAGGCTTGTCAAAATTGAAAGCAGTTTTTAAGCGAAAATCAGGGGTGCGCGTGCTTATAATAACCAATGGTTGTTTCTCGCTATGCTTCTAAGCTCTTTTTCGGGATAAACAACATTTCCCTTTAGGGAATATGTTGATTCAGTTTTTTTTTAGAGTTTAATTAGTATACATTATTGATATAAAGTTACTTTTCAGATGTATTCAATGATATGTGTTCTCGTCACTTGTTGAGCATGTTAGATAAGTAATATTTAATTAATTTTGTAATGTTAAATAGTATTTATCGAATAAACTCTTTTAAGACTCCATAGTTCTGTATTATTTAACTTATGTCAACTTTTTAAAAGTTCAAAAAAATTGTTAAAATAAAAAAATTCCTATTTTTTGTTTTCTTAATTAACGTCTTGTATCATTTCTTAGCATGACTCTAAAACTTAATATGTGTTGCCCCCGATCGCTAATACTCACAATTTAGCTGCATTTAGTCCTAATCTAAAGAAGTAAACGACATTAATTAGTGTGTTTTGACTCTTCCAAGTTCCAACTATACCTTTTTGACCATACTATATATTCGATTATGATTATTATTACCTATGTAGGAATTTAAGTCATCGTCTAGGATTTCAATCTTTACAATTTAAGACTCCTTTTTCAGAGTCTCCTTCTTTCTCTGTCTGTACTATGTATTGCTTTATTTACCTTTAATAATTAAAATCCCAGAAAGCTATTATCATTGTTCCAACGTTGTACTACTCTGCATCATCATCTATTATTCTATTTTGAATCTGGCTGATATAATCGATACTCTTCCATTTCTAAATATAAATATAAAAAAAATTAACTTTTTAGATTCAGTCATTTAATGATGAATGTAGTTTATAATATAGATCACATTCATCATTAAATGAATGAACCTAAAAAATCAAATTTACTTATATTTAAAAACGGAGGGAGTATGTATTATCTATTATTACTTTTGAAATAATCCTAAATCCTAGAATGGAAAATGAGAAACGGTGACAAGTAGAACAAATAGCAAAAATTACATGAATTTTAAAAGTAATCTTAATGCTTGTTTGACGTCACAGTAGATTTGATGAAATCACAGTGAACAATTATGATTTTGTAAAAGATGCCCTCATTTTATTGTAAAATTTATAATGATCTAGCGTGATTATGTCAAACTCGTTGTAAAATTTAATATTTTTAAAAATTATGGTTGGATCTAAAACAACTCTAAAAAACTGATGGCTTGATACTTGAATATTAAATACGGGTGATTCCATAAAGAAAAACTAATAGAGCATATGGCTCAATGAATCTTGGAGGAGAGTCTGATACCATCTTAAAAATTGTGAGACTATTAACACAACCCATACTATTGAACTTAGTGCGTATATATAAATGGTGTGTGACTCAACAGTAAAAACCTAATAAAGAAGGTTGTTCAATGGATCTTGGAGGATGCTCTAATGCGTAGATATAAATTGTGGGTGATTCGATAGTGAAAACTTAATAAAGAAGATTCTCCAACGGATCTTGGAAGATGCTCTAATACCATCTTAAACAATGTGGTTGAACCTAACACAACACCATAAAATGAGTTTGTTAGGTAAAAATCACCCCATTTAATTACAAATACATGTTCATGCCATCTTTTATCATACGAGAGACTCTTAACAAACATGCGATTAGTGGTGGAAGATTACGAGAAGAAGACGGTGTATTGGCATCTCCGGAGTGGGAAAAAGTAGAGGCAAAATCTAACAAAGCTGACAAAGAAGATTCTATGTTGTGGATTATTTTGGATCATGAATTACATATTAGAAGACCCATGATGGTGTGAGCATTTGTGCTTCACAAGAGCTATCGCTATCTTTTGACTTCAAAAAAAATACTACTAAGAGCCATTATCACTATTTCAATTGCATTCAAAAATTCAATTCACGTGTCTTGAAAAACTTACAAAACTAATCCTATGATGCATACATACAAGACATAAACTTATTAATAAGTGAAAGTTTTCCACTTCCACATTTTACCATTTTAGAAATGAGCCTACATGATTTCCTCCAATAATAAAAAGGTATTGAGAAATTTGTGACATGGGTTTCGTTTAATTTAAAAAATAAACGATGGACGGGACCAATGATAGCATCAACTGTTGGACAAGGGATTCTCTAGTTTAGACTTTGCTTGGTAAAGAATGGTGGACTAATTAGCTAACTGATCTAATATTATATCGGATAACAAATAAATTAGTTGATACCGGATAATCACAGAGTTGAATTTGTAATGTTTGATGAATTTAACAGTAAGATTAAAATTTAAATATGAAATTAAATGAAAAATAATTTTTAATGTTTTTCCAATTAATAAGGACAAAATTGAGAGAAAATAAATGGTAAGCTATAAATTTTCAAACCCTATTAGAAGTTGATTATCGAAAAAGATTATAAGTTGGTAAAAAATGTTATACTCTTGGGAGAAAAATTGTTACCGAACAAATATATTTTAATCACATGAGTTTATAAGATGATATAAGCTAAAAAAATTGTCATTTCTAAACAAAACCTTAAAATATTCAAGAGTGAAGAAGAAACGGAGAGAATAGACAATAATTTCGTTGATTATTTGTGAGAGGGAATACATGGCATAGAAGTGCTTATTAAAAACAAAAAAAAAGTGCTTATTAAAGTGATAGCGTTTAGAGCTTCTACTCAGCCCACTTATGGTATTTTCTGGTTTTGTGTTACTATGCTCTTCTGGTCTTCTTATAATAAAGTAGAAATTTTAATTTTCGAAGATTGAATTGATCAAATGTAATTTAAGGAAAAACTAATAAATAGATTAGTTATGATAAAGGTTGGGTAATTGAATGTTATTTTTCGCACCCCCTCCTTGGCAATTGCATGGTGGGACTGATGGCCAACCGGCTGGACTATTGCATGATATTCTGCATTGGGCAGTCCTTCTGATCCAATGGGCCAGGCACTTCACTCTTAATTTTGATGGTCATTACTTTTGCTACTCCATGAGTTTCTCGTGCGTCCTATTCAAATTATAAAATCTGAAATGTTTCAACTTGTTTTTAGAGTTTTTATGTCGTTCCAATTATATTATTTGAACTGCATAGGACACGCTACAAACTTATAAGGTGGAAAAAGAAACAGTCAATTTTGATAGTTTCTCCTCGCTTCCAACATTTTTTATAACAATTGATTTGTTCGGATTACATAATTCAACGTGTAAAAAAAGGGTATTGTTTTCCACAACGAAGATCGATAATTCAGAAAAATAGTGTTTAGAAATATTGGATGATGAGGAGAATCATCCTTAATTGTTCATTCCATGTCCTAATCGAGTAGTTGCCAATGTCAAAGAAGGAATTAATTTCAATAAAACCTACTTTGAAAAAAAATCAATCAAACCTTTGAATTAAGATTAAGATATCAGTAGTATGTCAATTATTAATGTTTGAACTATGGTAAATTCTCAGGTATGATATGACTCGGTATTTTTAGATTATGTAGGCTTTGTATTTATTATAGAGTATGATCTAATTTTAACTATCTTCTTTTAGGGGATCTAATTTTAATTATTTTGAAATTATATTTAAAGGATCTAATTTTAATTATTTTGAAATTATACTTAAAAGTATGATAATTTATATTAAAATAAACTATTGTAAAGTTTCAAAATATTATATATTTTCTAAACAATCAACGGCTGGTGAAGAAATTAGATAATAACAAAAGTTGCTTCTTAGTGTACCAAAAATAAGTTGCTTCTTTTTTGGTGTGGATGGAATATAAGTTTGCTTCTTGATGCATCTTTCCTAAAATTGACTACAATAATTTAATAAATGAGCGATAGCGACAACGTGACAACAAAATCAAATAAAAATCAAGGATAGAAATGTACAAACAAATTTGAATAAAGAAGATATTTTTTCCTCTCATCTTGATAACTTTATTGTAAGACGCAAAACAAAAAACAAATAATGGAATTTATGAGTTGCTAGAAAACAACAACCATAGCCAATCCACGAATTACACTTTGCATCGAATTGTGTATTTTTATGCCAATTCAAATTGTGCTTTTTACATTACATCTGTATAAAATTTACGCTACATCTATATAAAATAATTTTCTCTCAAAAAAAATTATACATAAAATAAAATTATATTCTACGAAAAAAGTTAATTTTAAGGGATTTTACACAAAAAGTTGACACCATTATATATCGAAGTATTTTATCATTTACGTTTGCACTTAAATAATTTAGTAAATTTTTGGTTATACATACTCTATTTTTGATTGTTTCTCCGCGGGGTTAGGAAAATCTCTTGGATTATTTGAGACACAATTTGTTTTAAAAGAGGAGAATGGAAGTTTGGGGATCTGGAGGATTGGGGAATTTAATTTGACGTTACTTGACAAATGGTGTTATAGTATGAAGGTTGAGAATAAGAGTTTGTAGTACAAATTTTAGTTGCGCGATACGGAGAGGTAGGAGCGAGTATTTATGAAGGAGTACATTTTAATTCAGTTTGGTGGAATAATTTGATTAGTATTAGAGGAGTGGCTGGCATGGGAGTGGGTCGGTGATTTGATAACCACATTAGCCATGAGGTTGGAGACGACACTTATACTCTTTTTTGGTGGGAATCGTGGATTGATGGTGTGGTTTTAAGGACTACTTTTAGTCTTTTTATTTAACTGTTAATAAAGTGGCTGCTATGTTCTCTCTTGGGGGGGGGAGGCTCGTAGATTATTAGCTTGGGAGGAGGAACATGTTAGAGAGTGTAGTGAACTTTTATCTAACATTTGCAGCCTAATCATCCTGATGGGTGGTTTTAGCATTTACACTCTTCCAAAAAAGTATAATGTTAGAAGTGCCTATACTTAAATGCTTTCAAAAGTTAACACAATGGCATCCAATCATATTCATTCAATTTGGAACAAGGAGGTTCCCCTTAAGTTCAGTCTGTTTGCTTGGTGTATGTTGCGGAATCGCTTGCAACCTACGAACAACTTAATTCATACATATTCTTCAGCAAAATGTTCATCTTTGTGTCGGTGGATGTGGAAAGACGGAGGATGTTGATCACATGTTCTTGAACTGCAATTACTTTGGGAAACTATGGGATGAAATCTAGCATTGGCTCGAAATCGTTATAGTTCCACCTAAACATGTAGCAAATCACTTTCATCAATTTTCAACTTTAGCGGTTATTCTAAAAATGTTAGCTTAATGTTTAATCTCATTTGGCTCTCTAGCGCGTGAGCGATTTGGAAGGAAAGGAATGCTAAGATGTTTACGCAAAAAGAGTCATCTTTACAACATCTTCTCAAATAATTTATATGGTTGAAAGCAAACCGCCATACTCTTGTTTTTACCTATCATTTATGGCTGCTTGAACCTTTAAATTGTATGAGAGTCTTTATGTAACGGGGTGTTTCACTTTCTCGTTTCCTTTTTTTTTAGATTATTTATGTAACTTGACTTTTCTTTCTTGATATTTTGACACTCCTTCTGCTTGAAAATACAGGTTTGTGATTTAATATATTTCATTTTAGTTTCATAAAAAAAAAAATTTGGTTACACACACATTTAAATTTATGGTTGTAACCATATAAATATTATTTTATTTTTGCCATTCAAAATATATTAATTTATATATGAAATGATAAACATCATTTAAAAACTCAAAGCAAAATGATGAAATATTAAGTTTATACCCAAATAATCACATTATCCAACTTATGACATTAACAATTAAATAAACCAGTCCTTACCAACAATAATAGAGTATACTAATTAAATTTATAAATAAATACAATATGATATATATTTCCCATAATTTTGGGTAAGTTGAAACAAAATTGGATGACAAAATCAATGAACATAGTAGGTATTTAGAGAAGTGTGCACTCTCAAGTTGCAGAAACAATCCACCATTCATAAAACAACACGTGTCCCAATCCCAATGGATAAGTTTCCTATAAAATATCATGAATAGAATTTCAATTCCATTATCTCACTCTAACAACAAATCCACTTTCTCACCCAACCACCATGGCCCACCGTTTCCTCATCGCTCTCTTCCTCTTCGCCGCCGTTGCAACCGCCGCAACAACCCTTTCCGACGAAACAAACTCCGACGATCTTCTCATCCGACAAGTCGTCGACACCGCAGAAGATCACATACTAAACGCAGAGCATCACTTCACAACGTTCAAGTCAAAGTTCAGCAAAAACTACGCAACAAAAGAAGAACACGATTACCGATTCGGCGTGTTCAAATCAAATCTCATCAAAGCGAAGCTTCATCAGAAGCTTGATCCTTCTGCGCAACACGGAATCACTAAATTTTCCGATTTAACGGCGTCTGAGTTCCGTCGTCAGTTTCTTGGACTTAACAAACGTCTCCGTTTGCCTGCTCATGCTCAGAAGGCTCCGATTCTTCCTACTAACAATCTTCCTGAGGATTTCGATTGGCGCGAGAAAGGCGCCGTCACTCCCGTTAAGGATCAGGTATGTAATTGATGATTTTTAGTTAATAATTAATGATTTAAGCATGATTATGGTGATTTAATTGATGATTTGTTTTGATTTGGTGTGATTAGGGTTCATGCGGTTCGTGTTGGGCGTTTAGTACAACTGGAGCTTTGGAAGGAGCAAACTATTTGGCTACTGGGAAGCTAGTGAGTCTTAGTGAGCAACAGCTTGTGGATTGTGATCATGTGGTTAGTTTTCAATCTCTTGATTATTCCTTTTTTGTTGTTTTTGTTTAATTTTTCTAGTTTCTTTTTTATTCTGTTTTGTATGGTCTGTGGTGATTATTTGTTTGGTTTAACCTAATTCATGAATTGAATTGAATCAAATCAATAATTGGTTCCAGATGTTCTGTTATTGGTTCATATATTTTGTACAAGTTTTCATTTGTTTGTTTATTTATTTATATGTGGATTACAAACCTGGTGAACTGAATTTGAATTGGTTGAGTTGGTTATGGTCTGGGTATGATGAAATAAATTTGGTACTCCAAAGAAATGGAACCAGTTGTTTTAGAATGGTTATCTTAATTTTATTTGACTTTGTAAATAGTGAATTTTCTAAATCGAAATCATTTTAGTGCTGAATTTCTGTTCCTATATGGAGTAGAGTTGAATCACTTGGTTTGCTATGAATCCCACCTGGTTGGTTGGATTCTTCTTAAGCTGTTTCAACGGGGCAAACACGCTCTGATGTCAAAGTAAGGTAGACTATAAGTACTTTCATTTTTTAAAGATGGAAGTGAAGTGAAATAACCATGCCTAAAGGGCTCACTCCCTCTTTACTGTAGTTAGAGTCTGAGAAAGATTTCAAACTTCCTTAAGATCAGTTCTGGGACACTAACCCCCTAGAGTCTTTTCTTTGAAACATAAGTGACCTCTTTTGATTATGATTATTACTCTTTCAGAATACATTTAGTTGACTGAGTTTTTTAAACCTGAGGTCAAAGATGGGCTGGCTTCTGAGTTTTATCCTCATCCATAATATTATTATTTATGCTAATCTGTAGAATATTAAATTGAATTTCCCCTTATTTTAATTTTTTTGGTTAATTTTATAGTGACGTAAAGGTGTCTTCTTGACCTTAAACTTTTTGTATCCATGCTTGTTGTATTCTCATTTGTTGTCCATTTTTTTATTCTAAAAGATAGCAGAATGTTCCACCGTCGATGTTTATTAATTAATCGCTATAAATCTTGCAGTGTGATCCAGAGGAACGTGGATCATGTGACTCTGGCTGTAACGGTGGATTGATGAACAACGCGTTCGAATACTTACTCCAGTCTGGGGGAGTAGTGTCCGAAAAGGACTATGCTTACACCGGAAGAGATGGATCCTGCAAGTTTGACAAAAGCAAGGTTGTAGCTTCCGTATCTAACTTCAGCGTCGTTTCTCTAGACGAAGACCAAATTGCTGCAAATCTAGTAAAGAATGGCCCTCTTGCAGGTAGCTAATTGTTCTCTATGTATTCTTAACACTTTACATAGATATATCTGTTAGATCATCCCTAATTTTTAAGGTACAAATTGAATGGCTAAATACAGAAATATTGACTTATGCTTTGTTTGGTGCAGTTGCTATTAATGCAGCATGGATGCAGACATATATGAGTGGTGTCTCATGCCCATACATCTGTGCCAAAGCACGTTTGGATCACGGGGTTCTTCTAGTTGGTTTTGGCCAAGGTGGCTATGCTCCCATTCGATTGAAGGAAAAGCCTTACTGGATCATAAAGAATTCATGGGGCCAGAATTGGGGTGAGGAAGGATATTACAAGATCTGCAGAGGCCGAAATGTATGTGGAGTGGATTCCATGGTCTCAACTGTAGCTGCAGCTCAATCCTGATTCTCGTGATTCTCATCGAATGTGACAATGCTAGTTGAATTTGTGTAAATATATTATCATGAAGTTGCGAATCTATCTTCTGATTCTGGCAGAACTATTTCCGCATAGTATCAGGAAACTGCCACGATCATGTTATTTATGTAGTTAGGAATTATGCATGCTTGTTATTCCTGTGATGTTTATCTATAGCCATTGCAACATGGCAGCTCAGCTGTATGAATTGGAAAATAATAAGTATAAACTTTATTAGTTTGTGGAGCATATGTGAAATATCAGTTTAGCGTGACTGGGATAAGAGTGGTTCTTTCCACACTCTCAATGTCGGTTCTTATAATCGTGTATTGCCATGATGACTAGGATGCTACAAAAATGTTTATCTTCCTTCTGTGCGTATTACCTTTGAATTTGTGTATGAATAGTGTTTGTATGGCATATGCAGGATACATTCCGAAAAAAATAAAGTGAACTTTCTCACATCATCATAGATGGTTGCTTGTAAAGTTTGATGTCAGCAAAGTTTGAGTTTTATTATCATCGCCAACTGTGGCAACACCATTACCCCATTGACCCGATGTTTGTTTTTAAGTTCTTTCTGATCTTTTCCAATGTCAGCAACAGGCTGAAAATACCAAACCAAAAACTCATCAGTATGCTAAATATATAAATCAGTTTCCATCATGGATACTGATGGAATCAAATTTCAAAAATAAAAATCCATTTAAAACTACCTAGGAGCATATGATTTTATTGTTGAGCTGAAATTAAAATTCATGAGTCCCAAATCGGTTGATTTGTAATTTAAAAGGAGCAAGTTATCTATAAAATGAGGGAC
>Ga0099826_10003932_pt1 | contig 10273 bp, 5 predicted proteins | sample Mtrugardesep15_FD_76830 | JGI IMG/M metagenome (GOLD analysis project Ga0099826, IMG submission 76830) | Root nodule microbial communities of legume samples collected from California, USA - M. trunc garden sep15 | ecosystem: Host-associated > Plants > Roots > Nodule | place: USA: California...
CTAGTAAGGTTTTAATGAGGCATATCCTCGATGGACATCCAAGGAGGAGTGTTATGAATGTTATAAGTGGATGTCCATATATCAATTGAGTTATTGGGTCATACTATTAGCTTATTGGGCCATATTGTGCTTGCTCCCCAAGTCATTGTATTTCTCCATAAATAGAGCTCATATGTAACCTAATTATACACTACAAGAGAATAATATAATCATCTTTCTTCACTTTCTTTCTCCTTATCTCCTTTATTCTTGTTCCTATTTCTTTAGTTTCATAATGATCATTTTATAATAATAATTCTCTTTTACAGTATGTTTAACCAATGCTCTAAAGACACTTGATAAGATCAAATCAAATTAATTGTCTCTTTATTGTATTTTATTGTTCAAATTAAATTGTGTAATAGAGACAAGAATAATAGGATCACGTTTTCCTAAAAAACAGAAAAGAATAATCATGATGTGGATTGAAATATTAATTGTCGGCAAAACAAAATACTTAAACAACTCTCCCTTGGTCAAACGCTGAAGTGAAGATCCTCTTCATTTATAACTTTTATCATTTGTTGTAATTTGAAGAGAGATAGATAAAAAAAAAAGTGGTGGGTCCTATCACTAAGTGAATCCCACCATAATTATTTTTGTTATGTCTATCTGTCTCTAAATTGCAACAAATAAAAAAAGTTATAAATAAGTTATAAATAGAGAGGATATTTACCCACAAAATATGTCATACCAAATAAAACAATTTTTTTTTTGTCAAATAGCCTACGACTAAAAAAAAAAATTAAAAATGAATACGCAGAATGCCAGGGTTTGAACTCCGACGCATTATCTCTTACCAGGTGAGCTATTTTTTTTGCTTTCGTACCGGTTTCCTACCCACCAATAGTGGACTACTAATCCGGCTTGTGCGTAGGGGCATGCACACTGGCCAAGCGTTGTTCCCCTGAAAATTGAATTCGGTATTCCCCGAATACGTCTTTGGAATGGGCTCTTTGTCATTGGAACCCAAACAACTTTATTTAAATTAATTTAATTCTTTGTGCAATGAATGCATATTTATTGAATTTTTTGGGAATTTATAGACACTAAAAATTGTGTCTTTTCCCTAAAAAAAATCGTGTCTTTAAGTTCTTAGAGCATGTACAATGGTGGTGCTTCACCTATTTAGCATCAGAATAAACAAGCACCCCCATTGTTGAGAGAAAATGTTTGGTGCTTATAGAGAATGGTGACTATATAAGCACCCTCTCTCTCTTTAATTTTCGTGGGCCATATGTAATAAATTGTACACAAATCAATAAATTTTGTTGACATACAATGACATTGAGTTATTAGTAGAACATATTTAGTAACTTTTTTCTTAGGTGCTGGGTTAGAGAGATTGAGTGCTTATTAAAAAATATGATTGAAAATTATAAAATAGATGATGTGTACATGTATGACCCACTTAAGCACCCAAAATGAAGTGTTATATTGTAGTTGGTTAGGCATGGCAATGGGGCGGGGTGGAGACGAGTTTTACCTTCCCCGTCCCCATACCCAATTCTTTTCTATTTACCTGTTACCCTACCCATACTCAACGGGGATGATCGTCCCCGGCGGGTTCGGGTATCCCCGCCCCATCCCCGTCCCCGTATTTAATAAAAAATAAATAATAAAAAATATAAGTTTTTTTGCAATCCTACGAGTAATGTTGTAAAAAATAATCCAACAATATGTTCACTTTAACATTTGTTAAACCGAATGATTTAGTTGCTCCTTTAAATATCAATGGTAGTTTTTATGACATGACAATTATCAAACAAAATAACATGGCATATCAACATAACATAATTTTCTACATTCGGGAAGAGTTTGGGTATGAGTTCGGGGTGGGTACCTATATACCCGTTACCCGTCCCATACCCGTGTTTTGAAATCGGGAAAAACCCAAACACATACCCAAACCCAGTCAAAACAAGAAAACCCGTCAAATTGGGTTTGGTTCGAGTGGATAACCGCGGGCATGGGTTTTGTTGCCATGTCTATAAATGGTCTTATATAATTTTTCATTTGATCCTTTTTATAAGGGACAAATGAGTCAACAAAATTTAATATATCTAATTTTATTTTTATTTTTTTTGGTCTAGTAGCTTAGTGACTATAACTTACACAATTAAATATGGAGAAGTGAGGTGTCCGGGGTTCAAACCCCAACCCCTGTATAAATTATACAATGTCCTTAGCAACTGAGCTAAGCTCCTGTAAACAATGTATCTAATTTATAATATAAATTAAATATATTAATTTTTGTTTACTCATTTGTCTTTTATAAAAAGAAACCGAAGAGTGTAAGAAAAATTCCTTGTGCAATCTTCCAAAATCATGAATATTTTATTACGACATTCAAGAAAATACTTAAACATGAATGATTCATAGTTGATATCAAAAAGAAAAATTTCCATCTATATACTATACCATAGATATCAAAATAAACTATACTTTTTTGACCGACAAAAAAACTATACTATTAAAAGGAACGGATTTTCTACCAAAACAAAACAACTAAACAAGGTAACGGATTGATATACTTCCTGAAAGAAGGATTGATTCATATCATAGTTCATCATATAAAAAAATATCCCATTTTTTTAGGTAAAGCAAATCTTTTTTTTTTTATTTTTTATCATATAACAAAAAAATGGTGGATTCAATGTACCGAAAAGAATGCATTTAAATTATAAATGGAAGTTAATTTTAAGAGTGAAAAAAGAAACAAAAAACCAGAAGGCCAAATCAATTAGTGGACTAACAAACTCAACAAACCCGATTCTCATGCATGAATCATGCGTAAATTGTTCACCAAAAATAGAAACAAATCAAAAATTAAAAACACATTACAACAACGCAAAAAGCTTTCACATAGTTAATGTTGCCAATAATAAACATTTAATTACAATTAATCCACAATTAATTATTTTATTGTCTTCCCCAAATTCACAATTCCTTAATATCAACAAGGAGATCAAGTAGTTTCTCTCATTTTCTTTTTGGGATCAATTCAAAAATCATGGGTTTCCGATCCCTCTTCCATCGAAAGAAGAAACTCCAAAATACAACATCGTTTTCTCCAACAGCGGAAACCACAAACACAACCTTTCTCTCTCGAACCACGTCCCTCCAATCACGTGTCCAATTCACCCAGGATTTGGAGCACGTGTTTCGGAAATTTGATGTTAATGGTGATGGCAAAATCTCTTCTTCGGAATTAGGTTCCATCATGGGAAGCCTAGGGCAACCCGCAACGGAAGAAGAACTTGATAATATGATCCGTGAGGTTGATGCTGACGGTGATGGTCACATCAATCTCGAGGAGTTTATTGAGTTGAACACCAAAGACATCGATCCCAATGAGATTTTGGAGAATCTCAAAGATGCATTTTCCGTTTTTGACATTGACAAAAATGGTTCTATATCGGCCGAGGAGTTGCACAATGTTATGGTGAGTCTTGGAGATCAATGCTCCCTTGCCGAGTGTCAAAAGATGATAGGTGGCGTTGATAGCGACGGTGATGGAATGATTGATTTTGAAGAGTTTAAGAAGATGATGATGGGCTCCAACTTTGGATCGATGGAAAGAACTATTCAAGGTGATAGCGAAACATGAAGATTTGACGTTTGGTTTCAAATTATGGTTGCGGTTTGGTGTTTGTTGCGGTTCAATTTGGTCACACTTTCATTGTGGTTGTAATTTTATCGCAAACATTTTAAGACCTACTTAATTAGAAAAGTGCTTTGCATCCTTGGTTGTGTTTTCTTGTTGTTGGGTTTTCATCCTTGCATGTACATTTTGAATCGTTTAGTTTCTACTTTTTCTTTCCTTTCGAAGGAATTGTTGGTTGAAGACAATGCTTATGAATTGTTTAAGGAAAATCATCATCATATGTGAGTACATTTTAAGTTTTCTTTGATGAATATCTCAATTTGTGTGATGTGATGGTTTAATGGATCGTTCATTTTATTCACTTGAGATTTGAATTATATGTCGTTTTGATTGAATTTCCTAGACGTGTATTAAACTCTCATGCTCTTCATATATAATTTAGTTTTGTAAGAATTGATTTGGTATATATATGCTTGAGGATTGATGAACATTCAAAACTCACAATTACATTTTCTACAAAAACTAAAAAAACACTAGTCATCTATTGTATTTTTTATTTAATGTATTTTTTATTTAATTTTACAAATTAGACATATGATTCATGTTATTCATAAAAGTTATTTGAACAAATGATTTTGAGTTCTTTTGGGGGTAAGTATTTGAACAAATTAGTGTCTCTATCTATCTCTCTCGGTCATGTACACTGTCTAATCTCCTCCCAACAGCTCGTAGTATTTCCATCTACGACATTATTGTCGTCTAAGCGTACAGGCGGATCCACATACATATTAGGGTGTGCACTTACACCCCCTCGAATTTTGAAAATTTTACTAACCCCGTCATGATTTTTATTCCGACGGTCACAATTGCACCTATTCCCACAATTGCACCCTCTCAAATCTCAATCGTGAACACTCTACACATATTCATGCCCCAATTAGATAGTAAAAGTAGTACTAATTTATATTTTTCAACACCAACAAACAGATTCCTTAGGTCAACTAATGATATAAAAAACATGAATGAACACTAATTCCTTAGGTGACTATCCATATTTTCTACTTGTATTATATCAGTTTTAACTTGGATGTACTTTAACCAGTTGTGTTGTGATTATATACTACTCATGAAAAATAATCTCATAGTTAGTTTTTCAGTTCGTTAAATTACGGTGTAGATTTAAGTATAAAATTGAAAAATTATTGATTTATTAAGTGTACAAGGACATGTTTATAGAAATTGAATCATAATCAATGGATTTAAGAGCAGAACTACTTGAGGGTAATTTAGGGATAATGTAAGAAAGACTCATAAATTACACAGTTCAAATAGATTCAAAAATGTACATCCAGTTCTAATATAGAGAAATTAGGCTACTCATAGAAGTGACAAACATTAAAACAAAGTTTGGGAAATTATACATTCAAAGGAAGAATTTGAGCTACTCAATGTTGTCCACCTTCAGCCTCCAAAACGCACTCAATCATATTTTCTATGTAAGAATTCAGAACCCTTGCAATATGATGAAATTTCACTTATAAAGGGATATGAAATGTCGCGAGAATCTGTCTTGAGCTTTGTGTTGTCTATGTTATGCTTCAGATGTTTGATAGCAGGCAGAAGTGTTTAACACACAAACGCCCTATAGATAGGATGCATCTCTGAGGCGTGTAAGGTAGCGTATTTCAGCAATTCCAACTCGTGCAAAATGCCATGTGACATGGTCTCAGGCGCGAGGCGTGTCAAGAAATGAAGTTCTTCAAATGCAATTCATGTAATTCCGCAAGGCGGAAGAGATGCATCCACTAGGCGGCTAAGGCAAGACTTTTAGTTTACTTTGTATGCAAAATTTTCCTTGCGCTTCAAGTTCCACGCAAGGTGTTTGAATAAGAGATTGTCATCTTTACTTTCCAACTCTTTCTTCAATTGTGTAATGATATTGTATCTTTGTAACTTTTCACAACAATACTTGATCAATTAATCTATTCGGCTAATACCAAAAGTAGAAACACACTACATGGTTGTCTAGAGAATAACAATGAATTTTCAAAACATTAGTAAACTTCCCAACTTTATGCAAAACTTAGCTAAATATACTCTAGACTTGGCTAAAATCCTACAAAAAGACTCTAAAGTGATAGTAAATATTTGTCGTGATTGTGAGTCATCAAAAAGCCAACACCAACTTGGATCAAACACTACTTTTTGACAATTTGATCAAACACATCTATTTGGTGATATATATGATAGTAACATATCTATTACTTGTACTGTGATATTTTTTCAATGTAATAGGCTTAACAACTTGATGATATATTTGATATTTTTTTTTTGTACTTGTCATTGCTATCATACTTCCAAGCCAGTGGTAATTTATTTTTCTATATATTAAAATACATTTTCAAAAGCAAAATATCAAAGGGAAAATACATTAACTTGTGGTAAATTCATATTTAATCCGTCCTTTGTTGCTTTTATGTCTACAAAAACCGTGAAAAATTAAACTTCTAGATCACTTTTTCGAAATTTATATTTGTAGGGAAAATTGACCAAATATTGTTGATGTCATACATCTTTAATAATCAATTCCCTTATTAACACAAAAAGACGATAATCCTATTGTTACAAGTACTACAACAATCGATCTAGTTTCTTTTTATTTTCATTGTTTTGATTTTGAGATTTTCTGAACAAGCGCCATTCTTGAATAAATTTCTTATTATTCCAAATAACGCTAGGCGTCGGCGTCAATATCTTGAGAGAAATTGTAAAATCCAAAGGATAAACAATTTCCAACAACTCCTGCCAATTAAGTTATCCTGTCTCTCCATCTACATCATATTACAAAAAAGTGAATATAAAAACAAGGAAGCGCATTGAAAACATTAATATTTTATTGCATTTATATCTCTACATCTATTTGCTCTATTAACGGTGTACCAAGTAGTTGCATATACCATTTTTTTGTGAAAAAAATAAACTATGAGGATTGCATCAAAAACATAAACTCAAAAATTACATTAATAATTTTTTTTTCCTCATCTTATTTTAAAAGACTTCAAATGCTAATCTGCTTCAACCTCAAAATATTGATAATAATAAATAATTTATCTTCGTAATTCATATACATAATTTTTTTTTGAATAAATATAAATAAAATTTTTAATTTTAATAATTGTGCCACTTTTGTTTAGAATTGTCAACAAAAATATAGGAGGTACTCACACACACTACATAAAAAATATATGATTAAAATAAATAGAAAAATAGATGAAAATATATTATAAAACTATCAAATAAATAAATATATAAAACATCATCAACCATTAACTAAATCATGCCATTACGACACTCCTTGAAATAAAACCAATCAACTCAAAACATAATATAATAGATTCAAGATATTATATATTAATTTCATAATTATTAAAATTTAAGACAAAATCATGTTTTTTTTTTTCATACGTACCTCTTTTCTCATTTTTAATCAAAAAAATCACACTTGTCGAAGATTTGTTTTGTACATCACAAAAACAGATTATATAACAAATCCTAATCGATAAGTCATAGGAGTGCAAGACCACATCAATGATTTCCACTCGATCAATCTTAAAATGATATTCGATGACTCAAGTTTTGCCGCCTCGTTATAGATCTAATAGAGAAGAAACAACACAAGATTAGACAATAAAAAATAAGCAAAAATAATAATAGATACAATAGTGTCCTTCTAAAAGTTATATAAATGACTAAAATGAAATCACAAACGATGGCTCTCCCTTACACATCAAATTTAATTAATTCATACGAGTAATATGTGTGAACATATATCTGAACGAGACAAAGAGAACGAATACAAACGTCGTTGCTTGTATTGCACAAGTGAACCTAAGAGCAAATTTATAAGGAGTTCGGACGAGGAGATTTTCGTATTAGGTTAAGTTTTGGAGTAATTCATTGTCAGGTCCGGCCCAACCTATATTGAGCCCAAAGAAAATTATAAAACTGACGCCTTTTTAAAGTTAATGTTATATTTTAGTAAAATTATTTTATATATGAAGAACCAAATCGTTAATTTTTTTTTAAAGACAAATGGTGGTTAGATCTAGACACATGGGGGTTAGATCTAGACACATGACACACCAAAATTTGGATCTTGAGTTAACGGGTTATTCATTTTTATTGTCTGACATGTCTTAAATATGATTACCTCAAGTGGAGAGAACCTATGAGCCATGGAACCAAAAAATCTATTGTAATAAAATTTATTTAATATTTTATTTTAACCAATAATAAAGTTAATTCATTAAATTTTTATCGAGGCTTAATCTTAATTTTCATTTAGCAAAAAAGAAAGTTGATTAATAAAAAACAAAGGTACAAAGTGGGACATAAAACCTGATCCAGTAAATCCACTCAAAAGTGTAAGTCAACCCTAACTCGTAATACAAATAGGTAAATAAACACAAGTGAATTCCTCAAAAGTCAATTCCAACAGACGAGCATCAATTACAAGCACAACCTAGCAAACCACGGTACGAACGCAAAACCAGACTGCAAAAAAATATGATGTATACATATTTGTGAGCACCAACCTGAGGTCTATAAAATAGGCAGGCATTGAACCGACCATAAAGATGGAAATGATACACACATCTTCAACTCCCTGCAACTAACAACATCAAGCAATAACAACTCTTTCAAGCCAAATAGTCTATAGTAAAGCAAATTAAATGACAAGGATATCACAAAAGTCTGAAATCAATCACGAGGACTGATCCATATGTTAAGATGGCACCAACAGAGTGGAGGCAAACCTTAAACTTTGAAACATACATATCTAGAAACAATAAGAGAAACAAATACCGAGAATGCCAATTGTTGAGGATAATCATAAAATCCTTCTTAAGTTGATGTTTTAACGACAACAAACTTATTTGAACATAATTAAGATGACTTAATAGCAGGTTTAGCCCCCTAACTTTTCAAAGTTGCGATTTTGGCTCCCTAAGAAAAAAAATTACAAAACCGTCCCATAAGTTTTGCACCTAGTGCAGTTTTGGCCCCCAATGTCAATTTTGGCTTGGTCTACGCTGACGTGACACCCTAAGTGAGGTGCCACATGTTATTTTTTTATTTTTTATTTTGGTCTTGGGGGGGGCAAAACTGCTACAGTTGCAAAACTTAGGAGGTGGTTTTGTAGTTTTTTGGGTCAAAATCTCAACTTTGGGAAAGTTAGGGGGCTAAAACTGCTATTAAGCCAATTAAGATCATATGATCATTAGTTGTTGTAAGTTTTTGAAAGTTTTTACGAGTATATTTTCATGAAAACTTGTGAAGTATTAAATATACCCATTAATATTAAAAAGACAAAAAGTAAATGAGGATTAGAAAGTTCTTTTAAACAATAAATAAGCTTTAAAGTCGTGACCATTTATTTTATAAATATGACAAAAATAATTTTTGAATTTTTTTATCATAAGGATCTAGGGGAGTATTATGTTGGATGGAGATCAAACATTGATCTCTTTATCACTCTTATCTTGTAAATACATAATTACAATGAGATTTTTCTTCTTGAGTTAAATATTGTTTATCCCCCGGTCCCTGTGAGGTTAGCTCTTCTTATAAGGGGGACTGGGGTTCAAACCTCGGAGACCTCACTTATTCATTTTTAAGGCGAATTTCTCTAACCGCTAGACTATTTGACAAAAATATATTTATCCCCCATATCGGTCCACTTCCTCTTCCCTCATTCCTCTCTTATATGATAGAGAAGTCAACATTATTTATGCAATACTTCATGATTTTTGGAGAATTAATTTTCGCTTAAAAAGGGATATGAAATGTTGCGAGGATTCGTCTTGAGCTTTGTGCTGTCTATCTTACACTTCAGATGATTGATAACGGGCAGAGGTGTTCAACACACAAACGCCCTACGAATAGGATGCATCTCTGAGGCGTGTAAGGTAGCGTATTTCAGCAATTCCAACTCGTGCAAAATGCCCTATGACATGGTCTCAGGCGTGAGGTGTGTCAAGAAATGAAGTTCTTCAAATGCAACACATGTAATTCTGCGAGGCGGAAGAGATGCATCCACTAGGCGGCTAAGGCAAATATTTCTAGTTTACTTTCTATGCAAAATTTTCCTTGCCCTTTAAGTTCCACGCAAGGTGTTTGAATAAGAAATTGTCATCTTTACTTTCCTACTCTTTCTTCAATTGTGTCATGACATTGTATCTTTGTAACTTTCACAACAACACTTATGTTGATCGATTAACCTATTCAGCTAATACCAAAAGGTAGAAACACACGATATGATTGTTTGGTCATGAATGGTGTGTTTGGTTGCGAGAAAAAAATAAGAAGAGAGAAAGAGGTGAGAGAGAGTAAGGGAAGAGAGAAAGAGGTGAGAAATATAGTAGATTTGAGGTATTGTTTGGTACACGTGAGAGAGAAGAGAAATAGAGAAGAGAGAAGTGTTGATTAATTTTGAAATTACAAAAATGTCCTTAAAAAAATCCTTTCATCAAATTATTTTATTTTTATTTTAATTCAATTAATTAATTGAAATGCCTCAATTATTAAACTGAGTTTATTTTATTTTTACTTAATTATAATTTAATC
>Ga0099826_10003935_pt1 | contig 10270 bp, 8 predicted proteins | sample Mtrugardesep15_FD_76830 | JGI IMG/M metagenome (GOLD analysis project Ga0099826, IMG submission 76830) | Root nodule microbial communities of legume samples collected from California, USA - M. trunc garden sep15 | ecosystem: Host-associated > Plants > Roots > Nodule | place: USA: California...
AGGTTTAAGGTTTCGGTTTGTGAAGGATTTGTCGTTATGATGAACCAATAATCCCAAGGCTCCTTTTATTATTATATTCTCTTTCAACCGTTTGAAAACCCCAACTTTGCAATTTAATTCTTTGCTAATCATCAACTAAAGTTAATTGAATTGAACAACTCCCTGTCGGAACGATACTCTTTCATTACTACTTCGGTACGACTGTGCATTTGGGGTTTTATCCCATCAATAGTATGCCCTCGAATCTGGTGTCACGCTTCTATGACACTTGCAATCGGGATACCACCACTCTTGACCCTCAACCAAACCATCAACGACAACAGAAACAACAAAGGTCCCATCTTCATGAGTTGAGTTCAACTTAGCTATAGATTTGGCAGGATACATGCGAAGAAAATCATCCTAAAATGAGGGCCTAACCCTAGGACCAATTGTAGGAACCAGTGCAAATGGTTCCACGCTATATATTGCAATACTTCATAGAAACACAAATATAATTAGACAAAAATTCAACTGGTTTCTCCAATAATCAAATACTAAATACAAAACACAAAACAATAACACACCTTTCTCTAAACTTCAAAGCTTCATCAATTGGAGGATTAAGAAAAATCCTAATGGTATTCATCACATTCGAAAGAGATGCCTTGTCTACACAACATTAAATAAAATATCAACTCAACGGGAAGTCTCGAACAAGTTTATCACAAATAAACAATATGTAAGATAGAAACCTCAGAGAATCTTAAGCATTGCAAACTGCAAAACAACAACAGGCAGACCCTCCGTACGCTTCCCCATCAATTTTTGGAGGTTATCAACGTAACAACTAAACAAAGCACACTCGATTTTACCACTACAAAAATAAATTGAAGATATGTAAAAAACACGGACCAACTACAAACCACGTCCAACAACTAGATAAACAAATTAAATTACATGTCATCAATCAACTCAAACACAGACATCTTGGTGACCTTACCATCCCTAACATACTCCCTCTCAGCAGAGATACCAGTCATCAAGCCAATAACGTCTGACAATTCCAACTCAAGTGTTAAAAACTACCAAACCAAAATTTACATGAAAAAATAAATCAAAATTTATCAATTAAGACACCACATACCAACTAAGTATGGATAATCAACATTATGCTTGGACAACTTTTCAATCTTACTCAATGAAAGCCCATTGTTTGGAATAACAGAGTCCTCAATCTTCTGCACCTTTGTCTTCTTCTGAAAAATCAACTTGTATTCGTAGATAGTGGTGTAATAATAACCAACATTGGGAGTAACGGAGAAATAAGACATCTTGTAAGCATCTTCTTCAGCCAACTTCTTCTGAAAAACATATAATAACTGCTTCCTAACAGTGGCATGAATCTTGGCACCCTACAAAAACAACAATAACCAATCAAAAATAAAAAATCAGGTACAAATCATTAGATTAGATAAAAGACACACATTGAACCCAAGTTCAAACACCTCACAATGCCAAACATAACCAATCAAATCACACAAACCTTCTCATCAATAAGTACCATCTCCAAAGAATTTGGCTGCTCAGGTTCATAAACGTAGGGACCTCCCAAATCTTAAGAACCCTAACCCTAAAACGCCACCCCTCCCTTCCAGGCGTAACCGCTGATAATGAATCAAAACCGCCATCCATTGCAAATATGAAAACAAAAAACAGGAACTCAAAACCAGATGAATTTGAATGAGAAACTCGACCCAACAAACTGACCACATCAACCAAACCACACATCTGTTTATACACCACAAAGAGGGTAATATCAAGATTTCTATAAAAAGACAAACCTGACAAAAAGGAGTCGATACCTTCACAACAAGACAAAATAGAAGATTAAAGATGTAGGAAGATCTTCTCCTAAGGACAAAATCTCCCGCTAAAAGACAAAAAACAATTGCAAAATTCAACCTGAACCAAATCAAAACTTGTCTCCTGCCAAGACTCCGCAAAAAAGCAGAACCATGTGGAAAAGAACATTAGAGGTATAAAAAAAAATGCAACCCACCAGAAATGGAGATGAACAAGTTAAATTGGCTAAAATTGGCTATTATCTTTTGTAAGAGTTATCGATATGATTAACTTAAAGATAGTTGTGGTCATGATACCATGATTCAACTCCTCTATTAGACTATATTGTAGACCAACATTCCAAACTATATTGAGTTGTGCAAAGGCCATTCTAGTTCTCTTCATTTGATATGTGTCTACAACCAAGCTATATGACTTAGTCCACCCAATTATATATTTGTTTGAATATAATAATGATTTCTTACTCTTTTATTTTTCTTTTGCTAATAATGGTGTCTTACTCAAACGGTCTTCAAATTTTATTATTAACGGGCTTTTGGTAAAAGCTTTAGCTTCCCCACGACAATTTATCAAAAAACCTTTCCAAGGCTAATTTACATTTTTTGTACTATAGCTTATACATATAATAATATTAATATTATTTTATTGTAATGCCCCTTCTATTTACTAGAGGACTATATATGCAAAACTTTTTTAACCTTTCACACCCACATAAGCTAACTTACTCGGATTCTAAAATTATAGTTGGAATTTTGAAGGTATTACAACAACAATAGGCATAACAAACAAGGGAAAATATATTGTCAGATATTTATTTATTTTTATTACCATTTTCACCATTTTGCGATTTTAATATCTCTATTTTAAATTCTTAAAGTTTTGGTGTCTTTGTGATGCGGTATATTTTAAATAACGTAGTATATGATTTGAGAATAAGAAATGATCAACATCATCCATAAAATTACATTTGACTTGGGATTATATTTTTTTTTAATTTTTATTCATCTTAATTTGTATTTGATTTGTTTTAATTGCTATGGAGAATCCACGAAGTCCACTTGATAGATTGAAAGAACCAATTTTATTTTTACTAGCCTAGTTGTATACATTAGAGTGATGTATTTATTATTTAGCGATATGTCCTTCAACAATGTCGATTTTGAGATTAACTCTAAAATTATATGTGATGCTTTCCATTCTCGTAGAGAAGATGCCTTCGAGTTTGGTCATATTATCACCTCTTGCAAATCTCTATTTACCGTTTTCTTTACAAACTCTAGAGTAGAGTTTTCAAGGTGACAAGCAAATGCAGTCGCTCATGCGCTTGCAGAGGAGACAACATTTCTAGCTAGTCCTGATACTTATTTTCATATCCAATCTTGCATTGAATCTATTATTATAAATGAAATGCATTGAGCTTGTTTCCTTAAAAAAAAGATTACAACTATATAAATAATATGTTGATAAAAAAATAATTAATGCAACCGAAAATGTGAAAAATAATTTATAAAAAGACAAAATAAAAAAACTTAAAAGGAATCTATATATAAATATGGAGGTAATACATGTGTACAATATTGAAAACTAACTATCTCTTTCTCTCATACACTTCCAATAAACTTTTGTTTTGGTACATGGAGAAAAAACGAAAAAAAAAAAAGTTGTAACCTTAAGAACTACAATTTATAAACATCAGCAAGAAGTACATCTTTCAAGTCAGAGAGGGGGTTCTCCAAGCTGCACCGAGAAGAATCATGATTGACAATATGTTTAGATATAAAATTTGCACACCCGTTTGCCTCTCAAAGGGTGTGGGTCAACTGAACATTCCAAGAGAGACTAAAGATATCCTTGATATTTTTACTGATTGTTGCATAAACATGCCAAACATTGAGAGGAGTATGAATTAAGTTTATAGTATGCAGAGAATCAGAGTAACAAATCACATCATGACGCTCTCTATTCCATGACAACCTCAAACCATACATGATTGCAAGCAGTTCTGCTTGCAAGTTATTCTAAATACTAATAAATCCTATGAATCCATATAGACAAGTATCGTCCGAATCGCGAAGAACACCTACAAAGCTTGAGCGACGGGGGTTACCGAAATTGCTTCCATCAACATTGAGAATCGTAGCCTGGGAAAGGTGCCAAGAGGTTCAGCGTTGCTGCGGGCGAGTGAGAAGACTGCTACCCAAGGACGTTGAGAGAAAACTAAGATAGCTCTCAACATTGTGCCGTAGTTGATGACAACTAACCCGCTCATTACCAAGCCACACAACATTCAATGCTTTTCAAATACACCATTTACTTGTCAAAAAAATCAAATGGTTCGAGAGACAAAGACATTGTTTTAGCCATAAGTGAAACACACGATAAACTTGTTAAAGCAATATTCCCACCGTACCATATAAGGTGTTCTCTTTCATGTTTTTTTCCTAAAATTATTTGTTATTATTGTTTTCCACTAATATACCATTTTTAATTGCATTTCAATCATCTGTAACTAGTTCACTAACTATAATTAATAAAAATATTTTAATAAATAATACATATTTTACCTTTAAAATAAATACTATTAATCATTCCCTTAATAACAAGTGCAAAACTCAAACTGAACATCTAACGTTTATTTGAGTTATTAACCTTAAAAATAATTCTGAACCATTCGATGTCAAATCTAACGAGGATCGATCATCCAGACATCATGATTGTAAGATATCCCCACTACAGTAAATCCATATATAACTGTCTCAAGAACAATCTCCGCCAACTCCGCAATTTCAACCTTCCTTCATTCAACGAATTCAACATTCAACGCTGTTCAACCTCAATTCCCTCTTAGGGTTATCGATTTCTCATTTATTTCAATCTTGTAACCTTTTTTTCTTCATTATTACTGATTCATCATCACGTATCATATCATTCATTTCTCATCTTGTAATCTAGTTTTGTAATCTATATCAATATCAATTATATGTAAACTAGGTTTATCTTTAGCTTTAGGATTAGGGTTTTCAATTTTTCATCTTAGTTTGTATTTGATCTGATTTCTATGGAGAAACCACGAAGGCCATTTGATAGATCAAAAGAACCAATTTTAAAGAGACCCAGATTGATAGAAAATCCAGATCGTGCTCCCAATTCGAGTGTTCGACCGATTCAACAAAGAAAACAACAAGTGAATTCTGGGATTTCAACGTTGTCTTCTGCTTCACGGTTCAGACAGAATGATAGAGAGTTGGAAAGCAGTGATTTTGGTGGTGGTTATGAGCCGCAGCCGATTCGGTTTGAGGAGCTGGTGGCACAGTATAAGAGTGCACTTGCAGAGCTTACTTTCAATTCGAAACCGATGATTACCAACTTGACTATAATTGCAGGGGAGAATCAAGCTGGTCAGAAGGCTATTGCTGCCACTATTTGTGCTAACATTCTAGAGGTGAAGTAGTTTTTACACTGTGTAGATGTTTCTTTGTTCAATTGGTTAATTTTTTTGGAGGGGTTGTGTTATTGAGCTAATTGCTTATTAAATTGAGTTCTTGTAACTGTAAAAAGATGGAATAAAAATGGAAAAAAGGACCCTTTATTACGGTCGTTATGCTTTTCCTGATTTGAGTGGTGTTGTTTCCTATGTTATGTTATGTTATGCGGTGTTTTATCTTAGTGTTGTTACTTACGTGTTAAGATTATGGGAAGAGTTGTGGTTGCCATATGAAGAGATATAATGTATTCATAAGGATTATCATGATTATTCATCGGAATTCATTTCATTGGTCCCAACTTATTGCTTTATTTATCTGAGAATTGTCTTTGAGCTGTGCTCTTCCCCTTTCCGAGAAAGGAAATTGAACAAAAATGGAAAAAATGCTGCTTTGCAATCAAAATTAATTAGTAAAAGAGTTGTTATTCTGAAATTTAGTAATCCATATGGGGCAAGAGAAGCACAGCAATCATCATTAGAGAGTGGTACTCTATGGTTCTTTCTGCATTTTATTGACTTCATTTGCAGAGGGGAGTATGAATCTTCGGAAACATTTTATTTAGTTTTATAAACTAAGATAGAAATGGTTACTCCGTGGTCCATGTTTCATTTCAATTCTTTGTCATCTTTTTATTTGTAAAACACAATGTAATTGCACAGTACTTCGGCAGACAGTTATGTTTTGTAGATTATAAGTCAACGCATTGTTACAAATCTTACCTTAGGTTTGACTTGTATATGGGATAATACAGATTATCGACAATATTTTTTGTGGGGGTTATTTTAGAAAGGAATTTTGTATAGAAAAGTTGTACAAAGACATTGCTTTACCATTGCACTTTTGAGCTAGTGGATTCGCTTCAATTGCGCAAGGTAAATATGGCGTGCTACAAAAGATAAGGTTGATACATTTCTCTGCAATCAATTTAGATCAAGGAGCATATGGAATATGTTGGTGTTTATCATGATTTTGAAGATTGGACAGTATTCATGCAGAGGAATCAAGATTGTGACATTGTACATTGTTACGGCTTTTACATATGTTGTACTTGTTCCGAGGAATTGATCCAAACTATCAATAAAATGTGGAATGTTAGGTTTGTTTGGATGTTTGTTAAATTTCATTTGTTGCCTCCTTACCGTAAGACCTTGGTTGTTACCGGCAGGGCAGCAGCTAGAATAAGGAATTGACTAACAATTTTGAATAGACATTACATTTTGTAACCTGTATTGTAATGCTGTTGATACACTTTTGCTGGATTTTATTGTCATTTGCTGCTACTTGCTAGGTGTGAGCTATAGATTGTTGGTTTATGGTTCTTTCCTTTTCTACATTAGCATACATCAGGCTCTCTTATTTTTAGTTCTTTGATAATTAATATTTTTGTTATAAAAAGAAAGGCCAATTTTCAATTAATTATGTTAATGACTTTCCAGGTTCCTAGTGAACAAAAGCTGCCATCTCTTTATCTCTTAGACAGTATTGTTAAGAATATTGGGCAGGATTACATAAAATACTTTGCTGCCAAACTACCCGAGGTTAGATATCTATTCTTCTCATAGCACGTTACTTACCTTCATGTCTTTTGATGTGTATTTGTACATGTCTTTACAATGGTAAACAATGAATCCTTCAGATCATTAATTATGATTTATGAATGTTTTTCCTGAGACACAATCTCTCATCTTACAGACCTATTTTTAACTAGTTACTTGCTAATTACTCCTTTACATTTTAGGTATTCTGCAAGGCATACAAACAGGTAGATCCGCCTGTCCGTCAAAGTATGAAACATCTTTTTGGAACTTGGAAAGGAGTCTTTCCTTCTCAGACCCTTCAGGTTATTGACAAGGAACTGGGCTTCACTCCAGCAATCAATGGTTCGTCTTCAGCATCTACTGCACTCAGGAGTGATTCACAGTCACAGCATTCGCCTCACGGTATCCATGTGAATCCCAAGTATTTTGAAAGACAGCGTCTTCAGCAGTCCAGCGGGGTAGGTGAAATGATTGCACGTTAAATTTATACTTCCAAGATTTTGAAATTTTGATTTCATTGGAAAAGATCAAAATATGACATGATTACAGGATTTATGTCAGTGATGAATTGGAAGTCCAAGTCATTCTTTGCATGATGAAACTGGACTGGGATATGCGGCATCATGTCTTAATCTCCCTGTTTCTTATTAGGGCAACACAATATTCTTGCAATCGTTGTATTTTAAATTGGACCTTTCTAATGAACTAATTTCTATTCGTATGGTCTCCTGATTAATGATGAAAATGTCATGCCTTTTTGTTTGACAATCATTTTATTTAGTTAGATATCTAAGACAACCCCAGTTTATGCAAACTAGCCAAGCAACTCTAGCTTGGAGGCATAACCAATATAACTTTTTCAATGAAATCATAGCATTATTGTTATAGCAATAAATTTCTGTCGTGTTACTTTAGTTATCCATATTCTTTTTGATGTCACGCGTTTTTGACATGTACTTTCTGTCATGAAGACTAAAGGAGTTGTTGGTGACATGACTGGAGCTATTGCAAACTCAGATGACGACCATGAGATGACTGATAGAGATTTGGGTGTTGCACGAGCATGGGTGGGTCGTAGTGTTTCTGTTAACTTCCACTTATGTTGAGTGGCCTTTCTTTTCCCTTTATGCTTTTCGCTCTGTCAGTTGTCATATTTTAATGTATAATCTACATTGCAGAATAATAAGCGCAGTCATAGAGATCCATTCGATGATTCAGTTCCAGTAAAGAGCATCAGTGCATCCTATGAAGACAATGAACATGGTTCCAATCTTTCAAGGAATTTGGGCATGGGTATTGGAAGAACTGATGGCAGGGTTGCCAAGTTAGGACACGGAAATTTGTACAGCAAAGCTGCTGCTGGTGTTTCAGGGACCATATCTGGGCAAAGAAATAGTGTTGGCCTGAAGCATAGTTTTTCAAATACTGAAGCATCTATGCATCAGCCAGCACGAAACATAACTGGCATACAGAGAAATGTGATATCAAGTAGTTGGAAAAATTCTGAGGAAGAGGAGTACTCGTGGGATGAAATGAACAATGGTGTCCGTAACAACTTGGGCAATGATGCTTGGACCGCTGATGACGAGAATTTGGTAATTTGGGATATTAAAAACCAGAATTTTGATGATCTCTTCTATATACGATTGGATTCCCTGAGACAAAATAATATGCCTAGTGTAGGTTACTAGGAGAACTTAACTTACACAACAAACCCAATTTTGAATCTCGATAAAAATGAAATAAAATTCTATACCTTCAATGGGATAACACATCGCCGGACCCCAACAACTGAACTGCAATTTCCCAACTTACTGATAGTTAAACCCCTTATCTTTAATTTCAAACACAAATCCCTAAGTTACCGGTTCACCAGTTAATATAATGACCCAAATTTTATCTCATCATTCTACTGCATCTTCATTAGTATGTAGATTTGTTGATTTTTTTGTTGTTGTGCAGGAAGCTGAACATAACCACCACCAAATCAGAAATGTTTTTGGGGCAAATGTTGATAGAGAAATGCCCAATAGATCTCAAGCCACTGAAAAGAAACAATTACATGCATTTCAGCATCATCCATCATTATCATGGCAATTGCAGGAGCAGCAATCAATTGATGAGTTGGATAGGAAACCGGGTCACTTGGATGGATCTATGTTAATGTCTGGTTCCTTACCAGCCAATGCAAGTTCTGCTGCCAGGATGGGGAATCGTGCTTTCCTTCCAAATGCAAGAATAGGATTGGCAGAAATTGAGGGACAACAATTTCATTCTATGGGATCTGAATCCCCTTCTGGGCAGTCACCTTTGCGACATCGGTCTCCATCACCACCAAGTATTGACCACTCCCATCTTATGAAAAGTTTGGCTATGCAAGACCATCCCCACACTCGTAAAACATCTCATTTTTTGGGCCTGCACAGCCAATATAATAAAGATTCTTCTTCCACCCTTTCTCCTAATATTCATGTTGGAGACTTGCGAAGATCATCACAACTAAAAGACTTGCAGGGTCCATTACCTTCAGCTGGTTTTCAGCCAAGGTATCAGCAGCAACTGAGCTCTTCACACGCTGAAGTAACTGTTAAGACTGAGAAGCCACCTTTGTCCAAAGTTTCTCTTGCCAGAAAAACCTCAGAGCAGCCAGCCACAAGTCATACAAAAGCTGCAAGTGTGAAGAATGGAACATTTTCCAACATGCCAACTACTAGTAGTCTTCCATCTCTATTAGGGGCTCGGCCTTCTCAATCAGGTGGTTCTTCCCCTGCCAAAATAATTTCATCAGTGTCAGCAAATGTCTCTCAATCTTCACCTGCTTTGCCGAAAAGACCTCAAAGAAAGGCTGGACAACCACTAAGGACATCTACTCTATCACCAGCTTCCTCGAATATTAGCAGTGCCTCAGCCCAGTCATCGGGTGCCACCAATCATACCTCAAATCCACTTGCAAACCTTTTAAGCTCATTAGTTGCAAAGGGTTTGATATCCACAATAACTGAGACACCAGCCGAGGTGCCGCCTGAGATGCTGAATCGATTGGAAGATCACTGCGACAGCTTTAGTACCAGTAGCTCTATGCCTGTTGCTTCATTGTCTGGTTCTGCAGTTGTCCCTCTCCCTTCTACCAAAGATGAGTTAGATGATACTGCGAAAACACCTATGTCATTATCTGAATCAACCAGCACTGATATTAGAAATGTCATTGGCTTTGAGTTTAAGCCTAATGTAATCAGAAAGTTTCATCCATCTGTAATTAGTGGATTATTTGATGATTTTCCACATCATTGCAGCATTTGTGGCCTTAAACTTAAATTCCAAGAACAGTTTAACAGACACTTGGAGTGGCATGCCACAAGAGAAAGAGAACGCACTGGTTTAATTACGGCATCAAGATGGTAT
>Ga0099826_10003936_pt1 | contig 10269 bp, 5 predicted proteins | sample Mtrugardesep15_FD_76830 | JGI IMG/M metagenome (GOLD analysis project Ga0099826, IMG submission 76830) | Root nodule microbial communities of legume samples collected from California, USA - M. trunc garden sep15 | ecosystem: Host-associated > Plants > Roots > Nodule | place: USA: California...
GGGGGGGGTGTGAAAACATGATTTTCCAATCAAATATGATAGAGTTAAGTGAATAGAACATGTAGGCGAAACCGGAATTGAAATCGGCTTAACAATCGAGATTTTACTGACAAAACGACGAAACGAAAAAGTCGGGTTTGCACTGAACTGCAGCACAGACATCTGGCTGCTGGCTGCCCACGCCTGGGCGCAGCATATCAGCGCATAGGCGCAGCCAAGCAGCCCCTTCAGGAACAACAGTTTTGTTGTTTCGTGTTTGGGCGCTTCGAGACCAAATTCAGACTTCTAAAACAAATTATTTTGATGTATTCCACTGTTTCTATGCTTCCTAAACATTTGGAAACATCAAATGAATTGGATTGAACTTGGTTTTATGGATCGAATTATGAACTTTAATTTGGTTTTGCTTTGAAAACATGGATTTTTTACAAAAATGGCAAAACGATACGAACTTTGTGAAATTTTGGAATTTATTGGAATTGACCTATGAAATGAATATCTATATGCTACTGCACTCAAATTTGAATTGTGTATATACTCAGTTGAGGCGTTTGAACTTGTTCACCTTGATTTCGGAGAAATAATCGGAAAATGCTAGTTTTTACGAAAAAAGACGAACTTTGTCAAATTGATGTTTTATGGTCGGATAACTTGTAGTAGACTTTGCATTCATGTTATTATGATAGAATGTGAATGAATTGATGATGTTTGGGTGTTTGATATGATGAATATCATAATGTGGATAGTTGCCCGTCTTTTATGTGAAAGGTGACTTTGGAACTTGTTGTTCCTTAAGGTATTTTTGTTGATGATGATTATGTTGATGTTTGATGATAATTATGATGATGATTATGTTGATAATGATATGGTGATGACTCTCGTTTGAATTATGATTTGTTGATTTTATGGACGTAAATACTTGATGATGCAATTGGTGGTGAATTAATCAATGTAAATGGAGGTGTACTTTTACATTATTTTGGTGAATACATATGTTAGGTGATTATGCATTGTCGAGTCTTTACTTTTATGTCCATGCATCATAGTCAAATTGAGTCATATGAGAAATGTAAAAGGAGATGTACTTTTACGTGGGTGTGGATTCTTACGGTAAGATTATCTCCGAAATCTAATTGGTACCACATGCATCTAGAGAAGAGTCTAGAACATTGCATGCACTTTTTAATTGGTGGATTGTGTCATACTTGACTATGTGACTTGATGGATTTTTGCATCGGTGAAATTTGGTGAACGATGTGATTATGTAAATTGTATGAAAATGTGTACATGTCGATGTTGTTATTTTTTGTGATGCTTGTACACTTGAAGACTTGATTGGGCAAGAGTTTATATGATCGGTGTGAATTAGATGAATTATATGCATAAGATGAAATATGTGTTTTATGTAGAATGAGTAAAGTTGTATGTATGCATATACTTCCTAAATGATAACTTGGTGTAGTTGATGGTTGAACTAGATAGAAAATGAGGTGAGAAATTCTTATATTGTTTGATGTTGTTAAGTGATGAGCTTTTGATGATGAATTGATTCAAGAATGAATATGCTTGATATGATGTGATATATGTGGAGTTAGTATTCTATAAATGTTGAGTATGTATATGAGTTATGCATGAATCCTTGAATACTTGTGTTTGATTATGTTTAATTGTGAATTGTGGACTAACCTCCAGTGGTTGTTTGGTTGACCACCTTCCTTATCCATATGGATGGGTAAACGGCGTGCATGACTAGTTGCTTGTTTTGCTTTGGTGAGTAGCTGGAGGATGGCTTGGACGCTACCTCATTTATTGCTTTTATTTTGGTGTATAGTGTGTTAGCTCTGGTTAGGACGTTGTTTGTTTGGAGTCTTATAACTATTTGATGTTTATTACTCAATTGTTGAGATGAAATTTTATACTTGGTGATGTACTATATGATTTTATGACATGGCTACTTGGAGATGTTTTATTAAATGTCGATGTATTGATATTTTATTCCGCTGAGATGTTCTTAGAAAATTATTATTTATGCATGCTTGGTGATTTAATTGAAGGAGTAACATCTAGATTATTGATAAAGAGTAATTTATCGCTTTTAGAGTTTAGGGTGTTACACTTGTCAAATTTGTAGTTATATATTAGTATGAGTAGGATATTTGTACAACTATTTATGACAACTTTAGTGACAACCTTTATTTTTTTCTCTCTCTCTTCTTATTGGTAAAAAATAATAGAGAGGAAAAAAAAAAGACCATAATATGAGTATGAGAGAGGGTTGTTCAAAAGTTGTCCTAAAATGAATGTTCACATATCATTTCTCTATTGATATGGATGATGCAAGGATCGATGTGATAGTAAGTTTTATAATTGATGACCAATTTGCTTCATTTGGACAAAATTATTTAAATTTACTTCATTTTCGATCAAAATAGTCCTTGTGAAAAAAAAATCACTTTCCAATTTTTTTTTATCAAATTTGTCTATGTACGTGGAAGCTGACTTGAAACCCCCAAGTCACAAGTTAATGTGACATGTCACCACTTTAACAGGGAGACTAGACAGAGAGACTAAATTGATTAAAATGATATTTGAAATCTTGATTTATTGTTGAAGAAAGGTATTCACTCATTACCCAATAACATTCAAATACAACTGTGTTAAATATCTGTAAGTGAGGTGATAGTATTAACCAAGAGGAAGTAAATTTGGGCAAGGGATAACAAATGATGTTAAAGTGAAGGGATTATGTTACTATCCGGTAACAATAAGATTAGCAAAATTGTTGATATCCATTAATAATAGGAAAGTAGTTTTAAAATCGCTTGTTATGCTAGGAGTAATAATAGGAAATTTAGTTTAATATCCTTGTACATAAATAACTCTCTAGAGACTTTGAAATGGTATCAAGAAAATAATAAGTATTTAGTGAGTAAAATTTAGAGTTTGACACAAACTTGAAGAGTGCAATTTATTTTATCGTATCAACCGGTGTTTTCATTGAGAGAGATTCATATGGCATACCTGTATCACCCATCATATTCAACCATGGCTACAATTTTACCTTCATCACCATCACATAACCCACCTATGAATGGATTGTTACAAACTTCTCAAAAAATCTTAAGAGATTTAACTGAGTTAAACAAAGCTTCCCAACATTCTCTCAAAATAGCATGTGCAAAAATCTTCCTGAAGCTTGAAAACTTGAAAGAAAACTTGAAAGAGGAGAGTCTTGAGGAAAAAGAAGTTGAACCACATAAAGAAGAAACTCAATGTCTAAAAGTAGTGCCTCTTAAGAAACAACATGTTAACACCACTTCAATGCCATCGTTGAGGGCATCACCATACAACACAACTATGTTGTCTCTGCCGTAATCAAAGCAACCGAATCCACCATTGAAGCGATTGAATATGCTCAAAACTCAGCCACCATCATCGTCGATCTCTGCTCTTTCTATGGTTCTTTTCCCACCACTGAAACCACCAGATCCACAATCTTCACTAGAAAAGGTTTGTTCTCCAATCCCACCATTCTCGCCACCTCCAAAACTACATGACTGCCTCTCTATTTATGGAATCTTTGACCTTGAGGACAAGGTCAATTTTGAGGAGTGGAATAGTGATAGCATTAACCAAGAGAAAGTAAATTTGGGCAACGGATACCAAACGATGCTAAAGTGAAGGGATTACGTTACTATCGGGTAACAATAAGATTAGCAAAATTGTTACTATCCATTAATAATAGGAAAGTAGTTTTAAATTCACTTGTTATGCTAGGAGTAATAATAGGGAATTTAGTTTCATATTCTTGTATATGAAAATCCAAATTTACTCACTAAATACCCGTTGATAAAGTAGTTTTAACTCCAAAGTAGTTTTAAATTCGCTTGTTATGCTAGAAGTAATAATAGGGAATTTACTTTCATATCCTTGTATATAAATAACCCTCTAGAGACTTTGAAAATGTATCAAGAAAATAGTAAGTATTTAGTTAGTAAATTTGGAGTTTAGCACCGACTCGAAAAGTGCAATTTACTTTATCGTATCATGAGGCCTTTGTCATCGTCAAATTTCTATCCGACTCGAGCATGTATCTCTAATTAATTATCTCTTTCTTCATCTTGTTCCCCACTCTTCTTCATCATCTTCATCAACATTCACAAAAACAAAAACAAATAAAAAAAACTCATATTCATAAAAAACAAACACATATTATATTCATCAAATAGAAGGAGATTCCAATAGTAATCAAGCAATGGATCATCATCAAACACACATATTATGATATGTATCCATTTCAAAGATTAATTTTTTCTCACCATTTCTTCTCTCTCTCTCTCTCTCTCGTGTCTTTCTTCCTCCACCTCTCTAATCTCTTTCTCCCTCTTCCTTCACCCTTTCTCCCACTCCACCTACAACCACCACTGGCCACAACTACCATCGGCCACTGTCATCACTACCACCACCACCTCCACTCTCTCTTATTCTCTCTTCTCTCTCTCTCTCCCTTTGCCTCGAATCTAACCTCACCACCATCCTCACCATCACGGCCAACCACCGTCCTCACTACCACCCACCACTGTCATCGCCGATCTCTCCACCACAACGTCGTCTCACCACGAACACCACGCATTCAGGTCTGACTCGTAGATAAGAGTTGCAAAGATGGATTGGAGAGAGAGAGGGAGGGATATAGATGTGAGTTCCGGCACCGACAACCACTCGACTATTCAGATCTAAGTTTCCACAACTCGTGACGGCGGTGAAACCTTGGTTACAAAGTGACTGGAGGAAGTGTAATGATAGGAGGAGAAGAGCACGACGGGAGAGGGTGTGATGATCGGAGTTGCAACAGTGGTGGCGACGGTGAAATCTTTTTGATGGGTCTGAAATGAGATATGAACGATGATTTTAATTGAATTTGGATTGTATTTAAATATGTGTGTTTGATAAATCTGTGTGTTTTATGGATAACCATTGTTGAAGGAAGTGATTGAGGTTTCTGAGATTTTCTGAAATTTTAATGAATATGGTATGATAACGAGGGAGAAAGAAGATGAAGAATGGGAAAAAAGATTTAGGCCACATCGTAAGATATAATGGAATTACAAGATCCAACGGTCCTCTTTATAAGTTGTTGATGGTATACTATAAGTTATAATAGACATGAATAATTGATGATCATCTTTTTAAAACATAGATCAAATGGTTTAAATAAAAAGATTTAATAAAGTCTATAGTTTACCATAAACATTTGTGGTTAAAGTTAACAGTTAGGAATTTTTATTACCGAGATACCATTAAGAGACCAAAACATAAGTTTTATTACTTATGAAAAGCAATTTAAAAACTTGAAATTAATTAAATGACCAACCCTATATTTTTTTCTACAAAAACAAAATATATACAAATTTTGTTAGTTCGTTTGTTTAAGTAACAAAGTCCATTTCAATGGTTTCATGGATTAATCAAACTAGAGATGTTTAGGTTATTACATGCAACATTGAAAACTTGCATGCTCCTACCACATCAACCAAAGTCTCTAACGTATTGTTCAGTTCTCTCTCAAACCTCTCTCCATTTCCACGCCATTTCCACACACCATTTTGACCCTTTTCTATCCACTCTACTTCTTCATCTGAAATCTTCATCATCTATCTCCATTTGCAGAATCATTCATGCCCATGTGATCAAATCTCTTGATTACCGTGATGGGTTCATTGGTGATCAATTGGTATCTTGTTACCTTAAAATGGGTGCAACCCAAGATGCATATTTGCTGTTTGATGAAATGCCAAAGAAGGATTTTGTCTCATGGAATTCTTTGGTTTCTGGGTTGTCGAAAATTGGACAGATTGGTGAGTGTTTGAGTGTGTTTTGTAAGATGAAATCTGATTCTGAATTGAAATTGAATGAGTTTACTTTTTTATCGGCTATCTCGGCTTGTGTGAGGGAGAATGCGTGTGGTGAAGGCTACTATGTTCACTGTTGTGCAATGAAATTGGGTTTGGTGTTTGAGGTGAAGGTTGTTAATGCTCTTGTTAATATGTATGGAAAGTTTGGCTTTGTTGAATCAGCTTTTAGCTTGTTTTTGGAAATGCCGGAGAGTGAGAAGAGTATGGTGTCTTGGAATTCAATTGTCGCTGTTTGTGCCCAAAATGGAATGGCTAATGAGGCTTTTAATTGTTTTGATATGATGAGGGTTAATGGTTTTTTTCCTGATGATGCCACAATGGTGAGTTTGCTTCAAGCTTGTGAAAATTTTCCTTTGGGGAGAATGGTAGAGGCTTTGCACGGCGTAATCTTTACATGTGGTCTTGATGAAAATTTAACAATTGTGACTACCCTTTTGAACTTGTATTCGAAGTTAGGGAGATTGAATAATTCTCGTAAGGTATTTGAAGAGATAAGTAAGCCTGATAAAGTGGCATGGACTGCGATGCTTGCAGGCTATGCAATGCACGGGCGTGGGCAAGAAGCAATTGTGTTCTTCAAAAAGATTGTCAGGGAAGAAGGCATGAAGCCTGATCATGTTACTTTTACTCATTTGTTAAGTGCATGTAGCCATTCAGGGCTTGTCAAGGAAGGAAAATACTTCTTCCGAGTCATGTCGGATGTTTACAAAGTTCAACCACGATTGGACCATTATTCGTGTATGGTTGATCTTCTCGGTCGATGTGGTCTACTTAATGATGCTCATCAGCTGATTAAAAACATGCCATTCGAGCCAAATTCTGGAGTCTGGGGTGCCCTTCTTGGTGCCTGTAGGGTTCATCGAAACATTGATCTAGGGAAGGAAGCTGCCGAGAATTTGATAGCGTTAGATCCGTCAGACCCTAGAAACTATATCATGTTGTCTAACATGTATTCTGCTGCAGGTTTGTGGAATGATGCATCAAAAGTGAGGACTTTAATGAAGAATAAGGTTCTTACTAGAAATCCAGGATGTAGTTTTATTGAACATGGGAATAAAATCCACCGTTTTGTTGTCGATGATTACACTCACCCTGATTCGCACAGAATACACAAAAAGTTGGAAGAGGTTATGAAAAAAATTCAAGATGTTGGATTTGTGCATGAAACAGAATCGATTCTCCATGATGTTGATGAAGAGGTGAAAATAGATATGATCACCAAACATAGTGAGAAGATAGCTCTTGCATATGGACTTTTGGTCGCGGATGCAGATATGCCATTAGTTATAATAAAAAACCTAAGAATATGTCGTGACTGTCACAACACTATAAAATTTGTGTCGATGGTAGAAAAGCGTACTATCATTATTCGAGATACAAAGCGATTTCACCAGTTCTCAGATGGGTTTTGTTCTTGTGGTGATTATTGGTAGTGTTCATCATTAGAGAAAGAGTTTAAGAGATAACTGAATGTGTTATTCGGAAACAAGAGTACATGAAGAATTACATAGGGTGGAGTCTTTGGCATACATGATGAAGTGTAGAGAGACGCTTTCTTCCTAACATAGAAGAGATCAAGGTCTATATATATATATATATATTTGGTTCTGTGAAGCGGAACCAACACAGTGGCTAAAAATATCACAAAATAGTATACAGAAGGTGTAGCAATTGAAACCTGGAGCTCATAAAGGAAGGATTACACCCAATGTGATTTGGCTGCAGAAAGGGTCAAGCTTCGATGTTCAATCTCGGTGCTAGAACGAGCTACAATGATTGTTTCTTAGAGCACTAAGATTTAGTGTTTGGGCCGAGGAAAATGTAAGAACGATAGATGGATCGTCTATCTTATTGACTGTTTTGGCCAATAAGCACTACACAGAAGGCGTAGGCATGAAACATTAAGGGGCATATCAAATTAGCAGGATGAAAAACATGGGTTGAGACTTGAGAGACAGTACCTTTTAGTGTTTGTTTGGATAGAGTAAATTTAGGACTTGATGTATTTTTAGGAAGTAATTAAAATGATTTAGGTTAAAGTTCATTGTTTGGATGGTAAATCCAATGATTTTTAAAATTGCAGAACATTTATATATATTCTCACCAGTCCAAAGATTATCTTGTTGATTCTCAAAATCTCTCTGATTAGTGTTCTTGTCTGCTGGAAATTTGGGGCTTATTCTGATTGGACATTTTGCCAGCTTGGTAAGTTGAGTTACTGGACAAACTGAGTGTCAGTATCCCTTCCTTGATATATGAAGATAGTCTTGGTGTGTGTTTGGTTATGCGGTGGAGAGAATTGATTTTGATTAAAAGTGAGTTGAATGTGAATTGATTATGTTTGAATACATTTAAAGTAAAAGTAATTCTAAAAGTTCACGTTATTTGGATAGTTCAGATCAAAATTGATTTTGAATGCAAAATTACCAAAATGGTTAGTGACATCTATTTAAAATTAGACTTCATTTTTTTTACAACAAACTAAACTTCATTTTTATTTTATATAATTTGTGGACCCGTACCAAACACGGGCTAGATTTTCAAAAAAAAATTATTTATTTATTTTTTGAGGAATTTTTTTTATTTATATAAATTATGTATTTTTTCATACAAAAAACTATTAAAATGAATTTTAGAAAAAAAGTATGCATTAATATTTATGAATTTGTAGATTTGATATTAGAAAGAAAATCATACAAATTTAAAACTACAATTTTTCATATCAATTACCATAATATCGAGGCACGCATTTAAAGCATAGAAGTAATATGTTTAAATTGTCTAAATGTACATTGTTAGGTTTGTTATTGACCTTTATGCATGTATAATTTTATGTTTTCAAACAACCTTAAATAAACTATTTTAGTGATTGTGTTTAAAGGGTATGTACTCATTCGTAAAAACTCGCACTGAATTTGTAAAAATAAAATAAAAAATAACTCATAGCGAAAACCATTATATTACAATCAAACAATTAAACTCTAATTAGGATTCTTGTAAATAGTAGTCATATTGATTTTTTTAGGAAGATGTGAGTTATTAGTTTTTTTTATGTTAGAAAAATATATATTTCAGTGAAATGAATAAAATAAAAAAAGAAGTGAGCTAACTTAACTACATAGTTTGAATGATTGCTTGGGTTAATTTCTAATATTTTGATTTCGTACCTATTTGTATTAATGATTTTGTTAATGAGTTGATTTGGTTGTTGTCAAAAAAAAAGAAGATTTAATATAAGAAATTATAAACTACAATATTAGTTTTTATGTTGGTCTCTTATGTTTTAAAAGTTTCGAGTTGGTCCTATACATTTTAAAAGTTTCAAGTTGGTCCAAAACATTGCTCACGTTAAAATAAGTTAGTCCCTTCAATCACTTAAAGTTTAAAGATTCAGATTGACAATATGGGTGATGAAACTTAACTTATTTAGAAAATCAGTTTTAAAACATTTTTTAATTTTTTTTTGTCTTATCAAACTCAATATCATGTCGTGGAATGGACTAACTTATTGCAATGTGAGTAACGTTTTGGACCAACTTTAAACTTTTAAAACGTAAGGGACCAACTTGAAACTTTTAAAACATAAGAGACCAAGTTAAAAACTAAAATAAACATAAGGGATCAAACATGCAATTAAGTCTTTGTTGAGATATTTCTGCTACATAAAATATTAGAAATTCAATAAAAATTTAAAGAAAATATTGAGTGCAGATCAAAAGTTTGTTGAGATATTTATGTTAAATAAAATATTGGTTTTTAAAAATAAAATAAAATAAAAATATTGAGAATGAATGTGGAAGTGACATGTGGCATAAAAAACCTTACTTTGTGTGTGTGTGTATATATAGAGAGAGAGAGAGAGACACACACACACTATTGATTGATTGATTTCTGCTACATAAAATATTAGAAATTCAATAAAAATTTAAAGAGAATACTGAGTGCATAAAATCAAAAGTTTGTTTAGATATTTATGTTAAATAAAATATTGATTTTTAAAAATAGAAAAAATAAAAAAAATATTGAGAATGAATGTGGAAGTGGCACGTGGCATAAAAAACCTTATGATTGATTTCTGCTACATAAAATATTAAAAATTCAATAAAAATTTAAAGAAAATAATGGGTGCATAAGATCAAAAGTTTGTTGAGATATTTATGTTAAATAAAATATTGGTTTTAAAAATAGAAAAAATAATAAAAATATTGAGAATGAATGTGGAAGTGACACGTGGCATAAAAAGTCTTACTTTTTTTTTGAGAGCATAAAAAACCTTACTTTATATATATACTATTGATCGATTGATTTCTGCTACATAAAATATTAGAAATTCAATAAAAATTTAAAGAAAATA
>Ga0099826_10003937_pt1 | contig 10269 bp, 5 predicted proteins | sample Mtrugardesep15_FD_76830 | JGI IMG/M metagenome (GOLD analysis project Ga0099826, IMG submission 76830) | Root nodule microbial communities of legume samples collected from California, USA - M. trunc garden sep15 | ecosystem: Host-associated > Plants > Roots > Nodule | place: USA: California...
ATTATCTATTTTATAATATCAAATTGATTAAAATGTAAAGTTACAAAATTTATATCAAACATAGTTTATTAAAAAATTGAAAAATAATTGAAGTTTGAAAAATAATTAATAATAATATTGCCAGATATTAAGAATGTTTGAATAAGTTTTAGGGACTTTGAGAAAATGAGAGCAAGAATGAAGCCAACGATACAGTGGAATAGCATTCTGGAAAGTGAATCAATATATATTACAGAGAACAATAAATAAAAGCCAACGTTAAATTGCAACGGTCATAAATAAATAACATAAAAAAAACCAACGGTAACCTGCAATTGAAAAACAATAAAAGTAACCAAAATAATATTATTTTATTAAAAAGTGGTGTAGGACCCACTTAAGATTGGAGGTCTTAAGAGGCCCCCAATTTTTTTTCCCCAATGGAGGTACCTATTAGGTACTAGGTCTTAAATGGTATAGACCTTACCATTGAAGATGGTCTTATAAACTCTTATGATATAATAATTTGAAATCTAAATTCAATGTTAATAGTCATTAAAGTCTTGCATAGTCTTTTAAAATGCACGACTTTTTCATTCATAAATCGTCTTTTAAAATCTTAATCCAATATAACTCCATAAATCTTAACCAATTAAATTTATTTTGACAATGTGTGATGGATCGTAAAAGGTAATTTAATATTAATTTGTTTTTGATTTTTCATTTTGGTAAATTAAATTTAGGGTAATCAAGTGATTGATGTCAACTAGTTAAAAAAACTATATTAAAGACAAATCGTTTGGAAGAACCAGCGAACTCTAGATTAATAGTCCCCCTCTCCTATGAACCAGAGCGTTAACCAAAAAAAAAAAAAAAAATTCTAGGGTGAAGAGATGATGTCTTCAAGATAGAAAAATATCATATCTAGTATTTACATTTACCTTTTTAGGAAGACACTAGCGGAGTTTAAACCTCTCACTTTTAGGTATAAGGTAATTTGATATAAGAGTATTTTTCGGTGAATATTTGTTTTGAAAATACATTTGAGTTTAAAAATAAAATATCAATAATTAATTTTCGGGTACAAATGAGGAATTAAACCCCAAATAAATAGTCAATATATAAAATAAAAACAAAACTAGGTTTCTTTTATCACAGAAGAATCAGTGGCAAAGAAGAAGAAGATGGAGGCTTCCGGTGAGTCAAATTCAGAAGTAGAGACGACGACGATTGAGTCCATTCCTGACGATCTTCGATGTCACATTCTGTCATTCCTTCCGTCGAGAGAGGCTGCTGCTACTGCTCTTCTCTCAAAGATATGGAAACCACTTTGGCTTTCACTCCGTTCCTTTGACTTCCATGACAAATACTTTCCTGACTTCCGCAAGTTTTCCGATTTCGTCACCTCATTTATCTCCTCACCACACTCCATCCAATCATTACGCCTCACTTGTCGCTCCTGTGATGCAAGCAACCATGAAGATGTCAACCACTTTCTTTACTAAGTGGCGCTACAAGGAATTCAGGAACTCCACCTCCACTTGGTCACTTCAATTTGTACCATATTGCCTTTTGGCTTCTACAGTTGCAAGACTCTTGTCACCCTTGAGCTACACAATGCTATTTTGATTTGCTCTTCCTATGTTGATTTTCCATTACTCAAATACCTAAAGTTGATTTCCATCTACTATGTAAGTCACGCCATTATGATCAAGTTTTTTAGTGGATGTCCCAATGTTGAAGATTTAGAAGCAAGATACTTAACAGTAGCTGGCAGTAACATTCTACCTCCGGCGGAAGAGATAGCCGAAGCCTTGCCCAAGTTGGTCAGAGCAAAAATTGATTATTCATATATTCTGTTTCCCATGCTTGGTAATGCACAGTTTTTATGCGGACGAATGGTATAAAATACTTCTCTAATATTATTAACTTGTTTTTACTTATTAGAAATTCTCATTACTTTCTAGTAACAATTATTTGTTTTTCCATGTGACTAGAACTTAAAGTATTGTGTCTACATTCCCACGTTTCACAATCTAACCCACATGGACATTATCTTTACCGATGACTATGACTTCATTGGCTGCAATGTCATCTGGAACTGGTTCGCACAAGTGCTCCATAATTGTCCCAAGCTTCAAAATCTTGCTATTCAAATGGTTTGTATTTCATCTCAACAATACCTGTATTTATTTCAAACCTTACTCACGCACATTTTATTTTATTTTATTTTTGACCATAATATTTACATATTATAAGCAGGAACACAAATGTATATATGATATTTTCGACTGCAATTGGAAGGATCCGCAAACTGTTCCAGAATGTCTTTCATCACAACTTAGAACGTTCAAGTTCAAATCATACAATGGCTTTGATGGTGAGGTTCAATTTGCAAAATATATCATGCAAAATTCGAAAGTACTACAAAATGTCACAATTCAGACTAAAGCAATTGATCTAAAGCACCAAATGTTGGAAACTTTCTCTCTACATCCAAGGGGCTCTACAGCATGTAATCTTCACTTTGAAACAACGCGTCCAACACTCTATGACTTTGAGTCTTCTTTATGATTTTTTCAGTTATGTTTGTGATCAAAAGTGCAGTTAGGACCGTTAATTATATTTTGATCATTTTAACGCAAACTGCGGCTGTTTGCAAGATGAAATAATTTTTATAGCCACTAGGGTATTATGTGGATGACTGGATGTAAATGCAGTATTTTGATAGTTTTATGTTGAATTTTATTGTGCAAATGTCGAGTATCAATATTTGTTAGTTTTAAGGGCCTTGACTCTTCTGGATTTTTTTTATGTAACTTTTTCATTTAGTTAATCCCAGCTCTTTGCCTTTTCTTTTCTTATTGATGATTATTTTACACTCAGTGTATATCAATCTTTATCATTGTCTGGCAGTTATATTTCTATTGTTTAGTTTAGACATGAAAATTAGAGAGAAAGAGAAGAATTGTTTCTGAATGCATAACTGTAGTTGAGGTTACTTTGTGGTTTTATTTGGTATAGCGACTGTAATCCATTGGGCATTGAGGATTTGTTGAGTGATAGTTACATCGTGATTTTTTTTGCTGTCAAAATACTTTTAATCAATGCCCGTTAATTTTCTGTTAAGCATCCTATGCAAAATTGTGCAGCATTATGCTTTTCCAGTCGTTGGTTTCGTTTGTAATTTTTTCACATTGGGATACAATTTGTATTTCTGTTAATGTCTACGTTATCCGGGACATTTTGAAACTTTGCTCTTCTTGTTAAGAGTTTGTCTTCTTTTTATGTTGAGGGGCTCTGCCTCTATCTATGCACCGAGATTCTTCTTTCATACAATTGAAACTGATGACTTTAAAAATTTAAACGCACGTAGAGAAGGGGACAGACTATGTTTTATGTTTATTTCATGAGGTTTTAAAATAATGTAATTGGGTTTGTTGGACTCTAGTGGCTACTCAGATGATGTATTTATGAGTACATCAACTGTGCTGTGATCCATGAAGTTCATGTTTGAGGAGGTGTCTTTCTACAGAGCTTTTGGTGTTCTAAGATCGCATGATTTTGATATGAGATGTTACCATGTCATAGCTTAGGACCCACAAATTGGCGATGTTCATCCGAAGTCTCTACAAATTGTTTCGTAATGTCTTCATCACAACTTAAAACATTCACACAAGCTTGGAATGTGATATTCAATTCACTAAATATATTATGAAGGATTCAAAAGTACTAAAAATTATGCCAATTCACAATACTCTGTTTATTGATCTAAAGCATCAATTGTTGAAAACTTTGTCTCTTTCATGGGGCTATACGACATTTGATCTTTTATTTGACTGATATCTGACAGGGGTTTTATTTATGAAATTTTTTAATTTTAGCTCCCACCCCGACAAGTTTTCGTTTTCTTTTCTTATTGGCGATTGTTTCTAACTCAGTTTATAGATGGAGGATGAAAAGTATGGAATTTGGCACCCATTTTTATCAATTTTATAAATCTTGTCATTTTCCGGTGTCAAAATGCCAATGTGATAAATATTGAGGTTGAATGTATGATATGCTTAATTTTATTGCTTGACAATTCAAATTACGATTCTGCTTTCTTGTAGGTTAAGGAGTTATCGAAGTAGTATCCTACTGCTACTTTTCATGCTTAGATACTACTTTTCCTGGTATGATTGCTTCCTACTGTTCCTACTGCTCGGAATGCATGATTGCTTCCTTTGCATTCAATTTTCATTTCTAAATAAATGGATTCTGCCAAAACAAGTGTAAGAGGACAACATTCGTTGAAAACCATGAAGGGTACTGAGAAGTTGAACATAACAGCAAAAAAAAGCTAATAAGATACACATTTTAAGCTATGCTGTTGTTTTCGCAACTACTCATGAACGCTAGTTCATGTGTCATCAGTATTGCATCAGTGCAGCAAGATATCTTATTGGTCAATAGCATACAAGTTCATGTCTGTCATGCTTACATTTGAGCTGATTTGATAATCTGATTGCATCTTTCTCTGTTCTTTAATTCTGGTTTGCAAACCTTTCTTTTGAATCAACTCAATTTACCATCTCATATTTGTTAGTCCATATTTCGCTGTAATCTATTGCATTCTTAAAACCCTACTGTATAAATTGTTTAGTGGGAGAATTTTAAGAATTTTTTAGAAAGATTAGACGCAGACAAACAACTGCTCAACAATGATAGTCATCGATACATTCTTTTGTGCATTGAGGCCATCGACTTCCCCACAATAAGAGCTCTGCCACGTCCATTGTTTAACCTCTTCAGATCCTTACATCCTTACTCAATCAATAATTCTGTTTCTTTGTCGATTATGTATGCATCTTACAAAATAAGACACCAATAAGGATGTTTGGTGGGATCATTTGAAACGTTTGATTGTTCAGTTTAATTTTACAAAATGATATTAGTTATTTATATTCGAGCTCTTAAGCAGAAAAATATAACCATTTAAATTTTTTATTGTACCATGACTAATTTGTGGGATCAATTGGCCCTTAGAATCAACCGAATTGCAAGCCGTCAAAGTGTGCATTGATTATAGAATCAACTCTTCGGTATGACTTTGAGGAGCTTGGTGGGACTATTCTGCAACACACTCCTCTTCCAAGTAGGGGTTAAGTAGTTAGTGAGTTGTTGGCAGAAAAAAAAAATCATACTTCAAGTCTCAGTAAAATCAACATCTAGAAAAAGGAATTCTCTCGACTCCTCGATTTATTCTTTGCACTCCTTTTCACATAGGAAAACCTCAAGGGAGGGTTGAGGTTGGTATTGATGAATGTGTGTTTTGCAAGGAGAAAGGTTGGAAATTACAGTGTTAAAATTTGTTGAACGCAAGTAGAATGAACTTTTAAGGCTCCAACATCCAGTGATGTTGTTGTTATTTCTCCTTCTACCGTTGGTTTTGGCACTTGTCATGTATACACACATAAAACTACTTCACAAGTACATGATCTTGTTGAGAAATTCTAAAAGTTACTGAAAAAGTATAATGAGTTAAAGAGGAAATAAAAGAAAAGTTTGGTATAATAAATACAACATTTTTTATTTTAAATTTCAAGATATTGACGAAGAGCACTTGAATGAAATGGTGAGGGGTCTTTTTCAGCTTAACTAGAGGACATGAATTCGATCCAGCTCTGGAAATACAACATTGTTAAATCTCTTGAAGGAGCAATTGCCAGCTATTACACTCGTATCCGACTCGAGATATTAGTCTCTACAATTGTCCGTAGAGAATATTTGAATTCTTAAATACACCGTTTCCAATATATTATTTTTTATATGGATCGATTCAAACATTCGTCCTCACTCCTCATATCATCTAATAAATATGATAAGTCATGTGATTTCAAACGTATGATGTGACAATATAATTTGATCAATGTGAAAAAAAGTTTTACATTTGAGCATTTCACAATGTATATAAATTAAATCATTTGATTTTATGTGACATCTAATTTCAACCCTACATTATAATAATACATTTAAATTGTCAAAATATTTAATGTAAAAAAAAAAACTAGGATGCCTTTTTTTTAATAGTGTAGAGTTAAAAGGTGTTCCGGAACTTGATCTCCTAATGGTCTTTTCAACCAGATTTCCTAGTGGCTTCTACAGTTGCAAGACTCTTGTCACCCTCAAGCTAGGAAATGTTATTTTGGATTACTCTTCCTGTGTTGATCTTCCATTACTCAAATCCCTAATTTTGAATGAAGTCGTCTTTGGAAGTCAAGCTATTATCTTTAATTTTTTATGTGGATGTCCCAATCTCGAATATTTTGATGCAAGAACCCTAAAAATTGGTCGTGGCACTCCTCCACAAGTGGAAGAGGGGGCTAAGTCCTTACCCAAGTTGGTCAGAGCAAGAATTGGTTATTGCATATATATACCCCGTTTCCTGTGTGTTCTAATGCACAATTTTTGCAAGCACAAATGGTATAAAATGCTTGTCTAATATTAATAACTTGTTTTTATTTCTTTATCAAAAAATTTCATTACTTTCTAGCAACAATTTTTTTTTTTTGTATATAGAACGTTAATGATTGTGTCTACAATCCCATGTTTCACAATCTAATCCATTTGGACCTTACCTTTGTGTGGGGATGCTGCAACGTCGTGTGGAACTGGTTTGCTCAAGTGCTGCACAATTGTCACAAGCTTCAGAATCTTACCATTTATAAGGTTTGTTTTAGTTGGACTTCTATTTTAAACTCTACTCTCACGTATTTAATTTAATTTTGACAAATGAAAATTTATATATTGTACCCAGAATTTCAAGTGTGTAGATGAAATTGGCAAAGAGCATTGGAAGGATCCACAAATTGATTCAGAATGTCTTTCAACACAGCTTAGAACATTCCCACTTAAAAATTACGCATGCATAAATTGTGAGGCTCACTTTGCTAGATACATTATGCAGAAGTCAAAAGTACTACAAAATATGACAATTCACACTACTTTAAACATTGATCTCGAGCATCCAATGTTGGAAACTTTCTCTTTGTGTCCAAGGGTTTCTGCGACATGTAAACTTTACTTTGACATACCGGACATGTAATCTTCACTTTGACTTGCACCCGACCCTACACCATTTTTAATTATAGTTGTGAATTGTGATCACAAATGCAATTGTGATAATTTATTATAATTTTGTTCATTTTGACACAAACTGCAGTTGGTGTAGGACAAATTGATTTTGATAGCGGCTAGGGCATTATATGGATTAAAAGGCACTATTTTCATAGTTTTATGTATTCAAACTCAAAAAAATGTCCAATAGCAACGATTGGTAGTTTTAATGGCATTGACTCTACTGCATTTTATTTATGTAGTTTTTTCATTTGATCTCCTCCAACCTTTTTTGTCCTTTTCTTTTTCCTTTTGATGTTTGCTTCTTGCTCAAGCTTATATCAATTTATATTCATTGCCTGGCAGTTACTAGTATTTTTCTGTTGTTTATAGTTTAGACATGAAAGTTTTAGGGGAATTGTCTCTCAATGTATCAATGTTGTACTAGTTTTGTTTGAAATTTGGTATAGGGATAATACACCTAGATTTGAGGATTTGTGATGCTGCAGTTTTTCTATAGTCGTATTGTGGTCGTTTTGCTGTCATATTGCTTTGGATTAACAATATTGAATAAGATACTGTTGGACAATGTATTCTTAAGTGGTGGAATATCCTAACTTTACATGCCGATTTTGTAAGGATTGAGTTCTGTCAAATCTGAATTCTTAGAGGGTATCAAAAAGTACTATTCAAGGCCTGTTGAACAACTTGCCATCAGGTCACCACTATCAGGCTACTCGGGGGTCATGCTCTAAAATGTCCAGTTTTGGGCATGATGGGTGTTGAGAATATGGCATGAAAATGTGTTTCTAAGTGGTGGTTAGTCCTCACCTAAACCTATTAATTTGCTGATATGTGTCCAATGCCAAATTCGGTTGCATTATGTTTTTCCAATTGTTGGTTTCTTCCGTATAATTCACAATGGGGAGCCATTTGTATTTTCTGTTACTTTGGGAGCTTTGCTTTTCTTTGGAAGAGGGGGAAGGGTTGATTATATGATTGTCTTAAGTCGATCTACTTTATGATTTGCTTTGTGATTGTCTTTGCTTTTTTATTTTCTAATTCATATGATTTACTTTACCGATGTTCTTGACTGGTTTCTCCTATTGATTTGCTATGATGCTCGTTGTTTGCTGATGTGTTCTGTTTAAATTCCTGCATAATTTTCATGGATGAGTTCTTTCAAAGTTACTTGGCAAATCAAAATCATACATTGTTAATTTTCACTGATGCATGCTGTTTAACTTCCTGCATAATTTCCATTAATGCAGTGTTGTGTTCCTCATATAATGACTTCTGTTTCTACATGATCTTCTGCTGCATATTATTCTGATTTGCGAATATGTTTTTTCCGCGTGGTTTCTGTTTTGGAGCATCTTAGTTGTGTATTTTTGTTGGCTGTTTTTGTTGTTCTATTTGTGCAAGATAAACCTTCGAGAGCTTCCTAATTATTTGTTCCAATGCCTTCGATGAAACTTTTAAAAGAAAATGATTCATATAAAATGAGTTCCAACAATTCACTGAGATAGATACTGTCAAATTAATCATTAAATGCCCCTGAAAAATGAATGATGCAATCCTTCTCTACTATGCATGGAACGTTGTTCACTACTGATCAGTTTCTATTTTATGTACAAATATTGATTTTAATTTACTCTTATGTACGACTGAACAAGATATAGACATGGTAGATGATGTACCCTTTTTGATTAAAAATACTAAAATAGGCTCATTGCCAAACCCAAACTCTAAAATTGGGATGTACAGTTTCTAAACCCTAACACAAACTTCACATTCTCCAAAAGATAGCCCCATATTTTGCATTTTCTGCCCCAGCCTGAATTTCTTCTTATATCTTCTTTTTTCTTGTTTCTTCTTCATTTCTTCTCGACATGAGTGGTGGCTGGAGAGCGGTAGATTGTTGTCGGAAAAATATTCTCTCTACAGAAATGTGTATATGACTGACTATATATACACATTGTTATATTTGGTTGGCCTGTGTATGGTATATATTGGAAGTTGAGTCTTTTTTTAGGGGTTGAGAAACATTGTTATTTTTCCAATGTTGAGTACAATATTTCTCGCATTGTTGAAAATATTAAATGGTTGTCTCGATCTTGGCTAAGATATAGGAATAGTTGTTTTACTTATGCCATCATGAGTGCGGCTGTTGGGCACATGGGTTTTTCTTTGCTTGAGTTAGGTTGAGTTCGTTGGTGTTTATTGTGGACCGGTCATATTTTTGTGTTTTATTTTTTGGGATATTATTATTTTTTGAGTACATATTAACTAATATGTACCCGATGTCCTGATCTAATGGTAGACCTTCTTATTTTAAATAAATTTTAATACAATATTATTTTGGTTCTCAAATTTTTATTATTATAAAATTTGTTTTTACCAACTTTGGGCATGCAGCAACGTTAAAACTCTTAGGGAGAGTCTGCCGCCCATTTGGATCCCACAATTCTCGAGGGATTACTCTCCACAGTCGTGCACGGAGGATACCCGGTTTACACCAAAAAAAGGTTAAGGTCCATATGGGGGGAGATTCTCCTAGACCACTTGAGCAGGAGATGCTTGATGAGATTGTTACTAAAGAAAAGGGGAATATGTTGCAGAGGAAAACATGTTGCAGGTCAACATGGGTCCATGTTTAGGATGCATGAGGATGACATACATTAGGATATTGGACTGGATATTGGTCAAGTGGAGGAGGAGGGTCCAGTCTGACAAGGTTTTGAGCATATCGTTGTTCATGCTCAGGGAGGGTTGGTGTATCGTCGTCGGAGGGGGTGGTAGAGGGTATGCTACATTGTAGGGCTTATAACTTTGATTTGGATATATTTTTGGAATATGTTGTTGATTTGAATATTTTGTTTCTAATATTTTGTACGATTTAGATATCGATTTATGCATGTATATTATTATGATTATGATGTGTTGATAAATTTTGTGTTGCAAATCAGTGTAAATTTGCAAAAATGTGTGATCTTTGTCACAAATGCTTAGGATCTCTTTACACATTTTAGATTATATAATCTGAACATATATTTTATGCATTCATATTGTCGCGTCATTTTTCGGGAGACCATCGCCGTTTGACCAGCTTTGACTCACTATTTTTTATTCACGACTGAACTTTTTAATTTTTTGGGGGAAGGGGAAGAAAAGTTCGAAATACCCGTTTGA
>Ga0099826_10003938_pt1 | contig 10267 bp, 7 predicted proteins | sample Mtrugardesep15_FD_76830 | JGI IMG/M metagenome (GOLD analysis project Ga0099826, IMG submission 76830) | Root nodule microbial communities of legume samples collected from California, USA - M. trunc garden sep15 | ecosystem: Host-associated > Plants > Roots > Nodule | place: USA: California...
GAGAGACTGAGATCTGCTTGAGGCCTAAAAAAAAGTTCACATTAATGTTTAGTGTTTGATTTTAAATTTCACATATGTTAGGCACATCTCAATACCAAAAGACATATATAAATCATTTTATATGTCAAACTCAATTTTAAGTAAATCAAATTTTTAACACCAATTTAATTCAAAATTAATTATACTGTCAAACACTCATCTAATCACATATACTAATTCTCTAACAACAATCATATAACACAAAATTAAAATGTTGAGATTCATCTATTTCTCTTGCAAATTAAAACCAAAATGAAAACTTGAACTTTACCATGATGCCCAAGTCGAGGCCCAAAATGAGATTCATAGCAATGGAGGTAGCAGCCAACTCCATGTCACCTAGGTGACCAGCAAAGACTTGAGTGATGACTAGCATGCTATAGTTTGAAACACGGTTGAAAATTGCAGGACCTGCTATGTGCCAAAGCTTCTTGGACTCATTCCAAACCCTTCTTACCAAAACCTCATTTTCATGTTCATCAACATTATTTTTCAACAATGGAATTTTTGCTTCCACTAATGCTTCTGATGCTTCCACGTTCGACATTCTTTTGGTACAAAAAAATTGACAATATTAGGAGAAAGGATACATGCAAAAAAACTTTACAACTTCTTAGTACAAAAAAATTTGATAATAACCATAGAGACAAAAATGAAAGAATACTTTACCTGCGGTCTCTAAGAAAAAATTCAAGCAGTCTTATGTTCCTATGAATCACTCTTGATGAGGTTGTTTTCAAGAACAACTCATTTGCTCGAACGTTATTGTTAGATTTTAAAATTATCCTTTTGACTTCTTAAAACAAAATATCATCCTTTAATTAATATTTTAGTTAAATAATTAATGACACTACAAGATAAAATTAATTACAGGTATTGTTTTGTAAAAAAAATAGCCAATGCATTTGATAATTTGAAAAAAAAAAAATTATATTTCAAAATACTATTCTTTTCTAAATGGGTTTATATTTGAGTAAAAATGTAATAAATTTCTTCCTTTCGAAAAAGGAAAAAAAAACTATAAATAAATTTCTTCCTTATAATACAATCCTTGATTATATATATTTTTTGACAGCTTGATTTCTTAATAATAAAATACTACTATAATATTATTTATTTATTTTTTATGAAAACTATAATATAATTTCTTACATAATATAGTTGTTTATTGATGTAATGATTAAATTATCATCTCCTCTAAAATGTGTTCATTGAACATTAGAAAGAAAAAAAGATGGTTCATCGAACCGATTACAAATTTCCATGAACATTTATTTTTACCAACAAATGTCATGAGCTTACAGCACTGTAGTAAGAGTTTGTCATTATCATCTCAATGATAAAGTTCAAATTTATTTGAGAGAAATCGTAAAATGATTATTAATATCATTTAAATTAATAATAATTTCTTGCTTTTTAATTTTTCAATGTAAAAATTAAATTTTTTTGTCTAAATTAAATATCATCTATGCGTAACCGTAGAAAATAATATCCTAAGTTAGATAAAATCGCAAAGGATGACAAATCTCTATGTCAAGAAAATATAAAAATAAAAAATCAATTACGAATAAATAACTTTTCTTCAAAAAAATTACAAATGAACGAATAAATAACTTTTCTTCAAAAAAATTACAAATGAATAACGGAATTAAGAGTATATCAAATTTATCTTACATGTGTAATTAAATTAAATCGGAGAATTATTTAATATAATTATTTTATCAAATTAATGATGTTAAATGGTAGATATTTTTTTAAAGGACAAATGCTAGATATATGTATTATTGCATTAGACTATAGTATTGGTAACAAATTCCTTATTAGTAGACTAATTTTAAAAGAAAAAATAGTTGCAGTCTAGTTTCGGAAAAATAAAATAAGAAAAATGACAAACTGTACAAAAATATTTAAAACAAATTCCTTATTTATTTTTTGGGAAGGAAAACAAACTCCTTATTATATTTTCTCATTTTGTACTTTTTTTAATTTTCCATAAGCATTTATATTAATTGCAGGTACTTCTCTCAAATAAAATTTGAAATTTGGTTCATCACATTGTAAGAGTATAATTTCTTTTATTACGTAATCCATATTGTATGTACCTTTTATTTTATTTACTTAAAAATGAAATAAGTGTTACCTCTCAATTATTCAAAACCAAATAAAAAAATGTGTAAATAAATTAATATACCATTTGTCAACGTGAGCTTAACTCAGTTAGTAGAGACATTACATAATATATGCAAGAGTCAGAGTTCGAATCCCGTACACTCCACTCATTCATCTTAAGAGGTGAATTTCTAGTCACTTACTACATGACCAAATAAATAAAAAATAATATACCTTGAAATAATTGATAGAATTAATAAGTACCAAAAAAAGTGTTCATTCTAGTGTCAAAAAGAAATTACGATAGAAAATTCGAATAGTTAATTTTTTTCAATTCAAAAGAAATTTAGTTATCAGAATCAGTGTGGTCGATCACATAGATCAAACGACAATATAATACTCTACCATGGATCAAACGACGCTTTTTTAGGTCTTTTTTTGCCTCTAGTGATTTGATTATCCTCCATTTGATCAAATCTCCTTACTATATAATCTACATATCTTCTCGACGTGCTCAAACTACCTAAGCTTAGTTTCCATGATCTTCAATACTACAGGGTATACCCCAACTCTTTCTTTAATGTTGTCAATTCTAATCACATATCATCTTCTCTTACGACAAATCCAATACAATATCTCAATCATCTCTGCTACGCTAAAAAAAAAAAAAACTTAGTTTTTGACATCCCAACACTTTGTCTCATACAACATCTTCGGTCTTACAACTATTCAATATGATTTCACCTCCAACTTGAGTGGTACTTTCGATGGTTCATATCTCCTTCTATTTCTATGTCATTTTGTACAATGGATCCAAGTTATTTAAAAGTGTGTACCTTGTGGTATGATGTGATCTCCAACTTTCACCTCTAAGTTAGAAATGCTTCACCTTTTGCTAAAATTATATTCCATATACTTAATTTTACTTCTGCTCAGGAAAAATCTATTTGTTTCTAAGGCTTGACTCCAACCTCGCGTTTAATTTCTCCCTCAACTTTCTAAGTAGAACAATATCTTCTGCAAGAAAAACATACATCTCGGTGCTAGCTCTTGAATGTGTTTCGTAAGTACATCCAAAAGTTGCGTAAAAAGATAAGGGCTTAGGGATGAAACTTTGTGGATCTCCATCAAGTGTCCTCAAACTAGTCTATACTCTCTTATACATATTCTTAACAGCTTGAATATAGACAATACTAACCCTTTTTTCTCTATGGATTTCCACAAAAGCTCTCTAAGAACTCTATTATATGTCTTATCGAAATCAATGAAAACTAAGTTCAAGTTTTTTTTAATACATCTAATACCGCTCCATCACACATCATAGGGAGATTCGAAGAATCCTAACCGCTGCTTACATTTCTGCAACCAAAACAGGTAAACTGCTATGTTGTAAACAGATAAAAATGGTAATCTCTTATCCCTCAACTACTTTATTTATATTTGGTTAAACCAAATAAGTAACGCGGATTGTTTAAACGAAATGACATTCCCTGTGGATACGATACTCTACTTAGACTTTATTACTTTATTTACACGTTTTTTGAATGGACGACATACCAGTCATCATGTAACGACCCGATTTTAGGATTTTATTCATTTAATTTCTTTATTAATTATTTAATTGTTTGGTGTGTTTTATTTATTGGGTTTTATAGTAATTATGGATATTTTGGTAATTTGAGTAGTTTGGTCATTTTAGGATGAAGGGTACTTTAGTGATTTTGAGCATGAGGAGTTATTTAATGAAGTTAGTGGTGACTTGGGTAATTAATAGAATAGTAGCGTATGAGTAATAGTGAGGGTTTTAATGAAGCAATTGTGTAGTAATATTTTATGAGTGGTAGAAAGTTACTAAGCTCATTAGTGAGTGTGACTAAGCCCAAGAGTATATAAGAGAAGTAGTCTTTGAAAAAATTAGGTCAAGAGCTCATTATAACAATTTAGAGAAAAGAGGCATAATAGAAAGAAAGAAGAAGAAAGAAGAATTTCAGAGAGGAGAAGATATAGCTTAGATAGCTCAATAGGGAGAGTAGATTGAAGATTAAAGCTTAGCTTTGGGATGTTAAGGTAAGAGGAAAGTTTATATTCACCATTTAGATATTATGAGTGATAGAGTAGTTGTGGGTCATGTTTGTTTTTATGATTTTCATGAATTTAGTGTTGTGTTAAGTTGATTTTTCGTGCTAATTAATTATGATAATTATGGGTATGATTAACTTTGTGAAATTAAGATGTTTATATGCTTAAACTCATATTTGATGATATAACATAAGTTGTTCTTAAGATTTTAGCCTATATGTGTGGAAATCATGATATTGTTGATGATTATTACTCAAACTCTGTACTAATTTCTTGTTAGGTGATTGAGTATGTTTGTATGTTGAAATTCAAGGAAGTGATTATGTTAAATGTGATGTTTGAGTTAAGTTGTGGTTTGTTGTGAATTTTGTGAGAAATGAGTGATTAATCATGAAAGTGGTGTTTTGATGAATTGAGTTTGTGTTTATGTTGGTGAAGTTGTTAACGTAGTGAAATGAGCATGATATATTCTATTTTGGTTATGAGTTTTAGGTGTGAAATTAAATTTGGGAAAAATAGGTTTTTAAGCTAAAAGTCATTTTTAAGTGATTATGTGAATTAATCTATTTGAGCTAAGTTGAATTGAAAAGTTTTTGAGTAAGAATGAGGTTAAATAGTAGAGTTTAATTGGTTTAAGTGATTGAGATTATTTTGGCGCGATCGGGATCGAAAACGGTTCTGAAAGCAGAGTCGTGTGCGCCGAAAACAAAAATTACATGATGACGTTATTAGTGAGTAACTATATAAATTCCGACATTATTATTGAATAAATATGTAAATTCTATGATGTCGTATTTGGTGAGTTTCTTCATGCATCATGTTGAAATGACTAACTTTATCGCCTCATGTTGCTGCTTAAAAAAAGTCCATAGTGTAAAGAGGAAAAGACAACATAGAAGAATAGTATATATGGATATAAATGAATCCCTCACAAAGAAAAACAGTAGATGCAAGAGAAGAATGTGGAATAAAATAATAGTCCAAGTTAATATCGGTCCAACAAGTAATTTTAAATTTTTATTTTCTCTCAAAAGAGAAAAACAAGTAATTTTTATTTTGAATATAAAAGACTTAATTCATTTCGTTGATAATATGAGTACATAATTACATACGTTAGTGAACAAGCGAAAATTAATAAGAGATGGGTCCGTCTTAGCTAAAGTTTGGACAAACTGTAACTTGTCACCTAGTCAACTCTATTAAAGTTTACAAAATGTGAACAATGAATTCTCAAAAATCTTGAAGGATAACTCCTAAATCGGAATATTCCCTTCCCTTGCTGTGATAATTAACACCATATTCTTCCAGTCTAGTTCAAAATCTACATATATAAGGTGCAAATCTAGAACCCATTGCAAAGCAGTAAGAAGGCAAAAGTTTCACCTGTATCAACGTCCAAAGTTGGCGAGAAATTAAACTCCATTTTAGCAAACACAAAGCATGTGTGTTCATCCCTTGTGCAAATTTCTATACCAACATTGTTTTGAGTAGTGGTGAAACCATATATTAGATTTTAAAAACGGGCTTCCTGATTCATTCAAATTTATATTGGATTTATATAAAACTTTAATTTACTTTTCAACAATAGTAATTTATTGATCAAATTATTTTTAAGAATGAATAATAGTAATTATATCCTTTCAAAAAACAATGTAATTATACAGTTCTGGTGAATAAAGCCCGGTACAAATATTCCAATTCCTATCCATTTTGGTTACGAAGAGAAACATCAGCTTAGTTGCTGTTGTTTTCGATCCGACCACTTTGTTATATGTAATTTTGCTTTCTCTGCCTGCAATTTTAGCCAATACAATGATGAAATAAAATTAGATTATCCAAATTCAAAACGAATATACCACATGTAAGAAACCAAATAATACAAAGAGATTGCACTATGTATTTAAAATGACAAGTTTTGCCTTTAAAAAGTTGAATGCAAAATTTTCAACACAATTTTTTTAAATTTGGTTCACTAAATTGTGCCTACAAAATAACATTGGATAAATACATAGCTAGTTAAATTACCTCTTTGTCCCAGTCACATCGAAGTGTAATCAAACACAAAATTAATGTTTGAGTTGCTGTTCCACCAAAAATCATCCCTGCCCAGATTCCCTGATTGTTGAATTTCAGTACCAATTAGTTTACCTTCTAGTAAAAATACTTGATTAACAAATTTTAGAAACTAAAGACAAAAAAATGAGTAAATAAAGAAATTGAACATACCATAACACCTTGATCGAAGTACCAACCCATCAAAAATCCAAGAGGAACCCCAATGACATAGTAGCACCCCAAATTTATGTATGCAACATATGATTGCCACCCTGATCCGACAGCAACTCCTATTTTTACATTGTCAATCAATCATAATCGTCATATTATTAAAACTTTTGATTTAATCGTAACAATTTTTTAAATCATGCATATATTTGAGATTAAATATTTGAAATTGAAATGTTAATTGTTAAGGTGATACCTGATAGAACTGGCTGGACACTGTTGAGAAGAATTGTGAATGCTAATAGAAGAGAAAGCTTGCTTACTTCGTCAAGAACAGGTTTACTATTAGAGAATATGTAGCCAAATTTATCGTGAAATATCATAATCAACATCCAGAAGAAAAGTCCAATTATTAATGATGTCACCACAGACACAATAGTAGCAAATTTTGCTCCTTTTCCATTTCCAGCTCCAAGCTCGTTCGCAACCCTCACTCTGCAATATTGCATGGACTTACATTATCATTACTTGTAAATTAATTTAGTTTGTAAAACTATTTAATTTTTTTCTCTCTTTAAGGACATTCTTAGAATGTTTTTTTTTTAAAGAACCATTTTAAAAATGTTTTTTATATTTTTTTTGTTGAATTCTTAGAATATTATTCTATCAAAAAGAAAAAGAAAATTGTTAGGAAGTGTAAAAATTGAAGTTACAAACTAATTGACTGATGTACGCCATAAAAAGGTATTATTTTCAATAAAAAGTTTGTTTGGAAGATTTAAAAAAAGAAAAACATTGTAATTAGGCCATAAGTTCCATCTTAAAGCTCTTACTCTTTGCAAGTTCTCCTTCTCCTTATGTTCGTCTTGTACTGAGGAGAGTCTTTTGATCAGTTATATATAATTTGGTTTGTTGAAAAAAATCTTAATCTCTCCTCAAGGGTGTTTATTATTAAAAGATTGAATCGTATTTTGATCCACCCCTATAAACTAAACACTCCTTAACAAATTGTGATACACTCCTTCACAAAAAAATTAATTGTGACACACTATTACTCCTTTCGTCCCAATATGTAAGCACCATTTTATTAGAGACAAATGTTACTTACATATAGGGACGCATGTAGTAAATAATACTACTGCAATTTAGTACATGATGATATATTCCGCAACAGGTATTTTGTAAAATAAAATAGGATTAACTCATAAAAATTTTAAAAGGACTAATTAAAACGAAAAGTTGACATATTTATAAAGACCAAAAATATATTTAACTCATAAAAATAAACAAAAATGATTCAAAATAGCAAATGTATTGGATTCAAATTTGACTTTATCAATATTTATATTTTATTCCAAATTGAATAATCAATTAGGTCACCGGTGTAGTTAAAAGTAAGTAAGGATTTTGTATAACGTCATTAGGAGGGGAAATACAGAGTAGCACTCGTTATGGCTCTATTCATAAAGTCTTTTGTCTTTATTCTAGTAATACCTCACCAAATATATATCTCTCACCAAAAAAAAAAAATTCTAGTAATACTATTTAATGGAAATCAATATTGTAGTACTACTACTTAATGAAAATCAAGTACTACTACTAGTATTAAATGTCAAATAAAATTGGTGGCTGTATGGAAACATATACGTGGCCGTCAAGTATACCAATTAGGAGTAGTGACCAAAGCAAACATTTTTTCTTAGTCTTCCCATATGATACACTGAATTCATGAAAACTCAACCAAATGGAATGTGACAGCCTCCAATATGTAGCCATAAAAAACTCAATAGGTTTGTCCCGTTCACAAAAAGAAACCTAGAATATTTATTTATTTATAATAATAAATTAAAGTCATTAACAAGAAATGGGCAACACAAACACGCAAGAAATCATTGTCGTCTTATTTATATATTAGTATGAGGCTAAGGTAGTACTTTACTACCAAAATCTAGGGACTTCAAATCATAGATAACCATTCATATTTTACTTGCATAATGCACAATATCTTTGTTTGACTAGGTACTAACAATTTTTCTATGACACCTATATTATGTTTTTCTTTTTCAGGAAATATTATGTTTGATACATCGTCATAGATTCCGTGTTTTATTTGTATTTTTGCACAACGTACAAAAGTCTCAATCAGCACCGTGATTTAATCTTGGCCTATATTTTTGTTAGATAAATTATTCGGTATTTCATGTTAATCATCCACCCAATGAGATTGTGCAAGTTTGGTCTCATTATGTTTTAATCTTAGCCATGATAATTGATTTCATTCAACAAAAAAACAAAATAAGAACTCCAAAATTTAGAATAGCAATGTTAAAATAAAGATAAGACAAGCATGTTACCCTGTTGCAGCAAAGAATGCCAATGGAATCATCATTTCCATCCCATTTATTGTCATGCTGCCAAAAAAACATACTATATAGATCAGCACAAAAATAACCATCAAGATAACAACAACAATGATAACTTGGGAAAATAGGCCATATGGACAATATTAAAAATGGAAACACTCAATTTTAATCAATTTCCATTTTCTCGATCGACTTACAAAATAAACAATATTAAAAATTAAATTACCATATGGATAGAGCATCTACTGCAATTTCTGCATTTGGAAGATTCCCGGTCATTAATATCAGAATTCTATAATACCAATTCTCCAAACTGCAAACAAAAAAAATCAAAAAAATAAAAAAAAACCCTAGAAACAAAACAAGCATATTCCATCCAATATACCAGATACGTTAATTATTCAATAAATTTACCATAGCATAACACCAGAAGCAGCAGAAAGTTTAACAAATTCCCAAAGCCCGGAAAAAGCCTCCGTAGAAAACCCATTCCAAGTCAAAGGACAACCACCATAAGCAGTGTAACAAAAAAGCCCAACAGTAAGGGACCACCAAGAAAAATTTAAAGTAGCAGCAGTTCCAATTACACCAAACTGAAACTTAAACACAAACAACCAGCTCACAAAAACATGAACCAAAAGTGCAAACAAAGACACCCAAGCTATAGCAGCTGTTTTGAGCTGGCTTTGTAAGAACCTATTGAGAGGAAATTGAAATGCAAATGCAAAATGTAACGGTATCAGCCACATTGAAACTTGTCCTGATAATACAGCTAAATCTTCTGGTTGGCCCAATAGTCTTAAAGCTGGCGTTGCAAAAAGGTAGATTGGTAAGAGAAAAATGCAACATATGAATAGTACTATCCATGATCGTTGCATGTATACTCCTAACATGTAATATTGTTTTGCTCCATATGCTTGTCCACATAATGTTTCTAATGCACTTGCCATTCCCAACTGAAAAATCATAAAACAAAAATTGATTAGTTCAATAGTAGAAAAAAGCCGTAAGCCATGAGGATATGTTGAGGCGGTTAGCCGCGGGGTAAAATAGGAATTTTGATTATGTACAGTCGAAGGTTCTTGCATTCATACAATTAGTACATCGATAATCGTTGAATCGATATTAGACCTACTAGATTTTAAATTTGGTATTTTAGTTTTTTTTCAAATATTGAAATATAGGGATTATTTGATTTCGATCAAACGACCACTGATGTACTGATTGTGTGGCGGATTGCAGGGAACCCGAATTTTTCAAAGAATCTAACTATGGTGGATCATAAACAAATATACAAAAATAAAGCATAAATAAATGGATAGTTTAGCTCTTTATTTATTTGTGCTACGTTTTTGAAATGAAGTACTAGTATATTATAATGGAATAGTGTTATGTAAACGTACCAAGAGGCCAAAATCAAAGCCAACCACGACATTATTGGCTATGGAGATAGC
>Ga0099826_10003939_pt1 | contig 10267 bp, 3 predicted proteins | sample Mtrugardesep15_FD_76830 | JGI IMG/M metagenome (GOLD analysis project Ga0099826, IMG submission 76830) | Root nodule microbial communities of legume samples collected from California, USA - M. trunc garden sep15 | ecosystem: Host-associated > Plants > Roots > Nodule | place: USA: California...
AACAAGTTGAAAGCAGATCAATTTAAGCCAATGGAGCAAGTGACTCTTGAACCATTTGAGAGGGACCATGCTTGTGTTGTTGGTGGCTATAGAGTGCCCAAGAAGAAAAAAGATGCTGAGTAGCCTTGCCTGTTTTATTTTGAGAAAACATGTACTATTGTGTCACCAACTTAGGCGTTTTATTTATCAGTTGCTATTTAGGATTTCATTTTTGTCAATTTTGTTTTAAAGAACACACTCTTTGATCTTGATGATAGCTTATGCTTTGCTGATGGTAACGGGTACTTAGTATACTATGATTTGCCCCAAAATTACAAAAAACTAGTGCTATGTTGTGTTGAATCTAACTTGATTTAAGAGTGATTTCATGAGTCAAACTCATATATGCATGTTTTGTTGAGTCTAACTTGATTTTAAGGGGCTATTAAAAAGTTTGCATTTCCCTATTATACACTGAATCAACAATTTTAATCATATCTAAACGTTCTGTCATAAAAAAAAATATATTTTAACGCATACTATTACACGGGGGCAACACCTTTTTTTTTTTTTTAATTGACAGTATAAAAAAAGAAGGGAAAAAAGAAACAAATGCTGCACTCCATGCATCAGCCATGATCAGACTACACGAATCAAATGGAGGTTGAGATAACTTCATCAATGGAGAGTTGGACTGTACTCCCATCTTGTTGCAAATGTTGTCGAAGTGGTGGTTGGCGATGGCCGTAGTCGTGGTCAATGTGGTAGTTGGTGGTGATGGATGGCAGTCAAAGTGGAGGTTGATGGTGGTTTGCAGTTGTGGTTTGTGGTGGTCAGATTCAATGTGATGAACGGTGGTGATTTTTGGTGGTCGGAGTAGAGTGATTAGAGTGGGTGGTAGGTTTTGTGATTGCAGGTGGATGAAGTGGTGATCGGTAGTGGTCAAAGCGGTGATTGGCAGTGTTCAAAGTGGTGTTTAACAATTGTCAAAGTGGTAGTCGATGGTGGTGACCGATTTTTTTTTTTTATGGTGGTAAGAGTGATATTCAAAGGTGGATGAAGTGGTGATCAAGAATGGTTAGAACGATGGTTGATGGTGGTCAAAATTGTGGTTGGCGATGGTCGATGCAGGGACGGAGCCAGGTATATTACAAATGGGGCTGCTGAAAGCCATCTGCCACCCCAATAACTCAATCCTATTTTATTTATTTTTTACAATAACAAACTCAATCCTACATAATATTAGTAATAGTTAATTAATATTTAATATATAAATAATTTAACTCCCTCCTTTTCATCAAAACCTACAAATTTTATTGGTACGTATTTGTTTTGGCAGGGATAAGGTTTAACTTTTACAAAAAGATTGACTTTCTAAACAATATAGAAGTGATAATGATATGGTCGAACAAAATTAATCAATGAAAAAGAATAATCTTCTCAAATTTAGAATTACAACACATTCAACACTATTGAGAAAACAATTACTGAAGCAACATGTTGCTGCACGCTTGAAATTGCGACGTTATGTTCATTTGTTGCAGTTGCGCTATCACATTCTCCATCGCAGGGAAGTTTCTTTAGCTTTTCGTCACCCCCCAATAATTTTTCTGGCTCCGTCCTTGGGTCGATGTGATGATAATGATGGTAGTTGGTTGTGGTTGGATTGGAGATTAGAGGTGTATAAAATGATGATTAGAGGTGGTCCATAGTGGTGATCCTATTGGTCGTTCGGTGGTGGTCGTAACGTTGATTGACCGGTGGTGGTTAAAATGTTACTCGATGGTGGCTTGAATGATGATTGGAGTACCACCATTTATGATGACGTGGTAGTGTTAAAACAAAAATAGTAAAACCTATTTTCATTTTTTTATATTCTAGTTTTAGTGGAAAATTGTATTAAATTTAAGTAAAAATCAATTCAATTTCGTTTTACCCAAACATGTTTTGATGTTGAAATTGAGTTTAAAAACCAAATGCTAAAAATCTTCGACCACCCGGAACAGTTCTTAAGAAAACCCCATATTTTTCGGATGTAGCTTACATTATTTTGAGGTGATTTGTTGATCCACAATTGATTGTGCTCAATTGCTTGCAGCTCATCTAAGCTAACTCGTGAGCTACAAGCCTAATCTTGGGCTAGCTTCTAAATTTGGTTGACATGGTGAATGAATTGGGACATTCAATCAATGTATTTCTACATCCTTATGGTTCTCTCTTTTCTTTCTTTTTTCAAAGGAAAAATGACCTGTTCTTCTTATGTCTCATACTTTGTGATAATGTTGATCCTCCTTGACAGAGTAGTTCCTCACCTCTAATCCAAAATTTGATTTGTTACATAGAAGATATTTAAAAATAAATAAATCATGCTATAAGTGGTTTTAGAGCAAATATAAAATGAATGAGAGCAATGTAGATATCTCCAAGCCGAAAGTTATTAATGGTCAACCCTAATCTTCTTCTTATAAAAAGAGAATGCCCCTTCCTGCCTCCAAGGGTCATCTTGCCACCTCAGCGCCCTTCAATTGCTGCATGCCTTTCATGTTATTAATGCTTCAATCCCACTTTGATCAATTTATTTTTCAAGTATGATAAAATGGAAAAAAAATCATCAATGTTCACATTTATTTTGTCAACTTTCTGGTTTTTTTTACAGCCATTTGCATGTCTGCTTCGTTAAAAATGCATCCGTAAAGTTTTGCGAACCTGGTTATGTTTAGTGAAATGGTCTATACTCTAAAAATGTTATCAACCAAAGCTCGAAGAAGATAGACCAGAAGAGGTATCAACATTTAGTGTATTACACACATCAATTATGGTTATGGAAAGAAAATATTACATGTAAAAGAAATAATCAAGCCATCTTTTTTTCAATTAAAAGTAGATAGCTTGGGCATTTTTTTTTATAAATTGAGTATCACCTTGACTCAAGTGTAGAGAATAATTCATTGAGCTGATGGAATTCAATGATATAAAAAAAGTTCTCTAAAAATTTAACACCACTGCATTTTAAGGACCAAATTAGAATCTAATTTTTTTAATTAAGCTAAAAGAAACTTGAACTATATCATCGGTCTTAAATATTTGACATGTTTTACAAACACCGATAAAGGATTAATTTTTTTGTTGTTGTGAGAACCGATAAAGGATTAATTGAAATGATTTATATATGATTACTGATTAACCGCATAAATTGTTTAAAATATTTCATCCACTAGGTCTTGAGCAAGTTAAATATTTATAGAGACAATTTACATAATTAACTTTGTTTTAATCAAATTAGTAACCAATAACCTGCTTCAGCACCATTATTCCATGCCGGCGGATCCCAATGGTCATACTTTCAAAATAGCCTATATTTTCCAACTCCAAGCTGGTGGACAGGCTTAAGTAACTCTGTTGGAGTTGTTTTTTTTCTGTTGGAGTTGCTTTTATTCTTACGTATCCAAAAATTTAGTTAAAATGAAAGAACTTGTCTTTGTGCCTCACAATTTTTTTTTACTAGAGTTTAGTTACCAATATATATACGGTTTTTCATGGTTACCCAAGAATTCTCTTTCGCGTAATTAATTTACAATTTTACATTGTAAGATACTAATATTATTTTCCATGCTGTTGTAAAAAAATATATATATTATTTTCCATGCTGGCAGTTTATTCTTCCCCCCATATGATTCCCATGCATTGTTGTGGTAACTAACTGGTGTAGGTCAACCTGGTGTTTGCCGCGCGTATTTGCATGCATAGTCGGATTTCCTCATCTCACATGTTGTCTATTATTTCCTTAATTAGTTATTGGATAGATCTGTTAGCCCTGACTAGAAATATACTTCCTCATTTCGTAATAGATGACTTAGTTGAAAATTTGTAATTTTGACCTAACTTATTTTGACCATATTTTATTATTAAATTTTCATAATTTTTTTAATTTATTATTCAAGATATTTAAGCTCAAAATTATGCATTGGTATGCGTAATAAGGTCAACTGTGTCAAGTATTATGGGACGGAAGAAGTATAAATTGATGCTTGTGAATATGATAATATTGTTTAAGTTTATTCGAATAATCCTTGTCAAGCTCTTCAAATACTTTCAGAAAACGAACAAATTGACTATCTTTTGTTCCATTTTATAATGGTAATCAAAGATCTAACTATATGATTATGTGGATTTTATGTAAAATAAAATTGATTAGCTGCACTTGTTACGGAACCATCAACAATCATAACAGTACATTTTATATTTTATATTTTATATGACAATAAATTTGATGCCGTATATTTCAAAGAATAAAGGTATATACTAGATTGCTTGAAGTGATAAGAAGTTTAGACGTTTTTCCTATATGAAAAAATAGATGTTCTTGAAAAACTATATTTTACAATGACATTGTATGAAAATTAAATTTATATTTTAATAAATATAATTTGTATACATCGATGTGTAATTTAGTTATACCATGATGTGATGTTTTAGGTTGATTTATTTAGCATAATGACTAAAAATTCATCTATATACCTTCAAAAAAAATTCATCCATATAGGCGAAGAAATGAACAGTTTGAAATTCGAACATAGATACCTATATATCGAAATGTCCATATCAGTCCTAGTATGTTCACAGGAGCAGTTGATTTCTAATATAACTCTACAATTATTTATTTTTTTAGGTTAATTCCTTATAAATCTCTACAAATATCTATTTGGTGTATACATTAGTCTATATTTCAATTATCATTTCAATCATTGTCACATCAGTATGTTAGATACATATTATCCATGTTCAGGTTATCCGTTATACTTTTCAATTACCAACAAATAATGTATGTTTAGTTGATAAAAAGTTGACTCATATCTTACAATAACGTCGATTCAATTACTTCTGCAGTCAATTTGAACACATCTTTAGTAAATGATATGTAAATACGTCAATATATTTTTTTTATAATATGCATTAACATTCTTTAAACCTTGAGAATTGTTATAACCATGATAGTCCCAAAACCCTACTCATTTAAACTTTTTTCCAATAAAAAGGGTTATTCTTGCCAATTTACATACTTAAAATTTGGTATATTTGAGAGAAACCACAAGTTACAATTTTTTCCCCTGGGGTTAAAAATATTATAACGATGATTCGGTGGCTAAAGTAGAGAGTTTTCTTTTTTGGTTACAGCTAAAGTAGAGAGTTAAGACGGGTAGCACTGTAGCAATAAATAGTAGGATTCAAACCACACTGTCACAGTATAAACGACAGTACCAATATCTGCCGTTTAAAACAAAAACTATATTTATTTATTTTTGACAATCGAACAAAAACTAGTTTAAGAGTTGTAAATTGGTACTTGTTTGGTTATCATTTTGAGATGATCTAAAACTAACTTATAATCATAAATAACCAAAACCAATAATAATTAAAAAAAATCTCGAGATGACTATTTTTTTTTGTAAGACAATTAATTTTTCTTTAAAGAGTTAACAATAAATAACTTCATTTTTTTTGACAAATTTCGAAATGTACAAATATTTAATATTATACAACCTTCTATAAGTAAAGGTATGTCCGTATCTCACCCTGATTTTTTGGTAACACCCACCCTGCTTAATTAAAGAAATAAACCATTATGAATGAAATCCTTTTTTGTTGAGAAGGCCATAATGGACTTTGTAGAGTGAGCTTATCCAAATGTGTGGGTGCCAAGAATATGCCACATCATTCATGCTAACTTTGTAGTTTTCCGGCCAATAATGGATATGTTATTTTATGAACTTCCATTCCAGTATTTGACTGGAATTGGTAGTATTTGGGGTGAGGTTGTGGGATCGTGTAGCTTTTGATCACTCCAATTATGTGGGATATTTATCATGTATTTTTTGTTTTTACCAATATTTTTCTAACATGAATTATGTATATTTTTCTTCAAAAAATAAAGCTTTACACTCGATATCTTGTGAGTGTGTACATGTGCGGCTTTTTTCTAAATTTTTTTTATGTTTAATCGAATAGATTAATTTATCAAGTAAGATATGATTAAGATAGATAGCAAAACATCCTTATGAATTTTAACGCAATTATTTACCTTGTTGAGTATGAATCCAGAATTAAACGAAGAGATACACAAATCATCTGATTGGTTTTTTGGTATATAAGATTTTAGTGCCTTTTTTATTAGAGAATTTTAATCATTTATTTTTTACAAGTTAATTCCTTTCCTATCAAATAAAACTAGAAATGCTTGTAAAATTACACGATACTTATCTAAAAACAAATAAAGAAATTTTACACGTAGTTTAAAGAAAATAATACTTCATTGAAAAAAATTGTTTATGATTAACATCAAATGGTAAAAGTGAAATGCCATAATTTTTATCCGATATCGACTTTCGTTACCTTAATGTCCCTATAGGATTTTACTAAATCAAATTAGTACCTTAAAGACAATTAAATCATGAGGAGCTATATAAACCAAATTCTCAAGAATTGTCATTTCGCGCCCTATACTACATGCCGATTCGCCATATGATGATAACCATTTTTTTACACAATGTGATCAACAAACCAACTTAAAAAATCAGAACATGTTACATGTCAACTATATAATACGAGAAATCATATAATAAAATTAAAAATTAGAACATGTTACATGTTGAATATTCACAACTCATCACACTTGCACATGTTACACATTTTGTTTGGGTAGAATCACACCTTACAAACTTAATTTACTAAAGAAAAACAAACTATTGCTTGAGATTAAAGGTTTATTCTTTTTTTATAAAGATTGGAAAATATATTCTTAAATAACTTTTTACGGGACACCCGCCTTAAGTTGTTTAAATAGAGTCCATCATAATGTCATATTACTTTTTTTTTTATAATGTCATATTACTTTTAAACAATTGCTCAATTTTTGTTTCAATATAACACAAGTTGAAAAATTAAAAAACATAAAAAATAATGTCTTTTTATAATTTCATCATTTAATTATTTGATTATATTTTTACACACTGATATTATAAAAAGACAACTAGATAAGATATACTTTTTTTAAGGGGATAAGATATATAATTATATAGTATAGTCATTAAAGTTTAAAAATAATAATATTTTTGGTAGAACATTTAAAGTTAAAATATATCTCTTCTAATCTTTTTTGACTGAAAAAATATATTAATTATAATTTATTGATATTTCACATGAATAATTTGTATTTATAATGAACAGACCATTCTCTCCTTCATTCAGCATCACAATAAAAGCGTAATTTGGGTTGTTCATTTCACGTGAAACGCAACGCATTATATCTTTCGTTCGATGGTGACGGTGGCTATGGAAGACAACGAGAGCTGTGGCAGCGGAACACACCACCGCACGTCGTCGTCGTCATCAATTCCGGCGCAAAGTCGGCAACAGCGGCAAAAAGTGGAAGTGTATAATGAAATTCTCCGTCGGCTTATAGATTCCGGGAACGAAGAAGCTATGCAACCTGGCTTCGATGATCAGCTATGGAATCACTTCAACCGTCTTCCTTCACGGTCATTTTCCTTTCGCATCTCTTCTCTACATTCGCGTGTTTTTCACCATTTCTTCGTGAATGTTCTGTTATTTTTATTTTTTGTCATTATGTTTATCTGAGATTTTTATAGTAGATTCATTCATTTTAATCGTGAATTTATCAAGTAGAATCAATTAAGATTTAACAAGTGATTTTGTTTTTTTGTTATTACCGTTTTTATAATTCTGTTGAAACCGTTTGCATGCAAGATATTGAATTATGATAATTTGCTTCGATGAATTTTGTGATTCGGTTTAGTTGATGTAGAGTATGGTTGATTAGGTTTTCGAGTTTTTATCGTAAAAGTTTTTATGGTTTAGAGTTTTGGAGAGAGATTTGATTTGAAGTTATTGTGTAATGCAGGTATGCATTAGATGTGAATGTGGAAAGAGCAGAAGATGTTCTTATGCACAAGAGATTACTACATTTAGCACATGATCCTGCTAATAGGCCTTCGATTGAAGTTCACTTAGTTCAGGTGACTTGGCTCTTGATTCTTACTTATATTGTTGTGTTCTTCATGCTATTAATTCAAATTGTTGTGTTCTTCATGCTAATAATTCAATTCTTTGCAGTTTTTTACTTCTTAGTGATTTCATGTGGTGTGACATTGTTGTTTTTACGTGTTTTGTTGTTGACCGATCGATAATCATCATTCACAAGTGGTTCATTTCATTTTTGGCGGAGGATCAACATTTAAAATGTATATGTTCTAATCACGGATTGCCTGTTATCTCTACGTGCTTTAACAAACAGACTAAGATCAAGCCTTTGAAGCTTAATGGTTTTTTTTTGTTGCAAACCCTTTGGAGCAATTTATTTTGTGAATTTTTTGTAATTTATTTGAGTAGATTTTATTTCCCTGCCTAGACTCTCAAGTCTTGAATGAAATGTTTTCTTTCACATGCAGCCAATTTGCAAATTCATACACAGTCATTAATGCAATAACATAGTTGGCACAGTTCACTATCTTTTACGTACTACGCTCATACCATACTCCAACTGTTTTGCTTTATATGTGATTTGAAGTTAAATTGATTAGGCATACTGGTGAGAAGGTGTAAGCCGAGGTGAGAAACAAAAGTCACGATGGTTACTTATATTAGAAACAAAAGTCAATTTTTAAATGCTTGTTTGTAACTGAAATTACACGTGCTTTTAATTTCGACATACGGGTCTTGGTTTGTCGTCATGAGCACAGTTAACATTTACTCTGTACATGTTTGACCAAAGAAATATAGGAATCTTTGAATTTCAACGTGTTTTCATATAACATTGTGGATGATTCATTTGAGCCAATTTTTGTACACTAGCTTTGTAGTTGAGACAAATCTGAACAGGTCCAATATGTCTGTAATTATCTTCTTTCACAAGATCAAATAACTTGTGAAGTAATCAGATATTTTTAAGATTATTTTTCATGCCTCTGAATTGTCTCTTGTTAAGTAATCAGATATTTTCATGCCTCTGAATTGTAAAGATTATGGCTTTCCCCCGTGGTATTCAAGTTCTTCTCACTTTCAGTTTTCATACCTTAGTGGTATGATTCATATGATTCACTTTGTTCCATTTGGACAATATCATTTTGGTGTTGGAATCTTTGTGCAGCTTCATCCCTCATCTGATGGAAACTCAGCTGACTCTTTCCAATCATGTGCTCCTGGGGTAGATTCCGGTCAAAGCTCTTCAAAGTACTCAAGCAAACAAGGGTATTTTTTTCTCACTTATTATCCCGATTTCATAAAAAGTAAACTTGTATGGGTCGCTTATCATAAAACTCAAGTAGTAGCTATGTGTTAAGCACCACCCGTTATTCCAGTTAATTGGACTCAATAGCTGTAATATGCAATTCTGATTCTGTTTTCTATCTTTTTTTCTGTCGGTAGTATACTTCCGCCTCCTGCTTTTGGTTCTTCTCCTAATCTTGAAGCACTGGCTCTTGAAGAAAATGATTCTGAAGACTTGGAAGAAGAACGATCTGTACATGCCAGTGTGCAATATTCACGGTGAAATTTCTGCTGCAAGCTTTTGTTTAGGCCTAGACCTGGAAAATATCTTTGAACAATGACCTAGAATCTACATTACTTATCCTTTTCTTTTCCTGTGGGGGTGTATAACTCCGCTCTTCTATAACACTAGCATTTTCCATATATCTGCTTTTCAACTATATTAGTATCTCTTTGGCAGTCTTGAGGTTGAGATGTTGATAACTATTATTTGTATGGCAATCTGGTCTTACTGAATACATATTATCTTCGCCAATCATCTACAATACAAACCTAAGCCTTGCACACACAAGATATGTCTATCTAAGCTTGAATGATGAGTGTGGAGATATTATACCTCAAATGATTTGTGAAATTTCTGTTCTTGTGTTTTAATTAAATTTTGGATGCTTTGTAAAAAAAATATCAAACGTCTGTCGCTGAAAATGATGTAGGCCAATGCATGAAATCACCTTCTCAACAGATGACAAGCCAAAGCTTCTCAGCCAGGTATGTGACAGCTTTTCTTATCAAATCTTATATATATATATATATAAACAAGTACCGCAAATTTGGAGTCCATCTTTTTTGGTTTATATATTATTGAAATACATGATTGATGGTTGAGAGGGGTAACCTTGGCGCAACTGGTAAAGTTGTTGTCATGTGACTGAAAGGTCACGGGTTCAAGTCCTGGAAACAGGCTCTTGTGTAAAACAGGGTAAGGCTGCGTACAATACACCAAATG
>Ga0099826_10003940_pt1 | contig 10265 bp, 7 predicted proteins | sample Mtrugardesep15_FD_76830 | JGI IMG/M metagenome (GOLD analysis project Ga0099826, IMG submission 76830) | Root nodule microbial communities of legume samples collected from California, USA - M. trunc garden sep15 | ecosystem: Host-associated > Plants > Roots > Nodule | place: USA: California...
AATCGCGTTTCCGATCAGGCGATTGATCTACAGCTACAGCAACAACCAGCTGCTGATGGGCGTCCAGACAGCCGGCGGTCCTGCCAACCCGCCCATGGCGGTGCTGGTGGATAACGTGCGCACGTTCAGCGTGACCTTCGGCGTGGCCGGCAGTGCATCGGACATCGCGGCGTCCAGCTACAGCAGTAACCCAGCCGACCCGGCACTGATCCGCAGCGTGCGCCTGAGCCTGACGCTTTTCGATCCGCGAAACGCGGTGCGCGAGCAAACCTTCAACGTGGTTGCCGCCTTGCGCAACCGGCTGTTGTAAAGGGCAAGCCCATGAAATCGATTCCAATCAAACATCGACAACGTGGCATGGCTTTGCTGGTCAGCCTGGTGTTTCTGCTGCTGTTGACCCTGATCGGGCTGTCGTCCATGCAGAGCGCCACGCTCCAGGAAAAAATGACCAGCAGCGTCATGCTGCGCAACCAGTCGTTCCAGATCGCCGAGGCGGCGCTGCGGATGGGCGAGAGCGCGGTGCAGGTCGACACTTATTCGCTGGCAGTGTGTACCACCGCGACCCAATGTGCGCCACCGGCCGAGTCGGCAACTGTGACGGCCGCCGGGCGCAATTCCACCTCGGGGGTGACCTGGGTCGCCGCCGGCGCAGGCTTCTATGGCGTACAGAACATCGGCACCACGCTCACGGCGGTCAACGTACCCAGCAATACTTCGGCGACGCTGTATCGGATCACGGCAGTGGCGGTGGTGGGGAACAACCAGCGCAGCGTGGTGGAGAGCATCTATGCGAAATACTGAGGGGCGTCGCGGCTGGCGGCAGGCCTTGTGGGGCGCGCTGCTCGGCCTTTACCTGGCGGCCCCGGCCTACGCTTTCACGCCGTCGGATTCGCCACTGTTGAGTGCGGGGGCGGTGACGCCGAACGTGATGCTGCTGATCGACGATTCGGGGAGCATGAACAGCATCATCTGGGCGTCGGGGTTCGATCCGGAGGTTTCACGGCCGCTTATCTACAACTGCAACTCGAGCAGCAGTTGCTTCGGCGGCCAGCAACTGGACCCCGATGACGGGAATGTCTTGCTGTCGAGCTTGTTGCGCGGTGGTTGCTCGAGCGGCTGGGTCGGTTTCTACCGCAACATCCTCAGCCGGGTCTGCCTGCGGTTGCCGGACCCGGTGGGTGGGGGCGATACCCGCTACACCACCAAATACCTGTCCTACCTGCTGACCCTCGCCAACGGCTCGAACCGTGATTTCACCACCGGCACCATCCCCATTGACTACCGCATCAACGTGGCCCGGAACGTCTCCACCGACCTGGTGGCCAGCAACCGCGCCCTGCGCATCGGCCTGGCCACCTTCAACCCGCCCAACAGCACCAACTCCGGTCCCGGCGGCTATATCGCCCGGGCGGTCAGCGACCTATCGCCGGTCAGCGGCAGTGTCACCCAGGCCCAGGCCAATACCAACTACACCGCGCTGACCAGCGCCATCAACGCCCTGGGCGCGGTGGCAAATACACCGTTGGCCGAGAGCTACTACGAGATCACCCGCTATTTCAGGGGCATGGCGCCGTACCACAACAGCACGCCGACCACCTACACCAGCCCGATCCAGTATCGGTGCCAGAAGAACTTCGGCGTGGTGATCACCGACGGCTTGCCCACCTATGACCGGACGTTCCCCACCAATGACCCGCAGGCGACGGCTACGGGTGGTCCCCGGCTGCCGAACTGGGACGGGATCAGCACCAACGACGGCGACAACCCCAACGGCGATGGCGAAGGCGACACCCTGTACCTGGATGACATTGCCAAGTTCGCCTTCGACATCGACATGCGCTCCACCGGCACCGACGCCACCGGCAAGAGCTGGAATGCCGCCGACTTCCCCCGGCAATACCTCAACACCTACACGGTCGGTTTCACCGCGGCCAACCCGATGCTGTCGGATGCCGCCCGCTATGGCGCTGGCAAGTACTACCAGGCGACCGATAGCGAAGGCCTGAGCTCGGCGCTGTCCTCGGCCTTGAGCGACATTACCTCCAAGGCCGGTTCGGGCGGCGGTGGCGCCACCAACGGCGCCTCGTTGTCCAGCACCTCCAGCTTCTACCAGACCACCTACGACCCCAAGGATTGGCGCGGCACCATCCGCGCATTCGGCTTCACGTCGGCGGGCACGGTCGATTCGGCGGCGGTGCAGTGGACCACCGACACCGCCATCGTGCCCGGTGCCACGGCCCCGACCTATCAATCCTGGAACACCGCGACCAATGCGCCCGTGACCCTTTCCTACGCCAACTTTTCACCGGCCCAGCAAACCAGCCTCAACCAGAACCTGCCCACGGGCATCACCGGCAATGATCTGGTGGAGTGGAGCAAGGGCGTCAACAAGACCGGGCTCAAGGTGCGCAGCGTGTTGCTGGGGGACATCATCAACTCGCCGCTGGTGCTGGCCTCGCCCAATGACCAGACCGCCGCGGACCTGCTGAACGACACCAGCTACAGCACTTACCTGGCGACCAAGGCGACCAACATGAGCAGCAGCCTGGTGGTGAACGCCAACGACGGTTTCTTCAGCGTCATCAACAGTGCCAACGGCACGCGGCGCTATGCGTACATGCCGTCGAGTGTGCTGCCGTCGTTGCAGGGCATCGCGGACCCCAACTACATCAACGGTGTCAGCCACGACTTCCTGGTGGACGGGCAGATTGGCGTGTTCGATACGCAGTCGGGAACCGCCTGGAAGACCGTCGCCCTGGGCGGTACCGGGGCGGGTGGCAGGACGTTCTATGCGGTTCAATTGTTCGACGCGGCGGCGGGTAACGTGTATCGGGCCTTGTGGGAAATCAGTGCGCCGGCCGTGGCCAGCACGGCCAACGTCTTCAATGACCTGGGCTACGCCTATGCCCGTCCCGAAGTGGCGCGCCTGGCGGACGGGCGCTGGGCCGCGTTCATTTCCAACGGTTATGGCAGCAACAGCGGCGTGGCGGCGCTGTATGTGGTGGATATCCGCGACGGCTCGCTGATCAGGAAGATCGTCATCAACAGCAGCGAGACCGACAACGGCTTGTCGTCGGTCAAGCTTCGGGTCAACTCCCAGAACGTCGTGCAGGCTGCCTACGGTGGTGACCTGAAGGGGCGGATGTGGAAATTCGACCTCAGCGCCACCTCCCCGACGGCCTGGGGCCTGGCGTTTGCCGGCCAACCCTTGTTCACCGCACCGGGGGGCGCTACCCAGCCCATCACCGTGCAGCCGTTGCTGGCGGACAACCCCCAAGGCGGGACCCAGGTGTTCTTCGGCACCGGCAAGTTCAATGAGACGGCAGACAAGCTCAACAAGGATCTACAGGGCTTCTACTCGATCTGGGATGCTGTCGGCGGAGGGGGGCAGATCACCGTCTCGAACCTGCAGGCCCAGGCCATCACCGGGGTGTTTTCCGGCAGTACGGGGCAGTTCGTGACCACCAGCCAGAACGATGTGGCCTACCCCTCGAAAAAGGGTTGGTACTTGCCCCTGGTGTACAACAACGTCTTGACCGGGGAGCGGGTGATCAACTCGGCCAACCTGGTGCTCGGGCGCGTGGTCTTCACCACGGCCGCCGTGGACACCACCGACCCCTGCGCGAGCTTCGGGACCGGCAAACTGATCGAGTTGAGTGCGTTCAACGGTAAGATGCTCAACTATGCGGTGCTCGATACCAACAATGACGGCGCCCTCAGCAACCTCGATACGATTTCCGCCGGCGTCGTTTTCACCGGTGGCATCCCGACCTTGAGCGCCGTCGTCAGCGCCAGCGGGGCCACCAACATGGTTGTGAATGACTCCAGCGGTGGTATCACCAACCTGCTGGAAAAGACCGTCGGCGGCAGCCGTCGCATCATGTGGCGGCAAATACAGTGAGAGGCAAGGGCATGCGCAGTTCCAACCGGGGTTTCACCTTGATCGAAATCATGATCGTGATCGCGATCATCGGTATCGTGGTCACCATCGGCTATCCGAGCCTGACCGAGTACATGAAGAAGGGGCGGCGTACCGAAATCGCCGGGTTGTTGTCGGAGCAGGCACAGATTCTCGAGCGCTACTACTCGAAGAACAACGTCTACACCAACGCGACCGGCCTGAGCAGCGGTAACGATTTCTACACCATTACCCAGACGCTGGCGGACCAGAGCTTCACCCTGACGGCCGTGCGCAAAAGCGGCTCCTCCATGGCGACGGACAAGTGCGGCGATTTCACCCTCAACAACACGGGCGTACGGAGTATGCTCAACGCCGCCAGCGGGGTGACCACCAAGGATTGCTGGGGGCGTTAGGTTTTCCTTGTTTCGGGCGCGGTCTTGCGCCCTCTGTCTTATGAGTCGAATCAGAACATGACCATGCAACAGCAAGTGGTGATTGTCGGCGGGGGCGTCATCGGCCTGCTGACGGCGTTCAATCTGGCGTGCGAAGGGCAGCGCGTGGTGCTGCTTGACCGCAGTGGTGTTGGCCAGGAAGCCTCCTGGGCCGGTGGCGGTATCGTTTCGCCGCTATACCCCTGGCGCTATAGCCCGGCGGTCACCGCCCTGGCCCATTGGTCGCAGGATTTTTATCCACAACTGGGGCAGCGTCTGTTCGCGTCCACCGGCGTCGATCCGCAAGTGCATGTCACCGGCTTGTATTGGCTGGACCTGGATGACCAGGACGAAGCGCTGGCCTGGGCGGATCGGGAAGGGCGCCCATTGCGGGCGGTGGATATCGGTGCCGTGCAGGATGCGGTGCCGGTGCTGGGTGCAGGGTTTTCCCGGGCGATCTACATGGCCGACGTCGCCAACGTGCGCAATCCCCGGTTGGTGAAGTCCCTCAAGGCCGCCTTGCTGGCGATGCCCGGTGTCACGCTGCATGAGCATTGTGAAGTCAGCGGCTTCATTCGCGAGGGTGAGCGTGTCGTGGGGGTGAACAGTTCCGCGGGGCCTATCCAGGGCGACCAGGTGGTGCTGGCCGCGGGTGCCTGGAGTGGCGAGTTGCTCGGCACGCTGGGGCTGAAGTTGCCAGTCGAGCCGGTCAAGGGCCAGATGATCCTGTACAAGTGCGCTGCGGATTTCCTGTCGAGCATGGTCCTGGCCAAGGGCCGTTACGCGATACCCCGTCGCGACGGGCACATCTTGGTGGGCAGCACACTGGAGCGCGAAGGCTTCGACAAGACCCCGACCGATGTGGCGCTGGAGAGCCTGAAGGCTTCGGCGCAGCAGCTGATTCCGGCGCTGGCCGATGCCGAGGTGGTCGGACATTGGGCAGGGTTGCGACCGGCGTCGCCGGAGGGGATTCCCTATATCGGTGAAGTGCCGGGGTTTGCGGGGTTGTGGTTGAACTGTGGGCATTATCGCAATGGGTTGGTGTTGGCGCCGGCGTCGTGTCGGTTGTTTGCGGATGTGATGCTGGGGCGCGAGCCGGTGATCGACCCTGCGCCGTACGCGCCGGCGGGGCGGATGTAGGGTTAATTGTGGGAGCGAGACTGCTCGCGATGGCGGTCTTGGGTCGAGCACATATCCGTTGCTGCGGTAACGGCGGCTTAGGGTTCCGCCCTGACGGCGGCTTACTTTTTTTCAGACGCCAAAAAAAGTAAGCAAAAAAGGCTTGGCCCCACCACTCGGTGCCTCGCCTGGGCTCGGCATACCCTCACTCCGGCATTGCTCCGTGGGCCCACCGCGAAGGGCCATCCATGGCCCAGCGCGGCTACCCCGGCATCCATGCCGGGGTGCCCACTACGCAATGCCTGCGTTCGGCCGTCGTGGTTAACGGGGCCCGAAGATCAAAAGCAAAAGCAAAAGTGAGGCGGCCTTACAGCCGGCCTGTTCTTGCGGCTGGCCTCGGTCTCCCTGTGGGAGCGGGCTTGCTCGCGAAGGCGTCGGCACATCCAATATTTATTCACTGTCATGGCTGGCTGTGCGTGGGATACCTTCGGGTATGCCGGGTACCAAGGTCTCGGTGCGCGAACCCGCGTACAGCTGCCACCTCCAATCGCGTCGCGGCGTGTATCAGGTAGATTTGTATTGACTGTCTTGGGGCTGCTACGCAGCCCCGCTGGGGATAAATCCCCTCGCCACAGGAGGGGAGAGCCCAGCCATTGGAGGCGGCTTCCCTCAATCCAGCCCCAGCTTCTTCAACCGATACCGCATCGAACGAAACGACAGTTTCAACCGCTGGGCCGCCGCCGTGCGGTTCCAGCGGGTTTCTTCCAGGGCCTGGAGGATGAGTTTGCGTTCGACGTCTTCCAGGTAGTCTTCCAGGTTGTCGACCTGCACCAGGTCAGCGCTGGTGGCGTCGGTGGCGTTATTGCTGTCGGCCAGGCGCAGGTCGTCGGCTTCGATCTGTTGGTGCTCGCAAAGGGTGTAGGCCCGTTCGAGCATGTTCTCCAGCTCCCGCACGTTTCCTGGGAAACGGTAGTTGCGAAGGGCCTCCAGGGCCTGGGGGTGGAGTTTGACGGCAGGGCTGGCGGTGTTGGCCGACAGGCGTTGGAGCATGTGGTTGGCCAGGGGCTCGATGTCTTCGCGGCGTTCGCGCAGGGGCGGGACGCGCAGTTCGATGACGTTCAGCCGATAGTACAGGTCCTGGCGAAAACGCCCGGCGGCGACTTCGGCGTCCAGGTCCTTGTGGGTGGCGCAAAGGATGCGTACGTCCACCACTTCTTCCTGTTGGCCGCCGACGGCGCGCACGGCTTTTTCCTGGATGGCCCGCAGCAGTTTGACTTGCATGGCCAGCGGCAGGTCAGCCACCTCGTCGAGGAACAGCGTGCCGCCATGGGCGGCCTGGAACAGCCCGGGTTTGTCTTCGATGGCGCCGCTGAAACTGCCTTTGCGGTGGCCGAAAAACTCGCTTTCCATCAGCTCCGTGGGAATTGCTCCACAGTTGACCGGCACAAAGCCGAGATTGGAACGGGGACCTTGTTCGTGGATCAGCCGGGCCACCAACTCCTTGCCACAGCCCGACTCGCCGCTGATGTACACCGGCGCCTGGCTGCGGGCGAGTTTTTCGATCTGTTTGCGCACGTTGCGCATGGGCGGTGATTCGCCCAGCAGGCAGCGCTCTATGGTTGTGCCGGGGGCGGCAACCGGTGGCAGGCGCAGGGCGCTGGCGACCAGTTCACGCAACCGGGTCAGGTCGACCGGCTTGGTCAGGAAGTCGAAGGCCCCGGCCTTGAGGGCGTCGATGGCGGTTTCCAGGCTGCCGTAGGCGGTGATCATCGCCACGGGCAGTTGGATGTAGCGTTGCTGGATGTGTTGCACCAGTTCCAGGCCGGTGCCATCGGGCAGGCGCATGTCGGTCAGGCACAGGTCGAAGGCCTCGTCCGCCAACAGGGCTTGGGCCTCGGCAAGGTTCTTGGCGCTGCGGGTGTCGAGTTTCATCCGGCCCAGGGTGATGTCCAGGAGTTCGCGGATGTCCGGTTCGTCGTCGACGATCAGGATTCGTTGCCGTGAGCGTGTATTCAAATCTGTTTCCGTCCGTGAGCAAAGGTGATGCGAAAGCAACCGCCGCCTTGGCGTGGTTTGAAGTCTAGGCGGGCCTGGTTGCTTTCGCACAGCTCACGGGACAGATAGAGGCCAAGGCCGGTGCCCTGGCTGCTGGTGGTGAAAAAGGGTTCGAACAGATGCGCCTGCTGGTCGGGTGTCACGCCGGGCCCGTTGTCGATGATGTCCAGCGTGGATAGCTGGCTCTGTGGGTCGACGGACAGCTTCAACCAGGCTTCGGCCTGCTCGTTGATCATCGCGCTGTGGCGCCAGGCGTTGCGCAGCAGGTTGTCGAGCACCTGGGTCAACTGGTCGGGGTCCATGAGGGTAATGTAGTCGCCTGGATCGATGCTCAGGTGCAAATGCTGGTGCTCGGTCGCGCTTTCGTGGGCTTGCTGGACGAATTGCTGCAGCCAGGTCCGCAGGTCGAGGCGTTGGGGCGTGGGTGGCTGGCGGCGTGACAGCTGCAGGACGTTTTCGATGACGCGGTTCATTCGTTGCGAGTGGTCTTGAATAATCTGCGTCAGACGCCGATCGGCGCTGTTCAGTTCCTCGGACTCGCGCAGCAATTGCGCGGCATGGCTGATCGCGCCCAAGGGGTTGCGGATTTCATGGGCGATGCCGGCGGTGAGGCGCCCGAGGGAGGCGAGTTTAAGTTGTTGGGCCTGTTGGGACACCTGGGCCAGGTCTTCGAGAAACACCAGGATCTGATGCTGTTCGTGATGCCCCAGGGCGATGAAGCTCGGCTGCAGCGTCAGGCCGGTGCCAGGGACGGTCAGGCTCTGTGGCCGCAGGCTGGGGTTGTTCAGCCAGCGTTGCAGGCGTTCGACCAGGGCGTTGGAGCAGTCGTCGATCGGCTGGCCGACCAGGTCGTGCATGCCCAGCAGGTTCAGCGCGCTTTCGTTGGCCAGTTGCACCCGGCGTTGGCGGTCGAGCACCAGGATGCCGGTGCGCATGCGTTGCAGGATCAGGGCGTTGAGCGCCTCCAGGCCGACCACTTCACTGGCCCGTTGCTCGGCCAGGGTTTCGCTGGCCTCCAGGCGTCGGGTCAGGCCTTGGACCAATAGCGCGGCGGCAAAGCACAGCGCGCCCAGGGTGCCGGCCTGCAGGTAGTTGCTGGGCCGGCTTGCGTCGCTCAGCCCGAGGAAGAAACTCGAGCCGACGATGCCGAGGGTGGCGACGGCGGCGATCAACAGGCCGATACGGCCTCGCAACAGCGTGTTGCCGATGGCCACGGAGACGATGAGCAGGTTACCAATGGCGCTGGGGGCGCCCCCGGCGACGAAAAACAGCCAGGAGAGCAACAGCACGTCGGCCAGGGCCAGGCCGAACAAGCGGGCCGGGCGGCGGGTGTTTTCCAGGAACACCACCAGCAGGATGTTCAAGACCAGGTACAACCAGCTGCCGCTGCGCAGCAAGTCGTCGTTGGCGGACTCCAGCAAACGGTTGTCCATGTTGCTGGAGATCAGCAGCACTAGGGTGATGCCGATACTCAGGCGGTACAGGTGATACAGACGCAGCAGGCGCTGCGCCTGCTTGACGCGCGGGCTGGCGGCCTCAGCGTTCACGGCTGCCCGGGCCTTGCTCGAGGTGAGCCTGGCTGCAATACCACTGTTGTTCGAGCACCAGTGCCCGGTCGCGAGGCAGGTGCACGCCGCACTGGGCGCAACGGACCATCGGCGGCGCATCCGGCTCCCGGGGAGCGTTCGGCGTGGCAGAGGCGGCCTTGAGCTTGCGCCAGAACCATACCGCGGCGGCAATCAGGGCGATCCAGAATAGTAGACGAAGCATGATGGGCGGCTTTTTGGCTAGAGATCAGGCAGTTTAGCCGGGCACGGGAGCGGCGCACAGGTCTGTGGATTCCAGGCACAAAAAAGGGAGACCGTCGGGTCTCCCTGTTTGCCTGGCAGCGTGGCCTTAGTCGAACAGGCCGAAGGTCATGTAGCTGAACCAGGAGCGGTCGCTGGATTCGTTTTCGGGGGTTTCTTCCTCGATCACGTCGCCATTCTCGTCCTTAGGCTTGAGCTCGTTCGGAATGGCTTCCTTGGCGTCCTGGAACTGGCGCTGTACGTCCTGGTTGGCGCGGGTTTCTCCCGGCGGCAGCGGTGGACGGGACTCGATCAGGCCCAGGGTGGCCTTGCTCAGCCACGAACGGTTGTCGACTTCGCCGACCCGCGGGGTGAACTGGCCATCCACCAGGGAAGGGTGGTCCGGGTAGTTCAGCTTCAGGGTTTCCAGGCTGGTGGCAGCCAGGTCGTCCAGGTGCAGGCGCTGGTACGCTTCGGTCATCACCGCCAGGCCGTCGCCCACCGAAGGGGTTTCCTGGAAGTTTTCCACCACGTAGCGGCCACGGTTGGCGGCGGCGACGTAGGCCTGACGGGTCAGGTAGTAATCGGCCACGTGGATTTCGTAGGAGGCCAGCAGGTTGCGCAGGTAGATCATGCGCTGCTTGGCGTACGGCGAATAACGGCTGTTGGGGAAGCGGCTGGTCAGCTGGGCGAACTCATTGTAGGAGTCGCGAGCCGCGCCCGGGTCACGCTTGGTCATGTCCAGCGGCAGGAAGCGCGCCAGCAGGCCGACGTCCTGGTCGAAGGAGGTCAGGCCCTTGAGGTAATAGGCGTAATCGACGTTCGGATGCTGCGGATGTAGGCGAATGAAGCGCTCGGCGGCGGACTTCGCCGCTTCCGGCTCGGCGTTCTTGTAGTTGGCGTAGATCAGTTCCAGCTGGGCCTGGTCGGCGTAGCGACCGAACGGATACCTCGACTCCAGGGCCTTGAGCT
>Ga0099826_10003941_pt1 | contig 10263 bp, 5 predicted proteins | sample Mtrugardesep15_FD_76830 | JGI IMG/M metagenome (GOLD analysis project Ga0099826, IMG submission 76830) | Root nodule microbial communities of legume samples collected from California, USA - M. trunc garden sep15 | ecosystem: Host-associated > Plants > Roots > Nodule | place: USA: California...
CCTGGCCCACCCTTTGTGCAGCCATCACCGAAAATATCTCATTATTTATGGTTGTGATGCTTATGTTCATATTCTTATTTTTAAGGGATATTCATATTTTTATTTTTATTTTTGAAACAAGGGGATAATCATATTTTTATAAATATAATTTTTTTCTTCATAAATATATTTATTTTTTGATTTCAAATATACATGATTGGTGCTAATTTTATTATACATACATCAAATCACATCACTATCTAGATATTTTAAAATAATAAAATAATGAGAAATGTTTTGATGCCCTTGAGCTTTATTAATATGATACATAACATATAAAAATTATACTCATCATCCAATTGTTTAATGTCGTATTTTTTTTATATTTTATTATTTTAAAGTAAATTGAATTTTGAATTAATTTACCTTAAGTGTATTAGAACTTGAAGAAACTCCGGTTACCAAAATATTATGTTAAAAGACAAACAAACGAAACTGTTCATAGTTTAGGGTGGCTTTGTCGGAAGCTATACATTTATTCTAACATCCTAACATGTATCAAATCTATTATTATAAATGAAATGCATTAAGCATATTCTTTTAAAATAAAATATTCTCCTAAAATAAATAAAATGATATTGCTGTGTAATTTAATTAGTTGTACGTATAAAAAAATTACACTTTGAGTAGCAATTAGCCACCTTATTTTTATAATGTATAGGTGAAGTTTTTAAAATACAATATCCAAAATTTATTAAGCATAAGTAGATAAGTTAAAGAAGTGATCGATAATAACGTATAAATGTGATTGATGGTATTATTATATTGCAATTTGCAAGGTGGGGTTGCTGGGGGCTGGTGGCATTGATACGTGCATAGTTGTTCCCTGCTTTTATATTAAATGAATGAAAAGAAAAGAGAGACATAGCAACTTGCTCACTTAATTTGCCATTATCTATTCATTCTCCTTCTCCCCCCCTATCTACTCTATTAATTTCTCTATCAAATATATTAACTTCTTATTTTCCTCTTAAATCTAAAAATCTCAGATCACAATTGAATTTAAGGTGGCTATGGACAGTAATGCCTCCCCCAAACTTGAGTCAGAAACATCTTTAGAGCTCAAACCAGAATCTCAAGTATCTAAGAAACGGTGAGTTTTGCTTAGAACATAGAGTTCTGATATTTGGTTTGGTTATTAGCATGTTTTTTGATTTTCTAGTTTTTGGTAAAGTAGTGATGTTCCTAGCTAGCTTGCATGTTTTATATATGTTGTGCATGTCTCAGGAAAATGGTTGAGAAAACGGTTGTGACTGTGAGGATTGGAGAGAATGTTAGCAAGGTGAAGAATGAAGGACTTCCTTCAGATTTTTGGTCTTGGAGGAAATATGGACAAAAACCAATCAAAGGGTCTCCATATCCAAGGTGTGCATTCTTTCCACTAGATTTGTTAATTACGATGATGTTCATTGAATCACATTTATGGACATCAAACATGACACCGACAATAACATATACAAACATCGTTTGTAATTGTAATTTAAGAAAATTAAAATGATTGAATGTGTGTAGTGACATTCGTTAATATGAAGTGTCGGTAACGATGCTTGTTTTTATGAACTTTCTTTTATCATCATATGACAATCTGTTCTTTATTTTATGAACTTTCTTTTACTATGATCATATATGATGATTTGTTCTTGTTCACAGCCTTAGCCTTCAACCATGTAATTCCAAACCTGTACAGAAATTATAATTCAAAGTAACAAAAATGATCGATTTATTGCCTCATATCTCCTGTTTGTTACAACTATTCATAGAAATATATTCTGACAGAATCAAGAGGGGTATATTAATTTATCCAACTAGAGTCACAGAACCTAGAATGTGGTCCAAGTGGAAAGAGAATCCAAAGGAGTTTCTTAATACTTCTTCCTTCTCAAAATAATCGAGTATTTTTGTTCATTTCACACATATTAAAACAAGTGTAAATGAAAGAGAGAGAAAAATAGTTTTTAGAGTCCCTATCAAGTATTGGTGTATTTACCGTTTTCATAAATGCAAAGTAGAATATATTGAATTGGAGTGTATAATTGAAAAAATGTAATTAATGTTGCATTGAAAGTGAAATGGGTCAATTATTTTGGGACAAAATATTTTTACAAAAGACTTTTATTTTGGGACGGAGGGAGTATAACTCAAATACACAACTGATTCATTCAGCTTATACAAAATACTAATAGAAATTGGACTTAGAGATGTTCTAAGATCTTGCATGTAAGACAACATTCTTATAATTATAACATTCTCAACTCAAGTTTATATGATATTTTGTATAAGAACCACATGAAAGAATGGTTCTTTTCTAACATGGTCTATCAATAAATGGTTTTGATAAAAATATTGGGTTTAATTGAGTATGATAAGTAAGTTAAGAATTAATTTAGATTCTTTGCCTATGTGGAAGTTCTCGGCCGTAAGGCTACACAAATTGAATTCTAGAATTGAATAGGTTACAATAGCACCTACACTTCATATTGAAAGGGACGTGTTGATTTCCCACAATGAAACATGCGATTATATTCAAATATTTCATTTTCACAAATTAATATTGGGGTCGAGACATGTCAATATTAGTGTCGTGACTCGTGTCGTGTCCTGTGTTTGTGTTAGCACTTCCTATTGCAGTTTGTTTAATGTTGGTACAAATCTACAGGGGATATTATAGGTGCAGCACATGCAAGGGCTGTTCAGCCAAAAAACAAGTAGAGAGAAGCAGTACAGATGCTTCATTGCTCATCATCACCTATACTTCAACACATAACCATCCAGATCCCACTGCCCTCTCCTCCACCACAAATGTAGCTCAACATCCAAAAGAATCCAAAACCGAAACAACCAAAGATCTCCCAGTTACTTCTAAGGAAGAAAACCAAGAACAGAAAATGATAGAAGAGGAAATTAACAGTAATAAGAGCACTATGAGTAGTGACCAAGTTACAAATGAAGAGAATTTTCATTACTTACAATCTCCGACACACTGCTCAGAGGACATCATTATAGACCAAGAAGATCCTTTCAAACTAAATATGGAAAAAAGCCATATTGACAAAATAGATCTTATCTTAGAGGAAGAGCCACTCTGCTATGCACAGTTAAAGAATTTGTCAGCATCTAAATCAGAAGAACTTGATTTTTTCGATGAACTTGAGGAGTTGCCTATGTCTTCATCTATTTTACACTTTACGAGGAGCATTTTTTCTGATGAAAGGATTCCTGTTGCCCCTTCTTGATTGATTCAAGTGTTTTTTTATGTGTCTGTTGTCTAGAAGAATGTAACAAAATATATTGTTCATATATGGCATGCTACAAACATCCCACATATCAATTTCAGGTAGTTTTTAAATTTGGCATCTTCCTATTTCCAACCTTTATTTATATCTGTCCCATACTAACACGCAATACTACGTCCCTACTCTTTGTATACTTACACACAATATATGCGCTAAGTTAAGATTTTTAAGATTTTTTATGTCTCCACAGTCGTAATGCAACAGCAGTTGAGACACTTAACTGTGATTATCAATAATATTAAAAATTATGAAGTAACTGCTACTGCAATTTAAAGTTTTGCTATGGATGAATGCGTGTAGTTCATAGCTATGCCGTGGTGAGAAGAAATTAGTGGTAGACAAAATCAATCTTTTGAGAAATCTTGATTGCGTGTAACTTTTGAATGATGTTTCACAATCAATGATTTATACCAAATTTGTGTGGTCTAAGTGATAAGCGCCTCGAGTCTTTTAAACATGTAATCAGAAATTCGATCTTAGATTCTTATAAATATATAAATTTATGATTGAGAATACATTGAGAAACTAATATACATTTATTTTGGTGCTCTCGTATAAAAAGTTAATTCAAACGGTATAGAATCATTTTAAACTAGATCATAACTAGGCTGATATAGTATATTTTTTTTTCCTAGTAAAAGATACCACGAGGTTCACGCGTTTTAGTGCTTTGTATTTACATTTACATTTTGTAGCACTCAGTAGAACGAGGTTTTACTTTTCTTGGGTGCCTCCTATGATGGATGGAGGAGAAAGTGTTGCTTTCTTTTGGCAATCGTGACATGTTTTGTTTATATATTTTACTGTCATGATTCTTGAGTTGAGTGCTCACCTTTGTTGCCATTATCGTAAATGTATGGACCAACATGGATAAAGCTTCGAAAAAGTCTGCCACTCTAATTTAGGTAAAATTACATGTCTTCCTTGTGTTTTGGTACAATATGCATGTCTTTTTTTTTTTTTTTTTTTAACAATAGCATGTCTTCTTTTAAATTACGGGTTTGTAACATATTGATTTTTTAGGTTCTTTTTTACCAAATTACGTTCTGTTTGTTTGCATTATTAGTTTTTTTTTTTAGAACTTTCATTTTTAAAAAGAGACGTGTGACTGTTATCCTTTCTTTGATGTTGATATGACTGCTAATTTGTTTGTCTGTTATTTCTACATTCATATCCTAATCATATGTCTACTTAATTTAAACAAAAAACGCTAACTTTATTTGGTTGTGTTGCGAATAAAAAGAAAAAAGATGTAAGATTTGCAAAATGTGAACTTGGGGGAGCCCCTAATATGGACCTCTATTTGTAAGGTTCACCCTGGTCCTTACTAATTGACCTACTATAGTAGGTAGATTTTGTACCTTGATTGAGAAAAACAAGTAAGGTTGATGAAAGTTAATTCCATAATTCATAACAACTACCATGGAATCAAAAAATGAATTAATCATCCAATTTGCAATCCGCTTATGTTACCATAACTTCAATTCCATCATTCACGAGTTGATGAAACATAGCAGCAACAATAATCAATGAATTACAATTTAAGAACACAATGATGACAAAAGTGTTCGTTGGAGATCTTGCCTCCGAAAGACACACTATGATAAAACTATCTGCTTTCAGTTTCATTAAAGCCACAAACTTCTATTTGCTTCAAGTCATTGCAATTTGTATTCCCCCAAATCATTCCTTCTACCTAACCAAGGCACACTCCATGCTTGGAGTTGGAAACAAGAACACCAACATCCAAGACAAAATCAAGATCTTGTCCCACCACTGCTCTTCATAAAGATTTACATGAAAGGAATGAAGTGAAGAAGTAGGTGTGTACTGTGTGAAATGAAGTCATGGAATAATGAAGAAATAGAGGCAAGAAAATGTAAAAGTGATATAACCGTTTCAATTGGAAAGGAACAAAATATACCTGCTATAGCCGGTCAATTACTAAGGATCATGGATGGACTCTAAAAAAAGATGTCCATACTAGGGGCTCACGTGAACTTGGTGTATAACAAAAAAACTGAGTTGGATAAAGTAGAATTTTTTTTCTTTCAGAAAACACAAGTTTACGTTTGAGATACCGGCATTTTAAATCAATTTAAAATTAATTTAGCCAACACTCACTCTCTTATTGCTCTAAAAAATCCACTCTTTTATTAGGTAAAATAAATGTGTATCTCACCACTTTATGTAAAATCCATTTCCAAAGTATGCAATCCGCATTATCATCTAATGAGATTGAGTGTTAGAGAGAGTATTGTTGGCACTCCAAGACCCATAACATTTTGGGACAGTACCAATCAAATAATGAAGTCAGTAAGCCAAAAAATATGTATATAAAAAAAAATATATCCAATTTCATTATATGGATGACTTATTATGATCACAACAGAACAAAAAATCATGAAAATTTGAACGGAAAAAAACATCTGGTGTTCATTTTTACCTCAACTTTCGGGCACAATTTCACACGGATATCAATATGGGAAGATTGATCATTCTTACTTAACACTATGGTTAACTCAAAATGAAGCAACAGTCTCTCTCATGTTCAAACGCTAGCCCTATCATTAACTTCGGCTGCAGACGATAATGACTGGAGAGCTTTGAGGGGATTTGTGATGACACCGTCTATTAGTCCATACTCTTTGGCTTCTTTTGCACTCATGAAAAAATCACGGTCGGTATCCTGGTTGATCTTCTCTAAACTTTGGCCAGTTTGATAGGACAGATACCCATTCAAGTTTGCCTTATGGTGCAGCATTTCATTTGCCTGAGGATTATGACTAATAATTAGTTTTATCTAAAAAGAATTTGTCCTACTTAAAAAAAGCAAGAAAACTAGAAAATCCATTATGTCCTCCTTTGATGAAGCCATAGGTGATATTACTATTTGTGATTTGTGAGATGTCAAAGAAAACAAAGAGGAAGCCAATCTGACTAAAGTGCTACTAAAACCTAACAATACAATGATAAGGAATGGTACAGAAAATTGGACTTTAGGTCCTCTTTTACTGATTTTGTATTCCCATGTATACCAGAAACTGATTTAATACTAGATTGGATTATTTCATCTGATGAATGAAAGATTAGACTGCTAAATTGAGATTTTCATGGGTTTAGTAGGTGAAAATGCAAAAACATCATCAATTGAATTGAAGAGTCTCAACTCTCAAGTATTTTTTAGTTGAAAGAGATTTTCTCAGACTAAGATACCCAAGAGCAAGATGTAACTAGCACCTTAACCCGTTACTCAACAAAGGTGGGGTGAAAGGGGATACATGCCATGACCATCCCCCAACTTTGTAGTTTACTTTATGTACTCTTTCATATATTTATTTGATTATTTAAATCAAATGAATTAAATTTTCATATAATAAAAGAAAAAATTGAAAGGTTTAATCATAATTTCATATTCTATATTTTTGGCTCCCCTTGGCATTTATACTAAAACCACACCTCAAGAGTTGATATTTGAACCAAAGGATAAAACTTCATATGAGATATAACCACAACAGAATAAACCATTTCTCGGTAAGGATTTTCCTTCTTTACACCGGAGACCAATTTGGTCCATTGAAAACATAAGCACAATGCACTTCGATCCATGGATTTTCATCAACCTCAATCAGACAGATTTGAGTCCTTCAAAATTCCAGAACTCAATGCTTGTTCAATTTCAACTATCTAGATGGGTTTTATTTTTCAATAACAAAGTATATAAACTAATAAAAGAAACAACAAGATGGGAAAATGAGGTTTATACCTGAATATCTATGTCAGTTTGCGCTCCTTGAAACCCACCAAGCGGTTGATGAATCATTATCCTTGAATTTGGCAAGCTGTATCTCTTTCCTTCAGAAGTGAGGAAGAGATAATGTTAGACAAAGCTTTTTTCTTTTATCGAGGAAACAGAGATATGACAAACCCCAAATTTTTGGGAAATGAAAAACTTCTAAAACATAAAAACCGAGGACCTAAACAGTATTGCAAGTTAAGGGAATCATTACCTTTGGTCCCGGCGCTTAGCAGAAAAGCACCCATGCTGATTGCGAAAATGTCAAATATATACACAATATTAGTATGGTATGGATGTTTAAAAGATTTAATTAAACCAAAAGTATCAAGCATACAACAAACTATCAATCACCATTACATACACATATCATCAGAAGAACATCACACCCACAATTACGGTGAGGGAGGAAGCGTCTTAAGACAATAAATAATTGATATATTATTTCTCCTAGCATTCAACAGAACTTAGTAATAAGTTCTGCTGATACAAAAAACAAGATCGAAACATTCAAATGACAGCTTTTACTGGTGGTAAAGTGTGAGAATTAAGGTGATCTTTAAAGCTTACCTTGCTGCTAATCCAACACAAAAAGTGGACACATCAGGTCGAATGTGCCTCATAGTATCAAATATCGCCATCCCTAACAAAAACATAAGTTTAGCGCATCAGTCATTTAAATAAAATAATACATTTCCTTTTTTTGAAGTCTACACATACATTGAATAAAATAAAACAAATGTAAGGAAGATTAACAAAAAATAATTATTACCAGCTGTAACTGATCCTCCTGGAGAATTTACGTACATGACAATGCCCTGATCAAGATATCATAAAATTAGTAGTTGATTAAGAGCTTGCATTACAAAAAATTGAGTTTAAGAAATACTTGGAAATCTTAAAGACAGATTCAGGGTAACATTCATACAAAGAAAACGAGGAAAAACAAAATAAAAGTATTCAATGACATTTTCAAGAAATGCAAAGGTATGGTTTTGCATGGACCAAGGCATATAAAGATAAACCATGAGCTTTTTAATAACAAAAAGATGAAGAAGATACCTTGCTAGGATCCACGGCATCAAGGTAAAGAAGCTGAGAAACTATGATGTTGGCCATATCATCATCAACTGGTCCTCCACAACGTATTATTCTCTAAGCATCAAAAACATATTATTAATAATCTAAATACCAAAAGCATATTATTAGTGATCCAAAAACATATTATTCTCTAAGAAAGACCTACATATTGGAAAAGCTGACTAATAACACTCTGGAAACGCTCCTGCACCATTGGCGGTGGTCCTTGTCCTTGTGCATGTACAGGGAAATAAGGAGAAGACGGGACTTGCAAATCTTCCCTTCAAAGACATTCAAAGTCAAAGTCAATATATGAGACAAAGTTAAAAACTTAGTATATGCTTCTGCAGTGACAAAAATTGATTTGGTAAAGTTAATTCTGCCGAAAAGCGAGTTGAATGTAAAGTGATTTATGTTTGTATATGTTTATGTAAAAATGGGTTGAACAATAAATTTGAAACTAAAAATCAATTCTAGAATCAAAAGTTACAGATCATAACTTTTTGGAGGCAAAATCAATTCTACTTAGCAACCAAACATGTCATAATCAATTACCTATAAGAAATCACCTGATGGACCAAATTCCATGACTTAAATTCTTCTCAGCCTGGGAGGCCAAAAAATCATTAACATAAACAGCCTTCGCCTTCAAATCAGATTTTTGAGTAATGTTTCTACTTCCTCCCAATTTCCTGCAAATGAAAGCAGCAGGGTTTAATCCACTTGATTGAAAAAATAACAAGAATACAGAAAAAGAGTTGTTGATGTTGTTCATAGACCCTAAACCTAATTTCTTTATAAAAAAAAAAAATGATACATAATGCTAGAGGGAAATGAAAATTCACAAAATTGAGTAATAACGGTTAAGAAAAGAAGATAGCTTACCAGGAGAAGCGGGAAGAGGGTGAGGCAAAAGAAAGAGAGTGAGAGTGAGAAGAAGAAGAGAGGCAAATCGAATAGAGGATGTGAGCGCCATTATTCATTCCATTTGATTTGCTTCAACTAAGACAAGAAAGACATCGCCCACTTCTTTTAATCAAACTCTTGTAATTACAAATTAAATGCTCTCAAAATAATAAATGTTATAGGTGTTTATTTATTTATTTTTTAGACGAAATTGATCGATTATTATAGTGTTGATGAAATATTTATATGTCAAATTAGATATGAAATCAAATTCATATACAAGAAGAAAAAAGGGTGGAAATAATAAATAATGTTTGATGTCGTAGACATTTTATGGAGCCACCACAATCAATGTTATATTATTTTTTTAAGATGTTATATGGTCACGTAAGTATTTTTAATAACAATGAATGAAAAAGGATAATTGTATAAATATTTTATAACTTAAAAGGATTAATTATTTAAAAAAAAAGTAAAGAATTAATTTCTTACAAACATGTAACTTAAAAGACTATAGGAGGTATTTGACAGTAAAAAAGTTAATGTTTATAAAATAAACATAAGAGAAATAAGAATACAAAAACACATTTTTTTAACATTCATTTTTTTCTTCATGTTGGGTTTTATATACTAACATTTAAGTGGAATATATACACACGCACACAAACATTTAAGAAGTAACATATCAATGCCTTCTGTCAAAAAACATATCAATGCCTTGCGAATCCATGACACAAATACATACACGGTAAATTCTTATTAAATATTTTCTCTATTAAATATATTCTTGGTAAATATTTTGATGTATTTTCATTATTAAAAAATTTCAAGGTTTTGTAAGCGTTTAAGAACACAAGTTTTATAAAACTGTGCCATATTTTAACTCAAGTCAATTCCTTAATTCCTTGAAAAAAGAATACAAAGACACGTTTTTGAACATTCATTTTGGACTGGATAGTGTTTTCAAAACTATACTTGATTTAATGGTTACACCGGTTCTGTTTGGTTTAAAATTGTTTCGGCGGTTATTTTTTTCTTCCGACCGACGGTTTTAGTTGTCTGACTAGATCGGACTCAACTCCGATTTCCAATTCAATCAATTCAGTCGTCTAGTCCGATTATGAAAACATTGATTTGAAGAGAGGAAGC
>Ga0099826_10003942_pt1 | contig 10263 bp, 12 predicted proteins | sample Mtrugardesep15_FD_76830 | JGI IMG/M metagenome (GOLD analysis project Ga0099826, IMG submission 76830) | Root nodule microbial communities of legume samples collected from California, USA - M. trunc garden sep15 | ecosystem: Host-associated > Plants > Roots > Nodule | place: USA: California...
AGAAATTTTAAATTGTTTTTACATTTTTAAATTAATTTAAATGCCACGTCATATGCCATGTGGACAATTATGCACAGTCAGCATGTGCCACATCAGCATCTGAGTGTCACCTTGCAACTTCAATGGGCTCAGGGACTTTTTTAAAAGACAGAAAATTTTGCGAGGATGGATTTCTGAATTTTTTTTTACAAGGACCAAAACTCAAACGAGGCATATTTGCAGGGACGAGTGTAATATTTAAGCCTTATTTTTATTTATTTATTCATGTGTCTTAATATTTTTGATTTGAGTTTACGACTATCCTAGACTCCAACCAAGAGCAAAATAATAAAACTTTAATCCCGTTATCATCTACCACTAGTCCACTACCAGTTGTTCTTTTCCTCCTGATATCCCACGATTGCAACACAAATAAGTCAGTTTCTCAAGAGAAAAAAGAGCAAGAGTGTTGTTGCTGCCATAATGTGAAAGTTGCAATTATGTGACTTGCTAGTGCAGAGATATACACATAGACAATATCTTTATGCACCTATTGCACCATAGATAGGCTCAAGAGTTTACAAACAAGTTTTTTTTTTGGTAAAAAAAGAAAGTTTACAAAAACACGTTCGTGTGCACAAGCTAGGGCAAAATATAACTTTCTTCTTTTTCTTCTTGGGAATAGTAAACTTTTAAAAAAAAGTTAGCATTCTTTTTTGAAAAAGTTAACATCTTCTACCTTTACAAATACGCTAGTTTGGGTAAATTCAAGTTACTTTCAATGGCGGAACCACCTCGTCCATCAAAGCGCCCTAAAATTACCAGGTTGGAAATATGAACTTGGTTTTCGTTTTTTTTTTTTTAATTTGTTGGAATTGTGGAGATAAAAAAATAAGGTAGAAAATGAAGTAGATTTATGATAGCTCCCACATGAGTTTTTATTTTTACAGTTTGTGATGTAGACAAAATGACAAACACCACTTAAATCTGACATACGTCGGATATGGCTGCGTCATATGTCGGATTTTTGGCTTTCCGCCATTGATAATATTGCATAGTGATCTGCTTTACTTATCTGGGCTTCATGCTCTATGGTGATTAACTAAATTAAAAATTAATATTTCATGATTAATAGTGAAATAGGGAATACTCGGTTGTGATGATGGAGTTGATGATTTCATCTTTGTTTCAGGGGGGAGGATGATTATATGCCGGGAAACATTATAGAGATAGAACTTCATAATTTCATGACATTTGATTACCTAAAATGTAAACCTGGACCTCGGTTGAATCTTGTAATTGGTCCTAATGGTTCTGGAAAGAGTTCTCTTGTATGTGCTATTGCTCTTGGCCTATGCGGCGAGCCCCAGGTTGGTTTATGTTTTCCCACACTTGAACAGATTAAGGCTTCTCAAGAGTTTAGTTTTGAACCATATCATGTGACAACTTCATTTTCCGCAGTTGCTTGGACGAGCCACGAGTGTTGCAGAATTTGTGAAGCGTGGAGAAGAGTCTGGCCACATTAAGATTACCTTAAGAGGGGAGCATAAAGAGGATAACATTACAATTATGCGCAAAATCAATATCAGCAACAAGTCTGAATGGTTTTTAAAGGGTGGGATTTTCAACACTAGATACATAATTTTATTGAATGTTACTATATTTTGATAGCAGTTGTTAAGTCTTTTGATTGATGTTAACTGTAGTAGAAATGTTTAAAAGATTTGATTGGATGTATAAGCTCGATATTTCTATGTATGTATATGCTAAAGAGAAAAAAAGTTGCATGTGTGAACTCCAAATAAAGTGAAATATTATTATTATCTACAAATTTTATGTGATATGTCAATGTGTTCATTTCAGGAAATATTGTGTCCAAAAAGGATGTGGCTGAAACCATTCAGAGGTTCAACATCCAAGTAAATAATTTGACTCAAGTAAGTTTCTTACCTGCAATCAGGATAGTTCATGCTATACTTATTCTTTGTGTTGTATTCTATAACTTTCTGCTTCTGTAACTCACCGAATCACCTTCAGTTAGTTATAGTTTTTCAGTTATGTTAGTTTACAGTTCATCAATAGAACTCTATAAATGGCTCTAGCTTTTGGTTTAGTTGTACGAGTTTGAACTTTCATTTTCATCAATGCAATTTCTTTCATTTTATCTTCTGTCGGATATTTTGAGCTTCCTTCCCCGTAAGTCACATGACAGATGTCGACTATCTTCCTTCCTTTAGGACTGCGAGCGAGTTCTATTTGTTTGATTTCTACAACCTTCCTTGACGCGTGCAACTTATGGGATAACATCCTCTTGTGCGAGTTATACCTCGCTTGAATTCTTCATTCCAATTTGTAAATCCTACGATCCATTGTGGCTAGCGTGGTACCTAGGCTAGTGTGGTACCAATCAGGCTTACCGAAACGCAGTGCTTTGATACTATTGAATGATACCAGGAAAAATGATAATGAAGAAACTAAGGCTATTTCTCTATGGAAAATGCTAACAAGTGCCCTTAGGGCATTGTTTAAGCAATCAAAAGTGGTAACTTTTATAAAAAAAGTTGTGTTATTATTACTTTTACATGTGTTTGACTTGTATTTTCAAGATAATATTTCGAAGATTCCTTAAACAAGGCCCATAGAATCTATATCAGAATGAGGCCGGGTCATGGGGTATGGAATAGAAATTGTAGAAATACTTGAAAATCGAAGATATTCTAGGCTAGTTCGAGAGTGCCTAGCTCTCTTTAAGAGTCCAACCATTATCCAGCCTTCTTTCTAGGCCATATAGTATCTTGAACTTCTATGAATTTCCTGCATCCTCGTAACCGTGTTGTACCATGTTTTTGGCTTTATAGCTTCCAGTGATTTAGTTGTTTTATTTATTAGTTTTGACTTTTGAGGAATATTGCTATAGGTGTCATGTTTATGTTTATCGCGATGTTTAAATCAATGATGTGCTAATAATTTTCTTTTCTCTCTATCTTGCTGAACTACTTATTTGGGATCCTTGGCTTTTTGGCAGTTTTTACCGCAAGACAGGGTCTGTGAGTTTGCAAAATTAACTCCTGTGCAACTTCTGGAAGAGACCGAAAAGGCTGTTGGTGATCCACAGCTTCCTGAGCAACATCGTATGCTAATTGATAAAAGTCGTGCATTGAAGCATGTTGAACTCGTAAGTTCACCCTTTACTAAGGAACGATGGAAATCTCCCTGCATGTAAACTTCATGACCAATTTACTAATTCTGTTTCAGTCTCTCGAGAAAAATGAAGGAACTTTAAATCAGTTGAAGGAACGTAATGCTGAATTAGAGAAGGATGTTGAACGTGTTCGTCAAAGAGATGAACTTCGTGCCAAGGTGAACTATTCGGTTTTGTTGATCACAATCACATGCTTTGTCTGAATGCTTTGTGTTTGCCAGGCAATGTAGACACTTTTGTGGTGATTTCTATTCTTTTTCTGATATGCCTAATTCATCCTTTATTTTTCTCATATTAGGAAGTTTTCTGATCCTCTTGCATTGAAAGTTCCATGTCTTAATGTTTTTCTTTCAAAAGGAAAAAGATAAAAAAAAATACTCCTATACCTGTTTTGTAGGCCAAATTAATGGAAAAGAAATTGCCATGGCTGAAGTATGATATGAAGCAGGCCGAATATCGTGAAGCTAAGGAGCGTGAGAAGACTGCTACAAAGGAGTTTGAGAAGGCTAACAGATTATTAAATGAACTTAAAAAACCTATCATGTATGCTATCCTTTCTTACTATGTTACGTGTTAGTAATTGTTTAAGTTTTGATCCTCTTGGAATTTGAATTGCTAGATGAGAAGGCTGTTTATAGTTTGGCAAGGGTAGAAATTCGGGGAGGGGTCTTGACTTTCGATCAAATGCATAATAGGTTGTTCAATTTATAATTGTAGAAGTTGGGAAAGAAAGCATGTCTTACTCTAGCCTCAAAATGCATGATTTAAATAAAATGAATTCATAATCTAGTAGTGATATTATTTCTCATTTTAAAAGGATGCATTTAATGCTGGGCTATTGAATTATCAGATCAATTAACTTATGGCCGTGCTACTATTGTTATGATATTTAGCTGAGGATGGTGTTATCCTAAAAGATCCGCGACTATATTACTACAACGAGAACATGTCTGTGTGGCAAACAGCTCCTTTTTGTTCAGATATGGTATGATAAAATTATAATTTGTCATGCTTTAACAGGAAACAAAATGATGAGAAAGATGCATTAGCTGAAAAATGGAGAAAGGTTAGCGACCGACTAAATGAGAATGCAGATAAGAGAAAGGGACTATTGGAGAAAGAGAGCCAATTGGTAATTTTTCTCATCCATTTACTTGCCATACTTTCTAATTATTCATGTTATTGTACTTGTGGGTTCATCTTGTAATCTATTTATCAATTTATAGGAAGTGGAATTAGAAGGAAATTACAAAGAGATGGACGAGCTGAGAAGGCAAGAAAAAACTCGGCAGCAGAAACTTAGAAAAGCTAGGGATGAACTTTCTGCTGCTGAACTTGAACTTGAGAGTCTAAACCCTTATGTACCTCCTACGGATGAGATTGTAAGTGTACATTTAGTCATTGGTACCATACTATTTATATTTATCTACAAAAACTTGGTTTAGTAGTTCTTTCATAATTGTTTATTCTCAAAATTTGTTTCAGAACAATAGAACAAGAACAACTTACAATTTTAGAGGCCGTTCTGGGTGGTTGCAAGTTTTTGGTTTTAAAAGTTAATTTTGAAAACAAAACACATTCAGGTAAAATGTGGTTGAATCGGTTTTTCACTTGATTTAAAAATAATTTTGACTTAAACCACAAAAATATGTTTTATAACTCAGGTTTTTATTTTTAACACTAACACGTCAACACCAGTAGTCGCCAACCACTACTCCGACTACCACTTACCACCACTTTTACCACCAGTGATCACTACTCCATCTACCTCCGATCTCCAATCTAACCATCAACGACTTCCATTATGAATAATGTCACCACTGACCACTGCCAATCATCAATGTGACAATCACCATTTCGTCAATAGTCTGTTGACATCCACCACTTTCAACTACTATTAAAATTACTACTAAATAAATACATTATATATTTGTAATATTTTACCTATATGTTTGGATTAGGACATTTATTTATGATGAATGTTTATGGTTATGTTTGAATATTTTTATTTTGTTTCAGTTAAGAATTGTATTTTGCAAACCGAATTATATGAATTGTTTGGATTAAGACATGTTTATGACGAATATTTATTTTTATGTTTATGTTTGAAACTGATTTTGATTTTTGAAAAATTTCAAAACTAAAACTTGTTAGAAACTGGTATGCATAGAAATTGAGGGAAAATAAGATAAATAGTAGGAAAATCCAGAGAGATGAATTTTGTTGAACTTAATCTTGTAATATTCAAATCGGTGTGAAGCAGTAGCTGTACTAGGACTTATACAGAGTTAGAATCATAACTAACTCCTTAACTGAGATGCCACCTGTCATAACTAACTCCATTGTGATAACTCCAAATATCTGCGATGACTGTTTTCTACTAACTTTAGCCGATATTATACTTGCAAAAGTTGTTTATGCTTTTTGTACTTAGCTTTATAAAACTGTTTTTTTCTTTCTTTCCGCCGTACCAGGATAGACTGAGAAAGGAAATTGTGGAGTCGGAAAGTTCTGCTAATGAAGTGGGAGAGAATATGTCACTAACAGAAAAATTAATCAATCGAAAAAAGTTCTCCTTAAAGAAATGTAAAGAGAGGTAGAAGTTGGACAAAAGTTGTTTTTCTTCAGATTGGTTACTTGTTTTAATTCTCTGTTGTAAAATTTGCAGGTTGAAGGAAATGAGTAAAAAAAGTTACAAGTGTTTACTTGCATTGCAGAAATCTGGGGTTGAAGAAATATTTGAAGCTGAAAAATGGGTCCAAGAGCATCGTCATGAATTCAACAAGGAGGTTTATGGCCCAGTTTTAGTTGAGGTATACATATATATGTTTAAATTATGTTTTCATAGCCTTTTGGTCTTCGTACTTGGTCCGTTAAATTGTTGAGTGAATTTACAGGTGAATGTCCCAGATCAGTCTCATGCTAAATATCTTGAGGGTCAAGTTGCTTGGTACACTTGGAAGGTACTCCTAAACATCTAATTATGGTCTCTATTTTCGGTGTAAAGTCAATTTCTAGCCGAACTTTTCTCCACCCTAATACCATGAAAAATATGGCTATATTATTTTAGATTTACATATTTTGGAGTTTTAGTTTTTTAGCCCCATACTTTATTCTTAAACTTGATTTTTTCCTCAACGTTGGATCTTGCAATTACATTTTGTTTCTTATGCAAACATTCTGTATCTCTAGTCAAGTTAAAATTTTTTGTTGGTGCAATGCCACTTTTATAAACCCACCTTTGGTGCATCACCATTTCCTGCATGGATATCAGTATCATGTTATCCATACTGATTTTTCTTCTTTTTCAAATGCAGTCTTTTATAACACAGGATCCTTGTGATCGAGACTTTTTAGTTAACAACCTACGACATTATAATGTGCCAGTTTTAAATTATACTGGTCGTGATAGCCAACAAAGAAAGCCTTCTGAAATTTCTCCTGGAGTAAGTTCAATGCAACAACTTCTTCTTTTTCCATCTAAGTATTAAATATTTCATCATTGTTGTATTGTATCACTCTTAACAGATGCATGCTCTTGGTATCCATTTCCGCTTGGACCAAATTTTTGATGCTCCTGATGCTGTCAAGGAGGTGTTGATTAGCCAATCTAAACTTGATCATTCAGTATGCTTCTTGTGCTTTGTCTGTAGATTCGTTATTTAGAATTATAGGTTGATTGAAAAATGGTTCAAGCTAATACATTTTTGAATGAGGATTAATGTTATTTGGTTATACAATGTTTTTTATTTCTTTTCTACATGTTTGCAATTCAGTTTATTGGATCGGAAGAAACTGATCAGAAAGCCGTTGAGGTCCCAAACTTGGGAATTTCTAGTTTATGGACACCAGAAAATCACTATTACTGGTCGAAGTCTAGATATGGAAATCATGTCTCAGCAATTGTTGAACAAGTGCAACGCCCGAAACTTCTAGTGAATAGTATGTCACCCTAAAAGCATGTTAAATCAACATTTGGATCATGTGATTTAGATTGAAATGCTGGTTCGTTATTGTCTCTCTTTTTTCCTTTTTTGTACTAAAGATTTAAATGTGAGGGACATTGAGAAGAACCTGAGCTTCAAGGAAAGGGAGCTTCAAGAACAAATTGCTTCCCTGGAGGAAAGTATCCAAAGGTTTCAAGATGAGGAGAAAAGATTAAGGAATCAGGCTGCTAATCTTCGCAAACAGAAGGTAGGCAATAAAACAACATATATTTTAATTCAATATACTGATATAAATCTGTCTAGAGATTTTCTCCTAATGAAGGGTATACCATACATGTATTGTTGATTAAAGTGATCTGTGTTCGAAGAAATTTTTGTCTATGCTAAAGTTTGAAATTTTGTTATTCTTTCTGATTTCTTTTAGGAGGACATTAGTAAAACAGCACTGAATGAGCTAAATAAACGAGAAGCAACAATTAGGCGTATTGGTAAGTATAAGTGATATACTATATTGAAAGATATGTAAGAGGCAGATTAACATTTTGCTTTCATACTATAATATTGCAAATACCGTGTTTTGACCTTCAGAACAAAAGAGAGTGATACTCAAATCGATGGAAGAGCAGGATGATTTAGATACTGGGTTAGCGAAGCTTGTTGATCAGGCAACAAAATGTAACATTTTGCGTTTCCATAATGCAGTTAAAGTTAAGGTGATTTATCTCCGTTCTTTTTACTGCTTAATATCTTCTCAATTGAAACTTTAAGGGATTGGCTTAGTTGAGCATGACAAATCTTGTATCTAGTTTGTTGTGGGTTTGAACTCCGTTGTTGGGTTGACGTAAATGTATTTCCCTTCACAAGTGTTTACTGAGCCGGGTTGTTTTCCTTGCCTCCATCCTATGCTTTCATTCATAAATAATTCATGTTTATTGCTGGTTTAAATTCTGCATAATGCACTTTTTTTTGTCTTTTTTAGAAGAATATAATTTTTACTGTTGATTTTTGGTCAATTGGTAGGATCTTGTTGTTGAAGCTGCGTGTTACGCACGAAGTTATGTTGTACAGGGAATGGCTTTCCTTGAATTTTCTGCAAAGGTAATCACCCACATAATATGCTGCTCATGCTGGTACATAATACATGTAACTGACTTTATTCATTGCCTATATGCAGCTAGTTTTATCAACTATTTTTCCATCCCTAAGTTCTAAGTTATAGGCTTCCATTATTACCTCCGAAAAGTTCAAGTCAAGCAATGAAATGCCACCCTGCATTAGCGCTTGTTGGCTATTGTTTTATAGTTCTAAATATCTAATAGGCTAAGCTTGTATACAAATTAATATAAAATTTTGGTGCAAGTGTTTAGTTGTTCATATGACAAAGGAAGTCATTAGTCATGGGCCTCATGGCTGATTGTGGCAGCTATGTGATTTTGGCAGTGATTCGGTGTTTACAATTATTGGTTTCGTACGTTAAAATTGTTGCTAGCATCCCATATTTTACTACAAACTTCAAAACAATGATCAGAGTCAGAGAGTTACATGATAACATAATAAGATTGTAATCACCCCTAGGTGCTTTTATCTTACAGTTATATACAGATAAGAAAAAGTAGAAGGTTTGCTAGTTCAGGTTTCAAATATATATCTGAATAATTTATATTAAAATACTTATTTAAGTATTTTTATTTCTATTTTATATGAAGTTCTTTTCCCTCTTTGTTTTGGTGAGTCAGGAAATTAAGAGAAGAGGCAACATCATTTTTCTTTCACAGTTTTAGGCACATAGTTTGATTTATTATATACGCCAATTATGTTCTCTGTAGACCTAAAACTGAGATTTTCTTTAAACCCTTAATCTGACTTTATGTCTCTTGCCCACTGCTGCCTCACCATCTTTTTGCCTCATGCTTCGTTATACTTCCTGGATCTTCATTCATGCTTCTTCATTTCTGTCTCAATTGTATCGCACTCTACTGAATAAGAAGGAGGAAGACATGGGTTCGCAACAGGGTTTCATATGCACTAAAACCCAAAAAAGCCTGTAACGACTCTAAATAAGAGTGTTTTTGGGTTTTGTCTTAAAAAAACCCTACATGCTTGAATATCAGCATGACAATACGATCTGCTCCGCGATCCTTTCCGGCAAACGCGACTTCTATTCACTTATGTGACGCGACGCCACATGCGGTGGCAGCCACGAAATGCGTAGCTCCGGCATGATAGCAGCACTATTTTCTGCTATTGACAATTATGATATCTTTTATATCGGCATTCCCTTTTCTTTAACAATTCTTAGAAATTCCGTGTTGGTTTAGCTCAACCCTAAGCTAGCTCCTGTGGTGAGGGTTTCCGCCACTTGTAGTTACTATTCATTCCATATCACTGTCCAGGTGTTTACATCTCTGTTACTTGCCAACTAGCATTTGTCCACGCTTATGAGTCTTGGTTGTGAGGTGGTGTGACGAGATCCCACAATCGACTAGGGATATGGTCATAGTCCTTATGAAGGTTTGTGCAACCTCATCTCAAGCTAGCTTTGGGTTCACGTAGGTCTTGTCCATGTAACGAATATCGAGGCCTAACTCATCCCTACAAAACCGGCTTGTAGGGTGTGGAGAGCCTCCTCTTTATAAACTCTTCTCAAGAATCCTATTTATCCGATGTGGGACTAAATCCCCTCAAGTGTTGGCCGCTAACACACCCCCTCACGCTTCAGCCCGGCCCAATGGACCTGAAGCATGGACGATGCAAACCCAACGATGGACCCGATAGGCTCTGATACCATGTAACGAATATCGAGGCCTAACTCATCCCTACAAAACCGGCTTGTACAGTGAGGAGTGCCTTCTCTTTATAAACTCTTCTCAAGAATCCTATTTATCCGATGTGGGACTAAATCCCCTCGAGTGTTGGCCGCTAACAGTCCAAATTCTAAGATGGTATCGTAGCCTATTCTAGATCTGCTATTGACAACCTGCATTTGTCCAAGCACTAAATGTATAGTCGTGGGCATGACAGGGTGCGTTGTCTTCACTTTCGGTTTTGAGTACTAGGCCTGAGAGGGTGTTTTGGTAGGAAAGACTGTCCATGAATCCATTTAGGACATGGCCTTTTTGTGGTTTGTAGCAAACT
>Ga0099826_10003945_pt1 | contig 10262 bp, 5 predicted proteins | sample Mtrugardesep15_FD_76830 | JGI IMG/M metagenome (GOLD analysis project Ga0099826, IMG submission 76830) | Root nodule microbial communities of legume samples collected from California, USA - M. trunc garden sep15 | ecosystem: Host-associated > Plants > Roots > Nodule | place: USA: California...
AAGCTTACGCCAGTTCATTTGTGTGAAACCAAAAGCCATGCCCTTGCATGGTCCTGGTTTGTGTGATGGTTCGTTGGTTCTCCATATTTACTAAATTTATGGTCGAATTACTCGAACAGGCACTCCAAAGGACCATAAACCAGTTTGCGGTTCACCATGCAATAAATAAATTATGTTACTATGAGAAAGATTACACCACCATTTGTGCTCGAATCCAATCACACTGAATCCAACCTTTAAATCCCTAGATTTTATCCTTTCTTTTTCTTATGAAATGTCATCACCTTGAATAAAACTTGTTTCCTCATCTTTGGTAATAGTCCTTTTGAGTGCGACCCAATTTGGCAATAACTCTAATTCCCACTCTTTGTGATTTTATTGGTAACGCATGTGTAGTGTTTTGTTCATGTCCCGAGCTCTAATAGTCCATTAAAATTTATTATTATAAACTCTAGAAAGTTAGTTTAATTATCTACAACTTTCATGTTCACCTCAATTCAAATTTACACATCTTTCAAGCTCATATGATCTATCAATGTTAACCATTTGAGATGAGTTTTCCTCTTGACCGTTGCTTAGTATTTTCGCCACAATGTTTGCTACACAAGTCATTTTGTAGTAAACCCAAAGCATTAGAGCTCCAACATATATAACTACATTTTATATGCAGACATCTAAAGCAATGTTTGCTTGCGTGTCCAAGTTCCAAAACTACGCATCCCAATGAAATTTTGACTACAATTTTAAGAAGCTAGAAATTCCAGCTTCTATCTCACTGTACGTCCACGGTCACCTTGCCGCTAAACCAAATAGCTACTAAGTCTGAGTCCGCATGTATCTTGCGCACGCAAGGTAAAAACGCTTACATGCAAGTAAAGTATGAAAAGATGCATTTTCAGCCGTGGTGACTTCACGTTCATGAAGGCTTGACCCACATTCGTAAAAACGCGTATCTAGTAACCCAATATTCATTTTTATGCCATTTTTACCCCCTTTCACTTCATTTCGATCACAAAAAACTTCCACCCTCTTTGAAACTCATATAACCCATCTTTGTTCATTATCAAACCTTGCTCATTAGAGACTCTTGAGATCAAATGCAATAATTTTAACCTCTAAATCACCAAACACCCACCAAATCTTGTTGACCTTGCTCTTAGATGTTCCTTTGTGGGTAGCAGTTCAACCTTTAAAGCTCTATCACACTTATGACCTTATCTTTTCATCAATCCCTTTTCATCAAGATGCATCGCATTGCTTGGAGCTATGTATGTTAAGCCTCTCCTTTCATGATCATTAATCCATTTGAGTGGCTAAAGCTTTAATTTGGGTAACATGTGACATAGTTCAATCGTAATCTTAGATAATGAACTAAATGCACATACGAGTAAATGAGTTTAAAATGAGATTGGTAAAGATATTAGGGTGATGTGTGCTTTATGTTGCCCTAACTACATATTTAGGTAGCTCAATTGAATTGAGTCAAGAGATAAAGAGTAAGAGGTCTTAGGTTTAAACACAGACAAAGGAGAAAAACTAATCTAACAACTAATTATTAATATTTGTCATTCAAAATCCATTTGGAGTGTGCATATCATAAAGTCTCAAGTTCGATTCTATTTGGTGTCAATTTTGATGGGTTAGTTTGACTTCTTAAAAAAAAAATTTATTCAAAATGTTAAAAAAATTATGGAACAAATTGTTTGTTGTTAATTTTGTATGAAGTCCTTACTTTATAAGGCAAGGTATGCTTATTCTATATTGCTAAGTCTATATGTGTCTCTTGAACTGTAATTAATGTATTTCAATGGTTGTGTGCATGTGATTGTGTTAAGTCCTTCTAAAGGTTGTTAAGCTATTGAATTTATATTGGCAAAAGCCTCTGACTGAGTGATGACTCAAGTCCAACAAGGGGAGAAATTGGTAGTGTTAGGGTCGATGATCCCTCATTATTGAACTAAAATTCCCTCAATCTTCCATTGAAGGAGTAAGTAACACGGACTTACCTGGAGAGGAATGTTCCAATTACGTGTCACCATCTCCATCTATAGATAGCGTGTGAACAGTCCAGCAGTATCGAAGAACACAATGTGTATACGTTGTCATCATATAGTTTTTTTATTTTTTTATTTTTTTTTTATGAGTTTTTTGACACTCAGAAAAGTCAAGTATCGTTTGACTAGTTCATTTCTCACTAGATTTACCAATTCTATTTTTTAAAAAAAAATAAAAATACCAATTCATGTGTAATGAAAACAATTTGCAACTATAAACTTAAAACTACATTGCACTGCAAAGAGAAAATTTTAAAACCAATTCAAATATAAATCGGTTGGAAACTTAAAACAATTCATGTGTCATTATCATATAAGTGTATGACATCGACTCGTGTTGGAGACGATGGGCATGCTTAATATCAAGCATGTTAATGTATGACTAACTCTAAAGATTAATTTGGATTGACATATTTAAGTTTATCTACTAAACATAAGTTTTGGAAACTTATTTTCACAAGTTCTCTAATATAGCTTATAAAAACCTAATAGATTATAAAAACAAATTATTTTACCCTTTGCTATAGAAATAAGTTACGTGAGCTATACATAAACGTTTATCATAATAAACGTTTGTGCTATAAGCTACAAATAAGTTGTTCATTCAAACCGGCCTTAAGTGTTTTTGTCACCAGTTTAGCACTCAATTTATTTTTCAATACACGTACTCAATATTTAGAGGAGCTACCACCAACTACCCTATAACCGAGGTTAAGTCAGTTCTAAGTAGCAACTGTAGCTTAAACTGTTAAAAGCTTTCTTTTTAATTGTCATCATATTTTTAGTGGGAAAGCATGGAGAGCTGCGCATTTTGAACCTTCAGTTACATTATATTAATTTTATGGTACATAATTATATGGTTCAACCATCAAGATCAAGATTGAGATGCCTTCTAAATGCTGCTTTAATTTGTGACCTTTGTCCTTTGGCTTGCCTCAAAGGCACCCAAAATATATCATTCCTGGCTTAAACTCAATGAAGAGAGCTTTCTGTCCCCATGCTACTCTAAGGCTACTCTAATCCCCTTTTAATTTGGATCTATCAGTTTGATACTGCTGGTTTCTTCTAATAAATGTACTAAGCTCAAAAATACAACGGTGAATCGAAAGTGGTATCTCATTACAACACTTAAACATAGTGTCCCAACCACTTGTGTCATACTCCCTAATATCTCTTATTTTAGATTAATAAAAGTTTAAGAGAGTTGGATCCAAAGGCTCAACGGAGCCGATAGAGAAAACTTATAAACGTTTAGAAAAAGATAACAAATAGTTTATTTTTACATGGAAATGATGGATACAACGATAAAATGTATTAAGAAAATTTTCAAATAGTGTATTTGCTAACACTTTACATCCTTTGATTTCCGACAAATAACAAATTTAATTGGATGAGATATTTTCTTGATAAAAACTTTCTAGATAAATAACAATGTTGATTTTTATATTAGCTATTAATGTGAGGCCAAGACATTGACAAGGAAGTTCAAACTCAAATCCTCATGAGATATGGGTTGAATCATTACAAATTGAAGCAATCTACTTCAGCCACATTAATCAATCTCTCAGACTCTGAATTTTCTAAGATAGAACCAAAACTAAGTATAAAGAATTTGAATTTTAAGACAATTACAAGTTTTAGTCCTGAATAATTTATAATGTAAACAATATTTCTGTCATATATTTTTATTATTTAATGTGTGTTATTTTTTTAATCAAACAACAAAAAACTGAAAATTATTTATAATGAATTATTTCTTCATGATAAGGTAAGCTGACTCAATTTTTTTATTTATTTAATTTAATAAAAGTTTAGAGGAGTTGGAGTTTGTGGGCTCACCAACCATCCAAGACGTGTTTTGGCTTATAATATTTCTCTTTTGCTCATAAAAAAGTGACCTAATACTAATTACAATGGTTAGTGTTTTGGAGGGGAAGGGAGGGAAAAGTTCACTTTTATTTTTTAAATTACGAACAATGTGAAATGTTTTTTTAAAGTAAATTAAGTGTTTTTGAATTATTATATGATCATTTATCATGTTGTTAATTCAATTTTCAAAAAATCATTTTATAATGTCCGTAATTTAAAAACGAAAAGTAAATTTTCCCCTCCATTCCTCTCCTAAACCCTCCATCCAAACACATCCTTAGAAGATAGTGGGAGCTGAAATGAAACATTTTATTTTAGAGTCTCGGAAATTTTGAACTTTCTCTAATACTTATGGCACTGTACTTGAGAGACAGACGTTGAATCTTGATAGCTAGGTCATGCATGTACGTTACCTTAACTCTTCTCTAATTATCCCAAAAAAAATTGAATAATATTTTATTTTAGCTATTTGATAACTCATTTCACACTATAATTGTATAGATTAGATATACATATATATGTCAGACATTAGATTGCAAGCCCGTACATTTGTGAACTGAACAATGACATAAATTTTTCTCATTATACCCTACAAAATAAAATAAAATATTTAAAAAAATAATAAATTGATGTCATTTTCTATTTGAAAGATTCAATGTTCATGCTAGCTTCTTATGAATAAGAGACTAAATTGGGTTCACATCGCCGTGAATCCAAGTTTAAAATATAAAAAATGAAGCATAAACAATAGTTAAGAGCCAACAAATGCTCTATATAGTTAAGAGCCAACAATTGATGCTGCAATATATGCCTTGATTTACCACATAAAATTATATAGGTGTAAAATGAAAGAAATGACTTAATTCACCACATAAAACTCCCTTCGTTAATTTTTGTTTTGTTAAAATAAACCAAGTAGCAAGGCCCGTATGGGAAATCCAATAGTATCTTATTACTTCAGAAAGAGAAAAAACATACTATATAGGAAAATGATAATGATAACAACTCACACATCTTGTTTCGAAAAAAACTCACATTAATCAAAACAAAACAAAAATAAACTCACACATCTAAGTAAGCAACAAATCCTCGTGTAGAACACATGGTTTTTGTGAGGTTTTTATTACAAAACATGACCTCAAATTCATAAAGGGTTGAGGGTATACAACAAACTAGAAAAATCAACGATGGACCTGGTTAGTTATGTATACGATTTGGTCCACCTGGTGAAAGCCTATCTCCTGGTACAGCCTTATCTTCAACAGCAGCCCTAGAACGCCTTTGCTTTATTCGATCAAACATCAACTCATGCAAGAGACGTTGGCTATCTATATGTCTTCCACCTTCAAGTCTTCGAGCATGAGGACTCATGAAAAAGGTGGAGAATATCATCAGCATGATTAGGCCAATTTTGGAAATTGGCACTTTATTTGAATGCTCCATGCAAAGAACAAGAAGTTGGAAGTTAGCAAGAAGCTTTGGCAAATAGAGTTGGGACTTCAAAGTTGATGAGACTGGTTTTATTTCGAACTAAGGTGACTAGATAGTATTATATTATTGTTTAGAAAGATGTTAAAATGATTCCATTGTATCGGATTGGAGTATCATTTATACTCTTCAATAAATTGGTTACAAAAACAAAAATACTACTATTAGGTGAGAATTAGGGTTTGTTTGATTCGCAAAATGGTGATTATTGAACATAACATCATAAGACAAATCAGGAGAGGAAGAACAATGAATGGAGATATATCGGAGAGATATAACATACTTTTAATAGAAAATAGAATGATATTTTGGTATTTCAGATAATATGCACTTAAAACAAAAAGTAGTTTCATGGTATAGTGAGGGACAAAAATTTCAATTTTTATTTAGTATCATGCCCCTTTTTGTCCAATCACATAAACATTTTTTAAATTAAACATAACTAGTGTGACATCCTATTACTATTTTGTCCATAACGTTCTCCACAAAGATTGTATTGTATTATTGTATTGTACTATTGATTCAACATAGATCGTATTGATTCAAGACATTAGAGATTTAATTGAGCAGGGAAATGTCTCGGTTATCCACACACTTCGCGAGGGAAATCAATGTGCAGACTATATGGCTTAGCTTGGTGCTTCTTCAAATTTTGAGCTCATTCGTCATGACTCTCCCCCGACAGATCTTCTTCCTATCTTGCAAATTGATGCGGCTGGAACCTTCTTTTTGAGAGTTTAGCTCTCTGTTCTTTTTCTTTTGGTCTGTTTTGCTTTTTTCCTTTAACTTTGTAAAAAAAAACATAGATTATACAAAAGCATCTTCAAAATAGACATTAGAGTAACTGAATTTTAGGAAGTTTACTAATCCATTTATTAATGGTCATAAAATTGTACATGGGTGTTAAAATCAACAAATGAAATTATAATTTTAGTTCAAGAGCCTTGTCTCAGTGGTCCTCATAAAATTAGGAATGGTTCTTTTATTTTTACACGTTCGATGTTTTGTTTTTCTATCCATATATATTCTTTTATTAAAGCATACCAATTGGATACATAAGTTGCAGACTGCTTTAAAAAAATCTTCCAAACTAAAAACTATATGTATAAAGTATATATTTTAAACTTTTTAAAGAGTGGTCATCAACACAAATTTGACTTTGATGTTTCTAATAAAAGTTAAATATCTTTTTTGTCCCTAAAAAATTATCAAGTTTTGCTTTTCATCCCTATAAAAAAACATATTTAGTTGTTTTTTGAGGAAAAAATATATTATTTAGTATAATTTTAATCCCTGTTTTTAAGTCAACATATATTTTTCAATATTTTTTGGCAGACATGCTTAGAACTTATAAAAAGTTCTTCCACAATAAATGAGCTTAAAATTTAATTTATAATTTAGATTTTTGTTACTTTTAAGTTTTATCTTGAGATTTTGTTGTTTAAAATTTATATTTAATTTATCCCATGTTAAAAAATTGTATTTTATTATTATTATTTTTTTGTGAAGGAAACTTTTATAATATTCTAAACATACAATTGTAGAAAATTTGTTGTTTAGAACCCTCTTTTATTGTTTTAAAGTGCACCATTCACATTGCATTTATGCTTTTTTAATCTTAAATTATTATTTATCAAAGGAATGTTTCAATATTTTATTAAGCTCTTCAAAAGGTAAAATATTAGAACTAATAGTACTTGATTGACATTATGAATTTTATGTGAATCCTTTGAATATTAATGGTTAGAATATGAAGTTAAATATTTTTTATTCATTCAGGTTGATGACATGACTTATACACATTACATAGATGTACGTTTAAGATGAACAATATTCAAATCCATCAATAGGTTATGGATTCTTCTTCTAATAGGTTATGAATTCACATATTTTATAAGTGGTATATAGATCCATGATTAGGATGAGGAATGTTAAGATTCATCAATAGATAGTGAATTCTCATTCTATAAAAAGTGGTATATTGATCGACGAATTGGCAAGTGCACCAAATCATAAAAGTAATGAAGTAGTTAGTTTATCGTCTCCACATAGATTTTTGTTCAACTTAGCAATTAATGAAATTTATTAGAGTAAAAATAGTAAAAGATATAATTGGGTGCATGTTTTTTAATTGTCTTACACAATGCGAGATTATGTGGTTTGATTAAGATGTTTAACGATGATTAGGGTATCCTTGAATCTCCCTCCCTTCTCTGTTGGGATTAATGCGTTTGATTATTAGTTTTTGATGTGCCTTGATTCAAGAAAGTATGATATGACCCTATGATATAACAATGGGAAGTTTCAATTGATGTTGTTGCAAGTTAAAAAGTTATAATTGTGGTGTTCCCTTAAAGATGAGTCAAAATCTTAACATTCAGACTTAGATTCAATTAAAAAAGATTAATTTAGAAAATAAGCAATTTATTAGTGTCTTGTTCGAATGGAAGTAAGATCAATGACATTCCAACTATGTTGACACCCTCTAACTCTCACATATAATTTGCAGCACACTAGAAAAATTATTAAAAAAAGGAGAAAAAAAAAAGGTCCTACATAAAACATGTATAATAATGACTTCAAATATCCAAAGCTCTTGTAAAATCATGTACATCATCAAACTGTCAACTAATGAAACAAGGGAAGATAGAACAATAAAAACCTAAGAAAGAAAGAGATGCGAACGTAACTCACGTCAATGGATGTGAAAATGTCGTTCGAAGATATTAGAGTGAGAGTTATTCCTGGAATCTTCAATTTTTATGACAAAATTAAAAGTTACTCTTAGTATGACAAAATTTGACAAAATTGTCATAAATACGTGCCTCATTATGTACATCTTCACTCATATCACAACATCTTCATTCATGTCATCTTCAACTTAATTCACATCACCTTCACCTTCATCAACACCCTTTTCAATATAATTAAGATCCTCACAAACTTCAACTTCATCAACACCATCTCGAACAACATTCACATACTCACCAGATTCACAACATCTTCAACAACATTCACATCTTCACCAGCTTTAATTAGTAGATCTTCAAAAACATAAACTCCTTTTTTCTGTAACATCTCCTTCATCAACACTTTCTTTAACCATATTTTCTTCCTCAACAGTAGGTGCAGATGCAATAACTATTGACACTTTTATTGGATGTTCAAAATACACACGAACTTCTTACTTGTTGCGACGGGAAGTGATACACATATCTACGATCTCTCCATCATCAAGCAAATGAATATAATCTCCTCTGTAAGGGAACCAACCACTATATGCTCAGAAATCTCATGTATTTTCTACATTCGTTGATCATATATTCCAGAATAAACTTGTTAGAGAAATGGGTTTCAACATCCTCCCAAACACAAAACTCATTATATAAATACTCCACATTACCAATATCATATAGTTTGAAATAACCATTAATCACCATGATGCAAAACCATAGGAGCCATATGTTCCATTCTTAAAAACAACAACATGATACATAAGAGAAAACCCTAATATTAAAAACTATTTTTAACCTTAGAATCTAGATACACAAGATGAACAACAAAAACCCTAATCATTATACAATCAGAACAATGAAGGTGAAAATATATGATTTTGCATGCTCAAAACAAGAAGAACAAAAATATTCATTTACTTCCCCTAAAAAAAGTCATTTACTTTTTCAATAACCTTGTCATTGTTATTCATTACTTCAGTGACAACACTTCTCTTTGAACTTCAATGGTCAGTTTAACGGAATAGCAAACAGTTGCTCAAACATTGAATGTGTGTGTTTTTGCTTTGAAGATGAGGAGTTTGGAAGATGAAAGGTAGGGTGTTATGTTTTGAAGGAATCAAAATGGTCCTTGGGTTTCTGTTAATGAAGAAATAGGTTAAAAAATCTATTTTAATGAAATATTTTATGATTTTTTTTTTGTTTAAACTTCATTTTGGTCCTCAAGGCAATATCATCAAGCCACTTGTCCCAAAAAAGTGACATATCAACTTTTATGAAAAGTTAACACCATAATTTAACGCTAGGGACTATTGTGACTAACATAATTTAGAGCTGGAGGTTATTTTATATTTTCTTCTGAGTCATGGAATACTATGTGTCATTTAAGGACCTTTCTGTCATTTTGGTGGCCATTGAAGGCAATGAATCGATCGTTGGTTACAAGTTGGATCGAGCTAACGAAGAGTTGGACTAGTGGATGATGCAAAAAAGAAGACAAAGATATTGAAATCATCATTACACATGAAACTGTTTTATTTTCTATCCAAACCGCTAGTTTATAATGCATAAGTTTGCATACGCAAAATAGAATTTTTTAGTAACATTTTTTCCCTCCAAATCTACTTTATGTAGCATTTGAACTTATAACTTGAAGCACATTTATTTTTTTTCTTTAGTTTTCACATGCATTATTTTAATAAAGAGACTTTTTACCTTGTAGGTATTATAAAGTAAGGTATGGATACTAAAATACCATACATCCATACCACCAACCATACCTTGCTAATTTTTTTAGGATAATTATTTTTTTAAGAAGGAAAACTAGCCCATCAAAATTGGTACCGGAAAGAATCGAATCTGAGACATTGAAAGGAGCACTCTTCAAAATTTCAAGCCAAAAACACCATACAAACCGAAGTCAGTTTTTTTAGGATAATTAATTATATCTATACTTATACTCATATCCATTATGTGGCTAATTATCTTTTCTATTATAGATAAATTTTTCAATTTCTTATATAAATTTGAGGATTAAATATGTTTTTGGTCCCTATAAATATTTAAGTTTTTCGCTTTAGTAGCCCTAAAGTTTTGCTTCGATTTTTAATCTTCAAAA
>Ga0099826_10003946_pt1 | contig 10262 bp, 5 predicted proteins | sample Mtrugardesep15_FD_76830 | JGI IMG/M metagenome (GOLD analysis project Ga0099826, IMG submission 76830) | Root nodule microbial communities of legume samples collected from California, USA - M. trunc garden sep15 | ecosystem: Host-associated > Plants > Roots > Nodule | place: USA: California...
AAAACTAGCCTTGACCCTAGAAGTGTGTTTGTTTAAATAGGACTTGTGACTCGTTTTTAATAATTATATATTTATGCATATCCTTTATTCATCTAGCTACAATATTCAAAATAAATTTCCTTCTCAAATAAAAAATATGCATAATAAATTTTAAAATGAAAATAAAAGTGATTTTGAGAGGAAAAGTAACAGTGATTTGAAGAAAAAACAAATTGTTTTAATTGGTTTCCATGAAAAAACGCGACCGTGCCTTGAAGAAAAAGTTGGAACATTAGAAGAAATTTTTTTTAATTGGTTTCTCAAAATAATGAATGGATTTTAATTAAATAATGAAATATTGACCTCCACCTCCCCCATGACAAATTACACACAAATTGCATATGTGAAAAACATGTCTATCTATATTATGTCATGGATCTATAGCAGATAGCTTTTAAGTTTGTCTGACAAAAAAACGCCGTTTGGTAACCGTCCTTTTACAGCAAGCTTACATCTTATTTTAGTAGTTTATAGCTTATTTTTCAAACGTTATTTCAAGTAACGTTTGAGCTTATAACTTATAATTTATCATCTTTTGTCCTAATTTTACCCTTAGTATTTTATGTAATATCTGTTTTCACCCCTTTATAATTTAAGGTAAAATAGGATTAATTGCCCTAACATGTCCATGATAAGTTGCTTAAATAGTTTTTAATAGAAAAATTTGTAGTTTCCTTAGTTTATGTTTTGATGATATTTTATTATAGTTGTTCACATTTTTCATGTTCGTTAGCTCATTTGTTAAAGCATCATAGTCAATCCATGATTTTAGTTCTCCACATTGTGTCTTATGTTAAAATTGTGTTTAAGGTGTGTCTTGTGAGTCAAGTTTTGTTAAAACCAGTTTTCTAGCCATCTAGTTTGACTCAAGTAGGTTATAAATCGTATCAGGTGTGTCATCGGGTCCTGTCTTGTGTGTTCATGACAAATGAATTGAATCAAGTATATTATGATTTGTGTCACTTTGATATGATTCAAAGAATTCTTTAAATCCTTGAATTGATTTATCTGACCCCTCTGCCCTTGAGTTTAGCTTGTTTGATTCGTATCAATTTTTTTTGAATTGATTAAATCTTCATATGAGATTTAGTGATTTGATTCAAATTCTTGCCTATACAGAATTAAATCGATTCAATCTCCATCTGGACAACTATTGAATTGATTCATAAGTTTATTGAATCGTTTCAATCTTCATGACTTCATATCTCTTTGTTTCCAACTGTCAGATTCGATTCTTGTCGTTATTTTTGGTTATAAATTTTCACTTGTCACTCATATATATATATATATATACACACACACACTGTCACACACACTTTATCAATCATTGACACATTTTGCAAATAGGCTCTGAAATCTTCAAACTCTCTCTCTTTGGCTTCTTAAGATTAAACATTTTTTTCTAAGATATTTGTAGAGTGTGAGGTCTTGGTTGTTAGGGTGCTATAGGCATTGTAGTTTTGTTTCTCTCAAAGGTATTGGTGGAAGATAAGGATCCGAAGAAAAGTAGGCATTTTTCACCTCTAAAGGTCTTGGGTTGTTTCTCAACTACACAAAGATTCAGGGGATCGAAGTTTCAGACATAGCAAAGGCGAATTTTCATAGTAGAAGTTCCAGGGATTGCGCAAAGATTCAATATAACATATGCATTAACTTGTAAAGTGCAATTAGTATTCATGTAAAACATCTAATGCAAAGTTACTATTAACTTTTTAACATATTACAATATCCAACTTAAGTATCTTTAATGAAAAAACTCATTCAAATATCCACATTAAGTATCTTTTTTAACTTGTATTATTGACAAAAAAGGACACATGATAAGTATCTTTTTTACCAACATGTTAAAAGATCTAGAAAATTTGAAAGCGAAATGTGCAGGAGGTGATCCACATTTCGAAGAAACTTCTACGCAACAGTGCAGAGGTGCCTCTTTCAGAGAGAAATAAAACTTCTCTCTGGATCCTAACATTTATAGTAGACGACCCTACAAAAATGAAAAATTGAAAACAAAATGAACGCAACTAAATTAATTCAAAACAACAACGATAATAAACATTTCTAAGTTTTATACATCTATTCGATGTCTTTTTTCTTCTACCATTTCACTCTTTTTTCCTCTTTGTTTTAAGGTGTAGAATACACTTACATAAAGGTGTACACAACATTTTCCAATTCAAAATGTTTCATACACCCAATTTTATCTACACCTGACACACTTGATTAATCAAATACAAAATTATGGTTAATTTAATTAAATATTTGTTTAATTTAAATCACTTGAAAAATTGTGAATTTGTGGTTGATGTGTAGTTGAATTAACTACAATGTTGACCATAAACTGTTTTTTTTTTTAATTACAAACGTTAGTAATTAGATGTCAGATTAATATTTACTCTTTCGTTCAGATTTAAACCATGATCTTCAACTCTAAAACTCTTGGCTCAAATTAGTAGAAGAACTCAAACTTCGATCATTGAAAAATGTCACTCCAAACACAACCACAACAAGCAAAGCACTCAAACTATGCCTTATTTATACAATTTTAGATAAGAAATTCTCCCATACATCCCTAAAAAACAAAATCTTCAATCCATAAATAAGTTAATTTGCATTATAAAAAATATATATGTTCATTAAACTTTTAAATAAACAAACGTTTAATATTTTGTTATTTTTAATATTTTATATATCCTAAAATTTTAATAATTTAAATCTATATAAAATTGTAATCATTTTTATCAATAAATGTTAGAGTTAGCGGAATATGTTAGACCATCACAACTAGATGAATCCATGTCTAATAAACGGTTGAAGTAAATAAAACTAACGATTTACTTTATTATATAGTATTTTTTTTTTAAACTTACCAATACTTAACTTATTTAGCGAATTAAATACTCAAAATTAACATCTAAAAAGATCTAGAAAATTTGAAAGCGAAATGTGTTGAGTTTTGTTGACTTCTTAAACCCATACATAGAGCTACCCAAACTTGAAACACAAGAAAAAACAGTTAATGGGTCAAACTTGATGGTTTGAGACAAGTTCCTTTTCTTGTTCTCCAAGACTACATCAAATCAAATCAAATCGGTATATATATACAAATTGACTCCATTTTTCTTCCAAGACACTTTTGATTATCATTGATACATTTCAAACTAAGTAACTAGACATGGCTACGGTAGGGTATAAATTCGCTGAAGTATACGTGATGCAGAAGATGAACAGAGAAAAAATGAAGAAAATTGAGAAAGAAGATGTGAAGAAGATTGATACAATCAAAACAGGTTCTATGGACAAAAAATCAAGTGGGTGTTTCTCTTGGCTTTCCAAGAGACAACACAAGAAAATTTCTCGGATATCAGATTCCAATGACCAAGAAGCTCAAGTTATTGTCAATTCCTAATTATTGCAGGCTTTAGGATATATTGATTTTTTTTTGTTACAAAGTTCACTTCATTTTTTCAAAGAAGACATTGATGTAAATGTAATCAAGAGGTGATTATTGTTAGTTCTGTGATCATGGACTATTTTCATCTTTATTTTTTATTTTATTTTTTAAAATGGACTTCTCTTATCTTATTATTGCTAGTTGTTGGAATTATTTCTTTTTAATTTCAGTATACTGAATAAAATATTAGAACGTACAACAAACTTAGATAGTTTGCAACAATGGATCAGCCTTTGATTCCTCCTAGAGATGAAACAGAAAAATTCAAAACATTTGTCTCATTGTCAAAAGACTATGTAGGATTTATTAGATGGAATTTATTTATTTTGATAAGATACGGATCAGATATTAGCCTTAATATGCTGAACCAGATACAAAAAGTTCAGTAGATAAAATCATGTCTAGATTACAAACAATACAACTCTGAGAAGACAAGACTACAATACTACAATGTCAAAGGGTTTTGTTCACTCTCTGGGAAAGACTTAAAGCTGGTGATCGGTTTTTGTAGCATAACGCTCCTCCTCCTTATAATAGTCGTTGAAACCAACAATATCCTTAATTTCTTCAAAAGAGGGTATGCTTTCAGGAGGAGGAACACCACCTCCCTTAATGGCACTCAGTGCACCCTGCAAATTCAGTCATAGCAGCAATATGTTAATTATAAAATCCAAGTGATACTTTAACTAAAAATATTCAAAAATAGGTTGAGATGGGATTTAAGAATCAACAATGCTAATTTTTTGCAAGCAGAAAAAAATACTTCAAAAATAACCACTAATCTTCACAGTTCACTCAACTACACCAAAAACATCTTTAATCCGAAGTGTAGCTGCTGTAACTTGTGTAAAACAGCAATTCACAAGAGTTCAACACAACCCTGGTGTTGCACTTAAAATGATGTTTTGCAAGAAAGGTAAAGATGTAACTCGTGTAAAACAGCTATTCGCACAGACAGTTGTATATTCCTATCTCTCTTAGCATGTCCTATACTATTATCAAAGGGAACATTAAAGAGAAAGTATAGAAAGACATGTGAATTGTTACCTGCATTGCTCGTATAGAAACACCCATCAGAGAAAGTGGATAAACGGCAAGTTTATAACCAACTTGATCAAGTTCCTGAGGATTGAGAATCGGTGTTTTCCCTCCTCCTTCAAGCATATTTGCCTGCAAACATTCATAAAGACGAAGAGTACAGCACAACCAGTCAAACAAGATGTATATTTATTTAACAGCAAATACTCAAGTTAGTCTTGAAATTGAAGGACCTTTTCAACATAGTTTTCTAGATTTTTCAATATTCTAAAATGATCTCTGGAATTGCAAATTGATGATCAAGTTCGTCTCCAAGTTGGAATCTATTACCATTTGCATCTCTAGCATTATTCACTTAGTTTCAAATTCATCATCGACATTACCAACTTAATGTCATTATAGTTTTCGCAAATACCAACAGAGGAACTAACCTGATTAGTAATTTGCAATTTCAACAATCATTTCAGAATATTGATAATATGAAAGACTAAGTTGATACAGTCCTACAATTTCAAACATTAGTATTTACTCATTTATTAATTTATACACCAACATGATTACACAATACACACAAACGCACCAGTTTAGGAACATGAGGAGCAACTTGACAAAAAGCTTTCATCTCTTCAACAGAACCAAGTGCATCTATAAAACAAACATCAGCTCCAGCATCGGCAAAAAGCTTTGTTCTCACCAGTGCCTCTTCAAGAGACACACCTTGGCGTGCATCGCTGCGAGCCACAATCACAATATCAGATCCACTTTCAGTTCTAGCATCGACTGCTGCTTTAATCCTCATAACTGCCTCCTCTCTCGACACCACTTTCCTCCCGCGTGTGTGCCCACACGCTTTCGGTGACATCTACATCCCATCATATACATATGTATAAATATATATTAACAATACATTACACAATAGTGATCAACAAATTTGGCTTCTCCAAAGTGAGGACTTTGGACGAGCGATATTCTTAATCAAAACCCTCTTCAACCATTATACGGTGCAAAGGAACATAAAAAGTTTAATTTAGAGAAAGAAAGAGTGAATAGACAAATTGATTCTCAAAATTGTTAGCATTAGACCAAAATAGTTTCTGAGTTTTACCAATTGAAAAAGGTTGTAAAGTACAGGTCAAAATAGTCCCTTTGTAAAATATATTAGGAACTAAGATGTCACGTGTTAGTTGAATATGTGGCCTCTCAACGTTGATCTCATATCAATGTCACCATATTATAGACAAATTTAGGTTTCTTATGACTAAGTTGCTGGTAACTAGTCCATGCACAATTGTAATTACTGATAAAGGAAATATACGCTGGCGGAAGACAAATTAGTCCCTATTGAGCTGACATTGACGTAGGATCGTCTAGCTGTGTCATGTCATATACGCTGGCAGAAGTTAACACTATATTGAACAACTGCCATTTTACAATTTTGGGGATGTATTTGCCAATTCGCAAAATTAAAACACTATTTTGATCAATGCTACAATTTACCTATTCCCTCAAGAATCCTAACATTTCCACGAAGATAATCCCTAAATATGAATATTCTTAATTGATTACCTGATCTTCAAGAAGGATTCCAGCAAAACCAGCATGAATGAAACCCTTAACAGTCCTCTTAACATTCATGGCATTACCATAACCATTATCGGCATCACCAATAACAGGAATTTTGACAGCTTGAGTAACAAGACGACCTTGATCGAGGATTTCACCGTAAGAGATGAAACCGGCATCAGGAAGACCTAAACGAGTGGCTGAGATTGAGAATCCGCTTGTAATGCAGTAAGAGAAACCGGCTGATTCGATGAGTTTGGCGCTGAGTGCGTCGAAACAAGCTGGACCTTGATGGCAGCCTGGGGTTGATATGATTCTGCGAAGTACGGTTGCTGCTGACTCTCTTGGGTTCGCCATTCATCAATCAATCTTTTGGTGCCCCACTCCTTTGTAGATGATGCTGAGTTTTAATATTCTCTTATCCTAAATTTTTGACGAGTCTTGTTAACCCTTCGATACTTGTGAGGCATAAAAGGGATTTATTACATAAAAGTAGTTGTTTTTGACATTATTATCAATTAATTATACAATTTCAATGTATTAACTATTATATAAATTTCTTTTTCATATCATTAATCAATGCCTCGCACTTTTTTATTTTATCTATCTGAATGGTAAATTCAAATTATTGACTTTTAAGAGGTGAATGTATAACTTTTTCATACTTTTCAATAAAAAAAAATTATATTGGTTTTTTTAACTGATGTTTGAAGGCCATTAGTTAACGTTTTTTTTGAAATAATTCTAAAAATATTTATCAAAAAAGTCTTTGTCTAAAAAAATATAAGATTATTTTAACGTCGATACTATTTTGATTAAAAAAGTGTATAATCAAATATTTTTTAAAATTTTTAGTATATTGTAGGATTAATGTGATTATTTGTTACATATTTAAATAACAAAATGATTATTTATCCTTAAAAAAGGAAGATACAAGTTAAAAATAAAATGAAAACATGTGCCAAGAGAAAAGTGGTGAACAATTTTGCCAAATATATCGAATCATAACAAGTAATAGAGTGATATTGTCTTAACTGAAATCGTTTGTGGTCTATTCAGTTACCTTACTAGCTTGCTAGGCAACATGAAGTTATTTGGATTCTTGAGTTGGAATAATTGATGTTAGGTTGCAATGCACTCGATGTAGTAATTGCATTTGTAGTTAAGTCCCTATACATTAGTCATAGTCTATCAACGTATAGAAATTTTAAACTAGTGTATGATTGTATGTTCTATTAATCAAAATAGTCTTTGACATCAAAATAGTCTTTTGATATTATCAAAAACTTTTTTTTATAAAGATTGATATGATAGTTTTTACTTATATGAACTTACATGTCACTTATTAAAGTATATTGAAAAACTGATACGAGAGTATTAACACAACATTTTAACGTCATAAACTATTTGGGTGTTCCAATATATCAAGAGACTAATATAACTGCTCATTTTTCATTCAAAGATAAAATAACCTTCCCTGAGGTTTATGTTAATATATCTCACCTCCCCTCTATTTGTTCACTTAACAACAACACCCCTTGCTGTTAAACTCCCATCCATCTTCCGTTAAAATTACATTTTATTTTTTGACAAATTCCATTAAAATTACATGTTTTCTCTTTTTAACATTGATTCACAGCTCCCATATATATTAATAGCCCAGAAAATCATAGACGTGGAAGAGGCCACAAAAGTATGTGTTTTTTAATGTGGAAGAGCTCCAATTTATTTTTTAATGTCTTGAACAAATTGATTTACGCTAGGGGTTACCAGTATGTGTTTTATTGGATCAAATTTCTCCCAATTGGATGGATAATTCTATAAACAATCATGGGGCTACACTTGATCTGTAAATATGGAAAAATAACTCACACAAAATTGGAGTAAATTAGACTAAAAAATTATGTGTGAATTCCTTACTCATACCCTTGTTTTTGTTTCAAGTTCATCTCACTAAAACCGTGAGAAATAATGTTTCAATCAATTCTACAAATTTTGTTTGAATCAGTGGCATGCAGAGCAAGGTAGTTTGAAAATAATTGCAAAAAGAGAAGGGCCCAAGAAAAGGAGATGCTGGCGCCAAAGAGAGTATGACAGTAGGGGATTGAGTTCGGTCATTGAAACAAATGATCATACAAAACCAAATTCACGTCGATGCGTAAGATGTTTCTAGCTTTGACGGAACAATCACAGTGTTAAGTTGTAAGGGATGTATGTATCTATTTTAAGATATCTTGGGGGTGGTGTGTGTCAAATTTAAAACTAGAGGGGATGTCAACATCGTTTGAAGATACTTTAGGGGAGGTCATTGTAATTTTTCCTATTAAAAATTAATTTACCTATGAAATTTGTATGTATAATTGATTTTGTCATGTTTGATTATTCTTTAATATAATTGAATTTACCTCTAATTTGAGTTTTTTATTTTAAAATTGATTTTTACATTCAAATTTATAATTTAACTCACTTTTACCTTAATATATTCAAACGTTATTATACTTTACATTTCAACTCACTTTAAATTAGAACAACTTTTTATAATTAATTCATTAGAAAATAATTTTTAGCATCGCATAACCAAACATATTGTCCTTGAAAAAGGGTGGCCACCATTCACATGTAGACATGATTTGCGTAAAAGTAAATTAGTGTATATTTGGTTCTATTTCTAGAGGTGGCAAAATTGATTATGAAGGTATAGAATTGATCATTACATATTCGGTTGTTTTCTAATAGAATTGATTTTGTGTTCATATTTAATTCTACTTGCAACTAAAATTTGTAAATTTTAATTTTAAGATTGATTTTTATACATAAATTTTAACTCATTTTTACATTAATTCATTCAAACATAAATCATTTTACCTTTAATTTACTTTTAATATGAAACAATTTTACATAATCAATTAAGTAAAAATCAATTATTGCAGAACCAAAACATACACTTAGAAGAAATTTGTTTTTTGAATCATAAAGAAACATGTTTTTTAAAAGGCAATTCCAAAATATTGGATTCCTTCTACCAAAACTATTGGACTTCGACATGATCATGTACGCCACCTATCTCCGATCATCAAAATTATTGGTACTACAAAAAGAGTACGTTGAAAGTGAAGTGAGAGAGATGAGTTACGGATGATTCATAATAGAAAGTTGGAGAGATTGAGACGTTACATTTGTTCATCCTTGATGCCAAGATGACAAAAGTTAAATAACCAGTACGATGAAAGTGAAGTGAGAGAGAAAGGGATATAATAGTATTGGAGCAACTCTAATGATAAATTTGTAAAAGAAAAAAAAACTAATGGTGCATAAGCTTATTTAGATTACTTTAAGCATTTATTTGCTGACAACATTGTCACATTTCTCTCAAAAAAACAACAGTCACATTATGGTTTCAACAAGGGAAAAATAATTAGGATTTATTTGCTGACAACCTGTTATTTTGGTTCCTTCAACAAGGGAAAAAATAAATTAGGATTTTAAAAATAATTTTTACGATTTTTAAGATTTTTAAATAAATATTAAGATTCGTAATTTAAATTTCAAAGAATTTATATCTTAGGATTTTAAGGATTTGAAACGGCTTCATGAATTTATAAGATTTCAATGATTTTTAAGCAATCATTGAAGAGAATGTTTACAACACTTTTTTTTTTTAAAAAAAAAATCAGGTATCATTCGTGCGCAACTGCGGAAATCAATCCCTCGAGCATTGTGAGACTCAAGTGGACGACAAACTCTCCCTACAAATTTTAACCTTGTTGCATATCCAATGCTAGATTCGAATCCAGGACATTGATTAAGTTAGAAGATACTCATTTCGTTTTATCTCAGCGCTCGCTCTTGGGTATACAATACACTTTCTAATACAATGAGTCATGTCATTGTAATTTGTGAATGGTAAAATATATTTGAGTAAATTACACTCCCCTCCCCTCAAAGATGCATGAATTACACTCCCCTCCTCTCTTAAGTTAAAATATACACTCCCCTCCCCTCTTATTCAAAACATATTAGAATAAATTTCACTCCCCTCCCCTAAGAGAAGCTTGAATTACACCCCCCTCCCTTCTTATGTTAAAATCTACACTTTACTCCCTCAATATTCTTTTTTATTATTTCTAATAATCTAGCAAAGAATAATAATTTATCACACTTAAAAAAA
>Ga0099826_10003947_pt1 | contig 10261 bp, 3 predicted proteins | sample Mtrugardesep15_FD_76830 | JGI IMG/M metagenome (GOLD analysis project Ga0099826, IMG submission 76830) | Root nodule microbial communities of legume samples collected from California, USA - M. trunc garden sep15 | ecosystem: Host-associated > Plants > Roots > Nodule | place: USA: California...
AGCCCAAACCAATTTGATTGTTACATATAGATCAATTCAACTATTTTCTTTATTTTTTTTCACAACATTTTATGTTAAAATTAAAAAGAACATTATAATATGTCACAGTTGGATTGATCAAAGTCATGTGATATTATGACACTGACGTGCAATCCTCTAAAAGATCCAAGTGGCAAATATAAAAAAACAACCAAATTCCAAAATGGGCAAAGTAGATAATATCCTCTTTATAAATCCGTCTAATTTAAATAAATTCTGATGTCCTCCTTTCAAAAAATGAAATAAATTCAGATGATACCTAAAGATACACCAATTTTTCCTACATTATGAACTCATTCAACCTAGGAATTTGATTGTAGATATTATTCAATTTGAAAGAAACTTGATTGTAGATATTATTCAATTTGAAAGAAACAACTGCATATCGAATCTTAATGTCTAAGCGAAATGTTTTTCTTTTCTTTTTTTAGTGAAATATGTTTTTACTTTTAGTCAATATAAAATGAGCAATGCTATATCTCTAGGTTTCGTTTTTCTTCCTCATAAAAAAATCGCATTTTTAATCGCGACAAAATAATTATGTAATCAATTTTTGTAGCCATGCAAGCATGCAAAAACAAAACATATTTAATCATCCTTCAACTATAAATTTTGAATGATATTATGCAGGTATATTTAAAATATTATAAACACATCCTCAACAAAAATTTAATTTTTTTTCTTTAAAAAAAATTGAATTTTTTAAAAATGCAATGAATTATAAATATAAGTTTTTTAAATGTCAAAAGCTTAAGATAAAAGCAACGAAAAATCCGTTTTTTTGTTTAGAGAAACGAAAATCCCAATTTAGAAATTAAATTTTGAATTTATTTTTGTGGAAGAACTTTTCATAATGTTTTAAACATATCTATAAAAAATCATTCAAAAATAAATGTTAGTTAAATAACAAGGACGAAAACTGCTTGGAGAATAATTTTCTAAGAACTAATAAATGTGACTTTTTTCACGGGAACAAAAACCGAAAGGCTTAAATATGCAATTGATTTCTGCAAATCTAAAGTGTTTTAATTTTAGTCCATATAAAAATGCCTCTTTTTTTGCTTTAGTCATTGCAAATATAAAATCTTTTGTTTTGCTCTTAGATGTTTTGTTTAAGTTCCTATTATTTTAGTCCTTACTTTCTGGAACTAAAATCGAATATTCTATATATTATAAGGATAAAATTTAATATGAATCAAATTTGTAAGGTTAAATGGAAGTTGTCATAATCTAAGATATACTATGAGATATACTACAACTGCATGCTTGCTTAACGAGGGTGTAAGCTTGAGAGCTTCTTCAGCTGAAGTGTGAGCAAAATCTCTCAAGTGTCAACACAGGGATTAGACACGTCACGCTCAAATTTCGCATAAAGCTCCATTTGCATGCATAAATTAGCCACGAATTAGATATATAGTTGTCGATTCAATATTCTCCTTCGACGATTGAACACGTGAAAGTTGTCCCCACCTCGGTGGAGATAACTCCAGAACTATTTATTATGTATCTGTTGCTGCTGCTGGAGATTGAATTGAATTACTATTAATATAAACAGTTTTCTGTCTCTGCTTTGGAAATCATTATGTCCAAGATAATAATGTAGACATAATATAAATGAAAAGGTTGGGATTATCTCCCTAGTTTATCTGTTTACCTTTTTTTACGGATGCAAAATATTCCTATAGGTGTTAGTATTATAAAATTTAAAATTAAAGATAACATATCTTTTATGAAAGAAATGAATTGCAAACTAGTTATGAAAATGCAAAAGATATATAGTTGAAGAATGAAGACGAGAAATTGGATACACTTGAAGTATATTATTAACACCTTATACTACTTGAAGTTTTACTTGTGATATTGGGTGTGTCAAGGTTCAACCTGAAAATAAACTTGAATGATGTATCTTATTAATCAGACTAAAAGGTTTATCTTAATGTTTATTACAATAAATAGTTAAATACTATGATTAAAATATTTATATATATAACACAATCGGAAGACTTTAATAATTCATTAATTTCAAAATATTATAAATTAAACAATTGACTCACTTAATAAAAGACTTTAGTAGTACAGAAGTATGGGAATAGTTCAGATCTTGTTTGTGTCCTGGAAGACTTTGGTCATCATATGAAATGATATTTGTAAATATCTCATTATCTTGAAACTAATTAATTTAAAGTGTCGTGTTCACTACGTTCTTGATGTGAAACTCTATTCGAAGAATTAAAGAAAACATAAATGAAATTTTATCGGTTGAATTGAAATAAAAAAATACTTAATTGCAACTGTTATCCCACGATTTTTGCCATTTTTCAAAATTGATCACCCTATTTTTAAAATTGACATTATAGTCCTCCATCAAATATTTATAAAAGATTTTCTATCTCTTATTTAATATTTTTCTTTTTAATATTAATGTGTGTATTTAATATTTCATAGATTTTTATTAAGGCATGTTTGTAAAAATATTTAAAAAGTTAGATTAACTAATAATTGTATTGGTTTTGATGTTTTTTTATTTTGTTCCTTATACTAGGGACCGATGGAAGTAATTTAAAAATTAATTACTAACATATATTTTTAGGGGAATAATTACTAACATCTTTTGAAAAATGAATTCTTCTACAGGGACATAAAATGCACATAAATGAATTCCACTATGTGAATAACATTATTTAAATTTGCTGAAAAAAACTAATTTAAAAATTCAATTCTTTTAACACTTGTTTTTAACATATTCTGCCGTGAATGTATTCCTAAGTGAATTTTTTTACCAAGTTTATTCCCTAAAAGAGATAAACATGAACTAAATGTTCGTGACATATATTTAACTATTTTATTAATTGTAGTATTATATAACATATTTAAATGGTCAAATCACATTGAATCTTTTGAAGGAAAAAAAAGTTAAACACTTATTTATTTTTAAAAGAATTGAATAATAACAAAAAAAAAAAAATCAAAGATAAAGTGTGTTTTCTAGTTCGCTTTATTTTCTTAATATATTTGAGTCTATATATAGTATATGCGAGTATGACCAATAGTGTTATCCACTAGTTCCAGAAACATATATTTCAATTCCTAGAAACCAAAAAAATATTGAGACTTTTTGTAAGAGAAAAGTTAATGGCTACGGTAGTGAACGAAAGTAGAGATTCAGAATTGAAGAAAGGATGGATGGAAAACTCTTTGTCCTCTATATCAACTCCACCTCTGCAGCTTGTGGCCTTAGTTGGCATCGTTGTGTTCTTATTATGGGTTTCATCATATATGAACATGCAATCAACTAGCACAAATCTCAACTTGTTCCTCTTGTTTTTGACACTTCTCATTACACTCATCTCTCTATTTGGACGATACATGGCTCCAGCATCAAATGTGATAGAAGGTGTAGATGATGGTGTTCAATCCACTTGGGGATCAATTGCTTTGCTTGTGTTTCTTTTGGTTTTCATATCAAACCGACTTCATCCCATGTTTGTTGTTACAATCGTTTTTCTTTATATGTATGTATTATCAGTTTAAGCATGTGTTTGAAAAAATCAAGGTGAGTTTAACGAAATCATAGTAAAATTATGATTTTGTTGAAAGTCTAGAGTATAGTTTTTGCTAGAATCATTGTGGTTTAACATGATTCCGTCAAACTCATTGATAACATGCGACACAAATGTTTATTAATATTCTCCTATGTCAAAACCTTGTTTGTATATCGTAGTAGCTATGTTTTTCCTCAAATAAGAGTACATTAATATGAAGTGGTTTAATAATATTCTATTCATTAATACCACCTTTATGTTCGTCACAAATTTTTATTTTGTTTATGTTTGTATTTTTGTTATATCTTGTTGGTACTAACTAACTTACTAATGCAGTAATGATTATCTAACTTTATAATTTAAAGAAATAGAATTTGAATCTTCCCTTCCTTTTTTTGTCGAGGGAATGAATTCGAATCCTCATTTTTTTCTTTTAATAAAGAATTCGAATCCTCATTAAAAACATATTGATAACCTTTAGTTTTAATAAGGATCATGCTAACTTATCCTCTAAAGACACATGATAAGCAATCTAAATGTAAAAAATTTCTTTAAATTTTGTGCATCAATTAATAAAATTTTAAAAAATTAAATTCAAAGCACCGCATAAGTTAACATTCTCCTTTGATAAATAATAACATGTCTCCTCTTCTTATTTTATCATAAATGTTCATCAACCTGTCCATGGGACGGGACCATTTACCCTAATATTAGAGAAAAGTCTTGTTAACCGGTGCTCTTGGGAGTACTGGTTAAGAAATTCAAAAGTAAAAAAAACTGTCTTGGAAATATAAATTGTTACTTTTGACCATTAATTATTACACAACTTTTTAATAAAGTCTTGTTTTTTTTTTATGCTTAATTAATGTCTCAGGACCACTGGTTAACGATCTTCTTAAAAAAGGGATCTTGTTAACGAGGGCTCTAAAGACACTCTTTAATGATTTTTAATAAAGAAATTATTCTTAAAAAAGTCAAAAACTTCAATTTTCAATGCATTGATTTCATAAACTTTGAAAGTTGACAATTTACTTCATATTTATTGATGATGTCCCTTCGTTTTTATTTTCAAAGTAGGTACATTAATGCTAGCATATTGATATTGATACAATCAAGTAGTAATGGGAAGCTCAAAGCTGAACAACTTCCTTTGTTATTCTTGTTCTGGTAGTGGCACGTTAGTCTCCTTGCATTGTTGGATAATGCTTGTTCTTGCCACAAGCTTTACGCCGAAATCATCCCGACTCTTGTGGCATTTTGAGGTGTGACTGTAGCATGACATCATCCTTTTTATCCAAGCATCCATGATTTGTGTTCAATATGATCTAACGGTGGCAAGAGTTTTGGATAAATTCGTGAAATAATATCTCGCTTGAAATAGCATTGTCCTTGTGATAATTGTACAAGTATTAACTGTTCAATTTGTTTTTATAATTAAGCTGCTTTAAATCAACCACCGAAAAAGCTGTTTTAATCCAACGGGCTGCAACTTACCACGTGTTTTGGTTTTGGTTTCGTATCAATAAATAACTCAATTTATTAAATGCCATTTTTTTCTTTTTAATTTAAATTGAGGGCATTTTAGTACATTCCAAACTGAAATGAAGCATAGTTAATGTGAACAACCATTTATCTTAATAAGTGTGCAATGACGACTTTTGTTTATAAAACGTAACGAAGAGAATATTAAACAATATTCTAAAGACACTTGTTAATATTTTTTTAAAATAAAAAAGTTTTACCACCAGGCTCATTTATAGCTTTGGATTTTTTTAAATAAATAGGTTTACTAAAGAAATGATGGCTGGATAAGTTGATCTATTTTGATAATTAAATTCATTATCCAAACTTGTTCGTCAAAGAGAATGTATTAAACTAGGCCTTGGCTAGGGTGGGACAGTGCAACATAACCGATCCAGAGTAGACCACAATTATTTTATTTTTAGATTACTATATTTTTGTAATAATCTTAATTTTAATTTTAATATTCCTCCCGTTCTATAATACTTGACACATTTGACCTTATTATGTATACCAATATATAATTTTGAGTTTAAATATTTTTTTTTGAACAATTAAGCTTAAATATCTTGAATAATATATTAGAAAAAATTATGAAAATTTGATATTTTGAAAATACTCATCTGGACAAATCTAAATATATCTTATATGATATTATTTATCTTTGTATAACAATATGGTAAAAATAAGTTATGTCAAAATTTCACATTTTCAAATAGGTTATCTATTGTAGGACGGAAGGAGTAATATACAATCATAAAACAGTTTTTAAGCCTCTAATCCAATGTATCAAGCTCTCAACCTCCTAATACCACATCATCATTCAAAACTAATTTTATATTTATCATTTTTATTCCTTTTTTCCATTTGATGTATTGCTTCAATGTTAAGTTGTTCAATTTTGATTTTATGGTAAGATAACCCTATTTCTTCATTTTATTTTGTAGATTCAATGTCTCTATTTGTACACGAAAAAAGAAAAAAAGTATATGCTTTTGTACCCTATTTCTTCCCCATCCAATTTATTTATATTAATATACATTCATGTCCGTGTATTAGTTAGAACTGCAGTAGAATTTTGTACACTTTGGAATACCATTAGACAATGTATTTTTTAGATTAATCTGTTGCTGATTGTGTAATTTAGTAAATTTTAAGGAAAACCATATTGAATGTGTACTTGGAGGAATAATTGTGTTAAGGATAATGTCAGCTTCTTTTATTGAATGAGTCACAATGATGATTTCTTGATTGCCTACATTCTCTCATTTTCATTGACATTAGCACACAAGCTTTCCATGCTACGGTGCTATATGTTAAGGTCAGTTTTTATTTGTGTGATTTATGGTATCACATTTTGTAAAAGAGATCCGCTTATTTTTTAATATCCTTCTTTGAAGGACATTTGTTTTTGTATTATTGATTGTTGGAGATTATCATTTCTATATTTTTTATTAGAAATTAGAAGATCTATCATTAGAGAAAGAGTCTGTCTATAAAGGGTTATATTGTTGCCTTTTGTTTTATAATTGACATTGCCTAAGAGAGAGTTAAGGGTTGCCTCTAACTATATTCTCTCACTCTTTCAAGTTAACTACCCAGAAATGGTTGCTAGAAAGATTTTCATCAATGTGCCATGGTACTTCAGCATGTCAATGTTTAGTCCATTTTTGACACAAAGGACTAAGAGCAAGTTTGTGATCTCAGAGGAAGGAAATGCTCCTGAGAAACTCTACAAATTCATTTGACCTGAGGATATTCCTGTTCAGTATGGAGGGTTGAGTTTGCCCAGTGATTTGCAAAATGGTCCCCCAAAACCAGCTTCTGAATTCACTGTCAAAGGAGGGGAGAAAGTGAATATACAAATAGAAGGTGCAACTATCACTTGAGTTTGTCCCAAATGCTGAAGGTAGCTACACTATAGCAGTTGAGAAGCCTAGGAAGATTGGAGCATCAGAAGAAGCAATCCACAACTCATTCACATCTAAAGAATCCGGCAAAATGATACTCTCGGTGGACAACACTGCCTCAAGGAAGAAAAAAGTTGCTGCATATCGTTATGTTGTCCGAAAATGTGCCACCACATGAGAGATCACCATTAAGCGTGTGTTTGAAAACCCTAATTTCTGCGGTGAGAACTTGTGGTGACTCTGAAGCTGCGTCTACGAGAGTTTAGCTATCATGGTGTCAGGATTTTTAACTTGTTTTCAAACACACGCGGAGGCTCTAATAGCTTTTAATTTAAATTTTTGCTAATCATGCTTTTCTTTCACCCTTTCTCTAAAAATGAGAACAATGTTGGCACTTGGCAGGAGTACTAGTATATTGCTTGGTATAGAAGAGAAGCAATTAAGTTTGCTTATTTAACATACCATATGTTACTGTTTGTTGTGACCTTTTTTGGTGGGTTTTGGGACAAGGTATTGTGTATGTTGCAAGTTGCAAACTACAGAGGGGTGACTTTGTGAAGGTGCAATCTATTGTTTTTGATTTGAATTTTGAGTAAAAAAACAAAAAATCTGACATTGCCTTTTGAGTTCTGGTTCTTCTTTTTCTTTTTTGGCAGATTTTAAAGCATGGTAAAAGAGATTTGCATTTGAGATAAAGTTGCCTATATGAGAAATATATTTAGGGAATGGATAATTTTTGAAATGCTTTACTTATTCAAAATAACAAATAGTACTATTATCATGTAATCAAAAGGATGGTCATATGATAACCATGGCATCATGGAACTAACTGATCCTAAGTAAGTTAGCAAGGTTTCTACTTAAGAGAATTTGTGAATCAACTAACAAGATTTCTACGGGGGCCAATCAAATGATTTTGATCCAATTATCACATTCACGTGATTTTGACCCAATTAGTAATCAAGAGCTGTTACAAAAATATTACAAAATATAATCCCATATAGACTAATTAAGGAGCTTGAAGGAAGACCTCTAGGTTGACTTCATGATTTGGGGAAACAAAGTCTTTGGGAATCAAGAGGAAAGTGCCTTGAACAGCACTAGTCATGGTGTCAGACACCAATCCCACTCTTGAGTCACCCGAGGAAGCATAGAGCTCGTAGTTAATCCCTGGCCTTGTTTTTGGTCCATGGAATGTTAGAAAGACCAAGTAACCTGGGTTGACATGGTCATTGTTATTGACACGATAATTTTGAATCAAATACAGTTTCTCCTTGAATTCATCCACCAAAACCATTTGATTATTAGTAACATTCAATGTTACTTGTAACATTGTGCCATATGAGATGTTGGTTCCTTGATGTCTCTGCCTGTAATGGAGTGCCAACTCCTTGCAAGATGCTCGAACATCACAATCTCTATGAGGACACTTAAACTCAAGGAACTTTTTGCACACAGGGCAGTAATACGTGTCTTCATTCTCAGATCGGTGCATGCAACTGCTGCACACTAGATGGCCAACATTCCGGCACTGAAACAACAAAACAATAATTAAATCAAAAGCATGAATTAAGAATAATTTAAATTAAAATAATTAGCTTATACTATTTGATTATTATTTTTTTACAAATTAATTATTAAATGATTTTCTTTAGAGGGATATTTTGACTCCAAGAGTAAGTGTGTTAACTTACTCCAAATCATGACATTTAATTTCAATGTTGATTAATGGCTTAGATTAATTGATAGGGCATGATTTAATTTCATTCTCTATTGGAGTCAAACACTCACCACAAAATAACAAAACAATTAAGGGTTAAATATGTTTTTGGTTCTTATAAATATACAAACTTTTTGTTTTAATCCCTCTAAAATTTTCCTTCAACTTTTAGTCCATATAAAATTTTCAATCACTACTTTTGGTCCTTATTTTTAAGTAAATTTTTGAATTTTTTTAATGAAATTGTGCAGAAATATGTAGAATAATGTAAAAGAAAATTTTAAAAAAAATAGAATTTTTTAACAAAACACAAATTAAATATGAATTTTTAACCGTGAAAAATATAAAAATTCATATTAAATTCAAGTTTTGTTAAAAAAATATAATTTTTTTTTAAGATATTCTTATAATATTATGAATTTTTCTGCAAAATTTTATTAAAAAATATGAATTCTACATATGAGTATTTTAAAAGAGGGAGCAAAAGTGAAGATGGAAAATATTTTAGAGACTAAAAGTTAAAGAAATTTGTTAAAGAGACAAAATGAAAAGTTGACATATAATATGGACTAAAAACATATTTAACACAACAATTAATGTCTTTTAATTGATTGATTTTTTTTTCATTCTTTTCCCTTTACATTTTTTTCCCACGCTAAAAAAAATTACATATGGCCACAAGAGCAGAACTTACAAGAAAAGAAAACACATGACTTCTCTCTTCAACTCATTCAGTTTCAAAGAAAACAAAAAAACTGCTTCAATTCATTTTCTACTACGCCATAAACTAAACCCTAGTTTTCTCTATTCCCCATTCAAACCCTATATTTTTTTCATTGGGAAGGAAAATTTGTTGAAAGATTATGGCTGTAAAAGGTGTTGAGATCATAGCAAATGATCAGGGTAACAAAACTACTCCTTGCATAATGTGTGAACACAAATAATTAAAACTTACCATATCAATTAATCTAATCATTATATCAATATTCGAATTAAAGGTCATGGTTTAATGTGAAAATATTATGGTTTAATGGGAGGGAAAAAATACTGCTAGTTGCAAATCAACACATATATGTAAAGAAATCACATATGCATAGTTAAAAATAAACAATGATTCGAAATCATTATGCATGTATAGATAATGTAATATGTGGATCGTGCATATAAAATTCATGAACATATTAAAAATTTAACAGTGACTTGAATGTAAGATTTTTTATTTTATTTTTGTTCTTCCACCTAATTCAATATTGAGTCAAAGTTGATTGTTGTGGAATACTATTTTTAAGGGAAAAAAAAAATCTTTTTGATTTGATCCATCTATTCTCGACACTTATCCCATATTCAGTTTAAGGCTCCCTCAAAATGTGTTACACGTTCTGTAGACCTTGTGATGGGCAAGGCACTATAAAGTCATAAACGTATCACTGTTTCAGAGTCACTGAACCTGCTCCTCTCTAAAGCAACTGCACCATCGAGTTTGAAGCGAGTGAAGGTTTGGAATAGCGAAACAGTCCGGTTACAGCAGC
>Ga0099826_10003948_pt1 | contig 10261 bp, 3 predicted proteins | sample Mtrugardesep15_FD_76830 | JGI IMG/M metagenome (GOLD analysis project Ga0099826, IMG submission 76830) | Root nodule microbial communities of legume samples collected from California, USA - M. trunc garden sep15 | ecosystem: Host-associated > Plants > Roots > Nodule | place: USA: California...
TACAAAATGTTGTCAAATAGTGGGTATAGCGGCACTATAGCACTATTGCATTGCGGAATTTTAACAATCCGCTATCTGAGATTGACAACGATGGTGTTAAAAAAAACAACTTTGGACATATAAAAAATCCCCAACTAACAATCACAAAATCCCCAATTTTGAACGTATCAGAAACCCTATTAATGATTTAATAACACAAATATATTACTCATAATCTCAATTATATAATCAATCAATCAATTTAACACAATTAGAGTCAAATGAAAAAAAATTCCCAAATCGAGTAACCCTAATCTGGAGAGAGAGAGAGAGAGAGGATACCTGTTATTGTGCGAGACTGGGAGAGAGAGACGGTGCAGAGGGCGAACTTGGCGGTGGTGGGCGGCTGAGAGGCTGCCGCCGGTGGATTGGAAGGAGGCGGAATGTGAGATGGGATGAAAGTGTAGAGAGAAAGTTAGATGTGAGTAGGAAGAACTTTAGGGTTAGGGGTGTAAATAAGAAATTTTAGAGTGGTCAAAACATAAAAAAGTAGGGTGGTATCTGTAATTTTTTAAACTCGAGGGTACGCTCTCATATTCGATTTTACAACTCCCGACGGTCTGATCTAGATTGATGGTTGTGATTGTTTCATTGTGAGAAATTGAAAGTGTGATATTGTCTGGGTCTCAAATTAACGATCGAGATTAGCTATTGTGTCAACTCAATCTACATGTGAACGTGATCCAATAATTAAAGAGTCTAATCTCTATCTCTCTATCTCTTGTATGAAGAAACTCTAATTGAAAGTGGATAAAAGACATCTCATTGTCCACCAAATCATTTAGTGGAAATTAATCACAACTAAATGATGATAGATAATTTAAGATTAAGCAAGTTTTATACTTGATTCAAGTAAGAAAAAAGTTTTGTACTTCATGAGTTTCTTCAAGAAATATTTACATGATTAGTCTCTAACTTATCTATCTATTGGTGATTTGCTATCAACTTTAAAACATAAGTTTAAAAGAAAAAAAACACACATGTCCGAATATATTCACTATTTTAACATATTATATGGTTATATTTTCAAGTTATGTATGCAACGACAATGCAATAAAGATTTTTTTTTTTAGGGATATTATAAAGAATAATGTTATCAACACATTCTTTTGTAAACTTTTTTAATACGTTCTATTTTATTGGTTATATTGACTATCAAAAGACATATAAAAACCTAATTAAAATAACAAATTAAAATAACCGATAAAAAAACATATATTTAGGAAAGTTTGTAATTTTAATTTATTAGTAAAATATCTTTAATCACTTATTTATGGAATAAATCTCAATTTACTCTTTTACAATTTGCTAAAGACTAAACTCAATCCTTATCAGAAAAAAGTAACACTCAAATTTTTGACATTTTCATACTTGAGATAAATTAGCCTCCGACTCATTATAATAAAAAGACTAATTTATCTTTCTTAAAAATATGTCACGTGTTAATTTGAGTATTATTTTTCGTGAGAGATTAAATTATATATGAGCAAATTATGAGATATGAAAATATATTTTGTCTTATTTATATAGTACAATTGTTTCTATGCCCCTCATTTGCTGTCCACACTGCAAAGTAATCACTTTTATGCAGAAAAGGAGTGAAAGCTGCACATATGTTTTCTAAGGTTTGAATGTGCTTAATATTTTCTGTCTCTTCTGTGCTTCTTGTTGAGCCTTTTGCATGCAACTTATCCACTTGGTCAAGAGACACAAACGGTTGTGTCAAACCATTTGCATGAGAGTTAAATCAAAATGGTATGTTGATTCACCTCGATATCTCTTAACAAATTCATACATAGTTTTTCTTAGAGGTGTTACATTTTTATCATTGTTTTCTACCTAAAAATTATTCATCTTTCAAACCCTTTTTTAGATTTTGTTTCCATTTCTTTATTCATATTTTTGGTTGTGAATCAAAATGCCAAACTTTCTTAGACATGCAATGAAATCTAAGAAAGGAAAAGAGAGAGTTCAAGGCAAAGAAAAAAACTTGAACAAAATGAGGAAAATTAGAGTTTTGTATAGTGATCCTAATGCTACAGATTATTCAAGTGAAGAAGATTTGTTTATGAGAAATGAGTATAAGTTTGATGGTTCAAAGAGGATTGCGGAGGAAATTTTTGTTCCATTTATGTCCTTGGCTAATGAGAATAAGAAGAATGAATGTGAAAGCTCATTGTTAGCTTTGAGGAAAAGAGATGATGCTATGTCTTCAGAAGTGTTATTGTTTCAATCATCTCCATCATCTGTACTTGATGTCAGTGACACAGATACAAAAGCTGCAAAGGATATAAATGACATTGATGGTTTGGTCAAAGAAATTAATGTCAAAGACTTAACAAGTGATGAAAAAAGAGGAAATCTAGTTGAAGAAGTTGGTAAGGAAGATATTTCAGTTCAATATTTGGCATCATTGGCTGGTCATGATCTATATTTTGATGAAACAGAAAAGCTGCTTGGTGATGGATTTTGTAACTTGTTGGACAATGATGACATTAGTTGTGGATCTTTGTGGAAGGTAGAAAATGGTTATGGTAGCGACTGCATTCTTCCTCCTGTTGATTGTGCTTTCAATGATTTTGAGCTTGGTTGGATTGATGAAACTCTAAATTGGGATTGCCAATAAAAATTTTCATCTATCTTGGTTGGATTGATGAAACTACAAAAAGTTTGGTTTCATCATAAAGTTCACGCGTTCCAGCAGTTAGTACATTTATAGTTAATACATATCTGGTTGTTGGATCAAACTTCGATGGTCTAGATTTGAAGTTTGATTATTTTGGAGTTTATAAAAAAAAATTGTTTGCTTTCTACACGGTCCAATCTCGATCCAACGATCTTTGTTATGTGTTCTCTATTGACATAATTAGTTTTTCAATTCTAGAATGTAACATTGTAAACATGAGATTTTGAATTTGTTTCATATTTGTCTTTAGAGACAAGGTTTTTCCTTTATTATTTTTTTCACTAAAAAAGACATTGCTTTATTTTGTTTTGGCTACTGCTGATGAATGGAAAAGAAAACAAAAAAAAGAAAATGTTAAAGCAAAGGTAAAATGAAAAGCATGACAAGAACAAGGAAAATATGTTCCCTACAAACAAAATTAGCTAGTGTTTTCCTCTTTCACGTAAGCATAAAAAAGGCAAATTAAGCAAGAATCGTTCAAAACATTCTCGTTTATTCCTGTTCCAAAGGTGGCTGACAAGGACAATCTTGTACAATTGTGTTAATCTCTTTGTTTGGTGTATCAATTGTGTTAATCTCTTGCAATTAGATAATAGACAAACATATTAGCATTAAACAAATTGGTGGGAAAATGATCATCGGCAACAACAAAACCTTATCCCATTAAATAGAATCGGCTACATAGATTAAACGACAATGACGCCATAATGTCCTATCATAAGCTATATTTTTTTTTATCAAACATCATGAAAATAATCAATTCATTTTTTTATAAGTTGGTAAGAGTATGAAACTTATTGGATTATTTCTGACACTTCCCACGCAGGAGTTTTCAGAAATAAGTGATCATTCGACCCAATAAAAGTTTAACCAAACAAAGAACAACATTTTAAAAATATTGTGCTCTCAAGAAAAAAGCCACGAGCATTATGTGACTAACCTTTCAAACAACTCACATGGATTGATAAATAATTGAAATAAATAACTTATGGAGAATACAGTTCTTAGTTCCTACCTAAAGGTGCTGCAATTATTGAGAAAACCTTACAACAGATTAGTGATAATGATACATAAATTATTTATGAAATATATCAACTGTTCTTTGAATTTTACAACAGGTTGTTACCTAGCATGTTCACAAGGAGAATTTGCACTTTGCAGATCTGTTGCAACATGATGTTTGTTCCAGATTATCAGGAGCAATTCAAAGTTTGATCTCATGGAGGAATGAGCAGTGCAAGAACAGGTCTTGAAATTGAAAATGCTATGACCCTCAATTTACATACTTGTCCGTCAGCTTAAGGCTCTGATTTCATGCATACTCTAAGGAAGTTCAGAAGATTCAGAACTTTCATCAGTTTTTGCGAAGGCCGAAGATTCAGAACTTTCATCATTTTTTGCGAAGGCCGAAGATTCAGAACTTTCATCAGTTTTTGCGAAGGCCAATTCACATACAACAGCGAGGTGATCACTTCCCCATTTCTGCAGGAGGGCACAAAAGAATCATAAAGATATCAATAATCCAATATGTAACAAAATACATTAGCATTAGCATACATATAAACTATGAAGCATTGACACAGATACATTGACATGTCAATAACGATAATAAATTGAAAAATTGAAGACATGAAAACTGACACGTGTTGGTGTCCGACATTGTCAAATGTCGGATACCAAACATGCCTTTAATATGAAGTGTCGGTGCTAAGGACATCTGTTAAGTAGAGTACCTTGTTAGGGAGTCCTCTAGTTCTTCTAAGAACATCAACGGGTAAGGTTTCAAGAACTCTGACCGGAGTAAGTTCCTCGGAATGCCTGCTTACCACTGATATCAGTATCAAAAATTTGAAAATGTAAATAACTTTGGTGCTCAGTATGGAGTGTATAACTACCAGATATAATCAACTGTTCCCATGAATTTAGAGTGGTATGATGTTGCCAAGGGCTCCCCAATATCATCTCTTGTTCTATGCTTTCCCTGTTATATGACGTGGGAAATATTAGCATTGCCTTAATATCCCATTAAATTTTGAGTTTCCCATATCAATGTTTCAAGGATAAACTTTTAATCTTATGCATTAAAAAAGTGGAACTTTCCAGATATCGATTATGGTAATTATTATATTGAAGTTGGATTAAATTCATATATAAAGATGGTAGATTAAAATATCATACAGGGACACCGCTATAAGCACTGCGGAGCTTGAGTTGGTGCTTAAGACGAGTGACTCCTTTTGCACCAGTTGCAAGGATTAGTTCTTCCGCACTCCATTTGTGTAGCAACTGCCTTGAAACAGACATTGAAATGCTGCACCAGATACACACCCAAGTAATTATCATAGAATACTAAACACTTTACATATGCAAACAATGATTACAATCCTTCCCTCTAAAATTGGAAAAATGATGATGATGGAAATTCTATTATATCATTCGTTTCATAGCAATAAAACAGCACTTTTCATGTTAACAAGTAATCAGAAGTCTTGATAAATCATTGACGATAGCCATGTTTTTAAGGAGAGGGCAGGGAGGTGAAGCCATGGCATATATAGTAACTGAAAATAAAAACTTTGTACAGACTCAAAAACAACCTAGCATCATCACATACTTTGATCTGAATTCTCTGTGATTGGGCCGGATTTCAAGCTGTCCTGACATATTTCTGCGATCATGTAATTGGATGTCTAACTGCAATAGATGACACATTAACTTGATAAATATTACAAACTCATTGATGGCACAAAATCCAAACACATAAACAACTCATTAAAGGTCTGAGACTGTCATATAATCACATCTCTCATATACAGCACAAAAAATACAGCTTAAAGGCTTGAGAATATACCATGATGAGGAGATGCCAAACTCACCTTAGATGAAGACAGAAATTTATATATTGCACTCTGCCAACACAGGAACAAAAAAATAGAAGCAATGAAGTAACAACACACTAGAAAAAAGAAAAACTAACATCAATCAACTACTTGGTACAAAGAATGACCTTACCTGCGGAACACTGTTTAAATCCCCAGCTAAAATAACAGGGATATCGCCCCATTCTTGTGATAACTTGTAAGCTTTATCAATTAAAAGCCTGACCTGTTCATTATGTCATAAGTTCCCAGAGTCAATAAAATATATCAGGCAACTTAATTAACTATAGACAGCCAAATTGTTTGGTGAGGCAAAATGGTTTGCACCAATCCTAGCTCAGAAAAGAACATCTAAAACTTAAGGGAAAAAAATCACATGCACTAATACACTAATCAGTATAAAGCTACCCACCTAGTTAAAAAATTTAAGAAGTACCTGGCCAAGTTTGATATCACCACGGTTAGGGTTGAACAGCACATGTATATTTCCTATTACAAATCTTTTGTTTTTCGTGGATTGTTCCCTGTAGATTTAGATCAAATTAGTAACAGAGCAGTAAATATGAAAACTACAAAGTCATGAAATAAACATCCCATGTATTACATGAAAAGATATGTTCAAGACAATGGATAATTTGTGGTAACATTGCCCATTTTAGACAACATAAAACTTACTCAGCTGTTAGTTTACATGTGTCAGACTCTGGATTATCATTGTTTGCCTGTAAATAAATGGTGCAATAGAGAGTGATCAGATATAAATACAAAACCTAAGATTATTGGTCTAATTCAACAAGAACATACATATGCATAGTAGTATATAGAATAGTACTAGGTATAATAGACTTTAAGCAAGAGTTAATTTTTTGAATAAAAGATAATAAATATATCTAATAAAAGACAACAAGCAAATGTAAAACACAACAGGTAGGAAACGAATTAAAAAAATAAAAAACAAACCGCATATACCTCCAAAACACAAAGTTGAGCAACATTGTTACGCATACCAAATTTCTGAAACTCTATATCTTCTTGGTGCAAAAGACTGAATCTGCATTTAAATTTTGAAATTATACTGCATTTAGGCCAAATTTGGAGCTGTATTTTATCAATCGCTATGTTCTATGATTTCAAAATCTTTGATCTATTGGCTTTCCTTGTAACTAGGAATGCTTAGGCAGTTGATTTCCTTATTGTCAAAGGTTACAAATGTAAGATATCAAATAATTAATTCTAGATACAAAATCCTAATTATCTAAAGGATTAAGGGGTAATGGAAACCCACAATTTGTCTTTCCAAAATATAGCGCAACCATCATTTGCTTCTCCTGTGCGACCCTATTGGTAATAAGAACCCCGGTAAGGAAAATTGATTAAATGTTTGGAGATCAAAAACTTAAATGACCATTAAAATATGTATATAACTTACCTTGTAAACACTTTTATAGCCATTGTTCTGAAAAAGATCATCTAAATCATCAAAATGATCAACCTCCTGCAGACATTGGATTTATAGAAATCAATTACTGACAACTTATTTCTAGGATGCATGAAATCAATTATGTGCCAACTGGCGTTAACATTAACATAAGCATGGATGCATAACTTGCATCTAAACAAAACACATGAAGCAACAGTAAAAAAAAATACCACAGATTCCAATCCCCTTTGGTACATGAATGCAAGTAACCAAGAGTTGCCACTAAATAAAAAAAACCATGTTCAACTCTACTTTTTTAACATTTCAAGGTTCGGTAGAGATGCATAAATCATAAATGATGAATGTAAAATGGCTACAAGTTTGTTACAACATAGTAAGTTGTGCTATGCAGTGTATAACATAGGTAAGGATTATTTACCTGGAAACAGAGTATGCTTGCATTATAGCTATCAATCTCTTCAAGTATGAGCCTCTTACGTCTGCCCCAATCCAAGAAACGTCGAGGGATATTAGAATACAAATCCAGATGATTTGATGCATTTTCAACACCAAGTATATTGTATGAAACAATTACAATCGTATCTGCAAGACATGGAAAGGAATCAGAACAGTAAATATGAGATAAACACAATCTACTCTGAAGTCTAAATGACAAACATTTCATCACTAGCTCGAAAATGGAATGTTTTTTATCTATGACTTCATCACAAACAGTTCATTATGTTCCCAGAGCACTATCTAGAAGCAAGCAAATTCCATCATTCTTTACATTCATGCCACTTTTATTTTGGTAAATATACGATTATAAGTGAATTCAAAATTTTGAAAAATAGTCAACAGTCATGATTGTGGCCATGACTTCAAATTTTTTGAAATGTACATGATTGGATCACAACCACAAATGCAGCCGCATCAAACGCAGTTAAACAATATTTTACGCAAAATTAACAATCTCAACACAACCGTAATTTCAAACCTTACAATAAAGCTACGTAGTACCAAAGATTTGCTACCATAGTCACTACTCTAATAAGCAAGAAAGAAGAAAATGCATAACCCTATATGATGGATTCCAAATAAAATTCCTTTCAAAAATAACTATCTATCCTCACTCAATTACACTCTACCAATCACAATCTCATTATTTTTCATACGAAAATTCTCCATTTTAGTTTCCTTACATTAAAGTCTCAACCTTAAAATCCAACACTTAGGCCATGTTTAGATAATCAACTTAATTTGCATCTTACAGCACAAGAGCTTATCATGATAAGTGCTTATATATAAGCTATTTCGATAAAACAAGATAAATAAATCCAAACTGTTTTTTGTATAATCCATAAGCTGATTTCATAAGCTATCCTGGAGAGCTTGTAAATATAAGCTGAAACAAACTTATGAATTTGTCATAAGTTCTCTCAAACAGTATCACAAGTGCTTATGCATATAGATTCTATAATTTTTAAGCTGCTTTCATAAGCTTTCCTGGAGAGCTTACAGACATAAACTAAAAACTGATTATAAACATGTCATAAGTTGTTTTGATAAGTTCTCTTAAACAGTGTTACAAGCGCTTATGCATGTAAATTGTATAATTTATAAGCTGTTTTCATAAGCTATCTTGGAGAGCTTATGAAAATAAGATGAGAACAACTTATGAACATACCATAAGCAGTTTCCATAAGTTCTCGACAAAACTTATGTCAATGGACAATCTCAAATAACTCAAACCAAATTCCAAACAGACCTTTAATGCTTAAAAACCAAACCATATTAACCTTTTACAAAACACTTCAAATCAATCAATTAGCTTATCCGATAACGATTATAAGCTAATAAACTAGCATTATAAGCTACCTTATAAACTATCTACTATAAGCTAATCAAACCACATTAACTATTTAGCACAAAACATGAATCAAATTAAAATGCAAAATTTCAAAATGAAAAAAACTCAATTTTACAAAAAGGATAGAACTTTATGGAGATTCTGACCAGTGCAATCAGAATAATCTTCAGAAGAGAAAACCCATTTCCTAGAAGATGAAGAAGAAGATGCTAGTCGCTTAGAGCTTGAAGATTCGAAATGAGAATGTTTTCCACGTTTTGATGGATAATTGCCGGTTGAACTTTCCGGTGGGAGATTTTCCCGTTTGCGACGGGGCATGGTGGTCGCCGGAGTAGAGGATTACGGTGGCGCGTGTGATAAATTAGGGTTTGATGGTTGATTTAGGATACGGTGTCGTTAAAGCGGGTAACTATTTTGCAATTTGGTGTTTTATAAAATAAATACACCCTCCGTCACTGAGGCAAAAATCTACTTTTTAAATACATTATTATTTATTGAATGTATCTAAAAAATAGATTTTTGCTTATATTAGTGACCGGAGGGTGTAAATAATAGTGATAAATAAAATGTATTAGTTAAATGTGGTACCTTTTAAAATTATAATATTTAATATGTAAATTAAAAAATTAATTTAATTTTCTTTTGAAGGAAAAATTAATTTAATATAATGTATGAAATTACAATTTATTTTAATGGTTATGGATTGAATGTGTTTATATATTGGTTAAGAAAATAATTGAAATTTTCATGATCATTCAGTGATCATTTCACAATAATTATTATGGTTTTAGTAAAGAAAATTTAGAGGTAACTTTAGTTTAACATATGTGTGGTTTTGGAGGATTGCATACTAAAGAAGAGAGGGGTTGGGAAATGATGAAGAAGAATAAAGATTTTCTTTCATTTTTGTTCTTCGATACGTCATCGTAATTTGATCTATTCTCGATTATTACGTTAGCATTTTTGATTAAGTTAATGTCCTCGTTAATGTCAGGGACCGAAACCTCTTACAGATTGAAGAGTGGATGATTTTTTTAGATTTTTGTCTAAGTCAATAATCAGTATGACATCAAGTTATAAATCCAAAAACCTTTATATGACTTTATTTCTTCTCTCAACTATATCAAAGTTACCCAAACAACTATGGCTACTTAATTAATTGATGTGTCACATTCTATAAAAATTCAAGCATAAATGGTTGGTAATAAATCCACAAAAAATGAACTAAATGAAAAATATATGAGATATGTGACTTGTATACCCATTGTTCCAAGATTTTATTTTTTAGATAGAAATATGATATGAAAGTCTCTTGATAGTCTAGGTCTTCAACTATTTCTCATACAACCTTGAAACTATTGTAGCTA
>Ga0099826_10003949_pt1 | contig 10260 bp, 5 predicted proteins | sample Mtrugardesep15_FD_76830 | JGI IMG/M metagenome (GOLD analysis project Ga0099826, IMG submission 76830) | Root nodule microbial communities of legume samples collected from California, USA - M. trunc garden sep15 | ecosystem: Host-associated > Plants > Roots > Nodule | place: USA: California...
CTAATAATCCTTGAAGGTTTAAGCACGTTAACCTAATATCACTAACAAACGATTATCCATTCCTAAACTAACCATGTTTATTATAACAATTCAATGGGTCTAAGTTGAAAGCTAGGGTCAGTAATCAATAGTGGAATCAAAACATACATGAACTGAAAGAAGGTTGAAGAAATCACCCTCCTAGCCGTGTTTAGGTCTCAAAATCGCACTTTGCTCTTCTCAAATCGTAACCTCTGTTTTCTGAATAGTGTTCAGCTTAAATAGGCACAAAATTTCGCCCAAATCGTGTCACGTTTTAAGTAAATCGTGACACGATTTCAGTTGTGTAACAAGAAACTGAATTAGCGTTTCACCACATTATGTCACGTTTTTGCCATCGTGACACGTTTTCCTTAATGTCGAAACAATGCAATCTGCCTTGTCAAATCGTGTCACGTTTTTGACCAAATGTGCTACGATTTTGTCTTTGCCTTTTTCTTCAGTTTTCTTGCTTTTCTTGCTGCTTAAGTCGCCTTTTGAACTCCAAAATGTGATGATATTTACATAAAAATTACGTAATGACAACATGTCATCAGAACTCATCACTTTGATAGTCTACTTAGAATAATTGCACGCGACTTAACTATTAATTAATTCCAACAATTGAATAGAGGGGATTCAAAAATCCTAACTGCTGCTAACATTCTGCAATCAAAACAGGTAACTTTGCTCTGTTGCAAACAAATTAGCTTTGCAAACTCTAAACCCTTATCTCTTTTATTATTTTTGTTCCTAAATAAGTAACATGAATTACTTGAACGAAACGACAATCCCTGTAGATACGATACTCTACTTATCACTTTATTACTTGGTAAACGATTTGGTACACTTGCCTAATCTGACCATCAGAAACCCATTTTCGCTAAGATCTTAAAGTAAAAGAAAGACATATCTCTTTAGTAACCCAATTGGATTTAACCTTAAAGTAGAGTGAGACATATCTTTCGAGTTAACCCACTTGGGTTCTTCCCTTAAAGTAAAAGAAAGATATATTTCTCCAGGCAACCCACTTTGGCTATGATCTTAAATTAAATGCGAGACATATCTCACTAGACAACCAACTCGGGCTATGACCTTAAAGTAAAGGCAAGACATATCTATCTAGACAACCCATAGACGAATCTCAGCTATAAGTAAAAGCGATCCTTGAATCCCCAAGTTAACCACTATAAGGGCTATGAACTTATAGTCCAAGTCAACCACTATAAGGTTTTTGAATAACTTAAACAACATTGCACCTATCTATATAAGGGAATGGTTCCCCAAGCATTTTGACTTTGAAAGGACCTCGTGCTTTGGGGGCCATGGTACGTATTATATGAGCCAAAGGCTCAGGGTATCTACCTAGAGGAAATGATGTGCAAACGAAAAAAAAATCTCGGGGGCTTCACCCGAATAAACAAATACGCCTCATTTATACAATATGGCAATACCTCTCTGAAAGAAATAAATCATATTAAAGATATAGCGTTAAAGAAGCCATCCCATAAGGCTTAATATTGATTCAACTATTTCAAGAATAACTCATCGAGAGAAAAATAAACAAGCATTATAAAAAAAACTTTGACCTCGCCTCAGAATGCTAAAATAACCCCCACACGAGAGAATCTCAACAACTATCCTCGACCAAGCACACAAAACCTCTTTCTTTGAGGGATACATACGCTCTTGGGATATTTTTCATGTCTACTGGAATTGTTTTTAATATCCTCTTTAATTTCAAAGGTCTCATGGAATTCGACCTTGTCCTGTGATATAAGACATCGAAGATTCTGGTGAACTTACATAGAAAATTGGCTTGTCAAACACTTTGCCCTTTCGAGCCTTGTGCTTGGGGAGTTGTGTATCATCATAAGAATCATAGCCCAATGTCCCTCTGTAATAAATTTGGTACGACAAAGACACATGACAAGCTTGTGACTTATATGTGCCAACATACAAATTTTTTTACTGGCACTTATCGACTTGTTTTGCAAGTAAATTATATAAAAATCCCCCATTTTATTATAAATATATAATATTTATAGTTTTAGGCCAATTAAGCCACTTTTAATTAATTCCTTTCAATTATCAAGGATTTGATCTGGAACACAAAAACAAAACAGAAGATTTTAGAATTGTCAATATTTAGAATGGTTTTAGCTTCACTAGATATACGTGAAGCCTGCCTAGCGAATCGAAGAATGCTATTAGTTTCGCAAGGCGAACATGAGGCTTGCCTATTGAAAATCACATGGTTTAAAGAGCGTGAAAATCAAATGGTTGAAGTCAATACGGGTAGGTCCTAGGTCTAGAGTTGTAAACATGGTTTACTGAGAACTTAGAATAAGGACTACACTAGTGGATTTCCTTCATGGCTTGGTAGCCCCCAGAGTAGGCGACGTTGCACCGAACTGGGTTAACAAACTCATTGTGCCTTTTACTTTCTTGCCTTTTATCTTTGCTTTGTTTATGTCTGTTAGCGTTCTAAACATCTTATTCAACATCTGTGATTTGTGACTGATGTTGGAACATCACATAGAACATCTTAAGACTAACGTGCCAGAATTTTAGAAACACCTCAAATGAATAGTTTTATGAAGTATTGAGGCAGTAAGAGTCACACTTAAAGGGTCTCAATAATAACCAACCATGAGAATAAGCTTGGTTGTTATTGAGATGCATTTATATATTTCAAAAGGAAACATGAAATACCTAAGAGATTCTTACTTTTAGAAAAGAATATAACTTAAAGATAGAGAAATAGACTTGGAATGTATATGAATTAACATTAAGATGAAACCAACGATCCCATGACGCCTTTTAATCAGAATTTAAATCAAGAACATTGAACTCTTAATCCTTAATCTTATCAGCTAATCATCGTTGAAAACGAAATCAGTAATTACAATAACCCTCTATGGAACGATAGAATCGTACACTTGCATACTCGTATGAGAGAGTAGCTTAAAGTATATGAAATCATACGGTTTAATGAAAATCCTGCCAACTTTCTATGCAATTGATGATTGTTGCAAATAATATAAATTAAGATAGAATCATAAATAAACCGATGAGTGAAGCAATTAATTACGTTGGTTGAATGGTTGAAAAAGCCTTTATAATTAGGAAGTTAGATTCATTGCAACATGAATATGTTTTTGGACGAGAGAAACAATACCAAAACTTTGGCACTTTGCAAAAGAGCCCCATAATAAGAGAGAAATGGAACGTGATCTAGAGGGAGAGAAAGCTGGGGCAGAGGAGATTACCGAGTGACTTGGACATCAAATCTTTCTACTTCTTCTCATTTATTATTGTAACTTATATTAGGTATAATTAACTAAACCTCTCTATTGTTGGGATTTAGTCCAGTGTCTAGAAATCTAATGTAAATAATTATTTTAGCTCGTTGTATATGAATTTTATTTTGTTATAATCTTTGGGTTTGATTCATTCTTAATGCTTTTGCCGTCAAGGACTCCGTAAATGAACTTTTAATTTAGTTTGATTACTAATATGCCTTATTCCCTAAGGGACATGGTTTAAATCATGTATATGAATTGTCTCTCTAGAGATAGATGTCAGGTCAATATTCATGTATAATTATCTAAGCATACGCCATTGAAAAAATCAGCTATTTTGCCACATTGCATAGTAAGTTAATTGGTTCTAATATAATCTGAAGGATACATGGAGTTATAATTGGCATAAAGGGAGTATATAATTGATTAAGGATGGATATTCGAAGAATAAGTCACAAAACTTAATCCCGATAATATAATATCTCTATTCTTGTTTTATCATATAAATTTTAAATACCAATTCATGAACAAATAAAATTTTATTTTTTCGCTCAAAATTATATTAGTTGTTGAACGGTTGTAATATTTCATGAGTCTACATGGTTCTATACAATTTATATTTGATAAAACCAACTTAATATTTAATGTTGTATGGGGATTGGTTACATCCTCTTTATTGGCGACGACTTAAATTGGAGCATGGGTGAAGTAGTCATACTATGTGGTTTGACTTCGACTTAATATGGGGAGATTGACGATTGGGAGTCTTGCAGCAATTTCCTTTTCCTTTCCCTTAGATGGTGTTTTTGGTTTGGAAATCGAGGTCTGACTTTTGTTAGCTTGGAGGAAACATCTTTTAGCAACCTCAATGTCTTCATGCATATTGTGATGGTGTCATCTTTTGCATGGTACTTCAGTTTGAGATGAGAAGTTAAACATGCAGATCTCAACTCTGCCATTGTTGGTCTCCCTAAGAACTCAACCTTCACGGTCTTTCTTGCTCCTCCTTGGCCGAAAGTGATGAGTTTCTCCACATAACCGTAGGGATTTGTTGAAGAGCCGTTGAATCCGTAGAGTTTGGATCCATAAGGAGAGAGGTTATTCTTCGTCAACAGGAGAGTCTTGAACATTCTAGAGTACATGATGTCACAAGATGTCCCAGTGTTGACCATGATCCAGTGGACATCAAAGTTATAAATATACGCTGCAGAGGGATTGCAAAATTAGGAGCTTTTCTAGGCATCTTGTTGTCGTAGAAGGCAAGGGGTGGTCGTCCAGCAACCCGAGCGGGGGCGACAACCAAGTGGTTCACATTCATAAACTCTTTGAACTTCCTCTTCATGTTTCCCATTATAGTGTTGTAATCACATTGATGGTAAGGAAATGTTCCCAAGTGCAAGAGTAAGGGGTTACCTCGACATTTTTAAGGAAGTGGGGGAAGTCCTCCAATCGATCCACCGCCATTATTATCGTTGCATCCTTGCCAACAGCGCTAATGACTGGTTTAACGAATTTCTTTTCAGGTGAGGCATTTTTGGTGAATTTCCTCAACCTACCTCGTTGTGTGAAGATTTTCATTGCATTCTTGAGGTGGATGCAATCGTTGGTAAAATGCCCATGGCACTTATGGAAATGGAAATGTTTACTTTTATTAGCTCGAAGGTTTTGTGTAGAAACCTTGGTATACTTGATTCATGCTTACTTCAAGTCGGCGAATGCAATCTCAACATGTATCTTTTCTCTCGACACCACAATGGTTGTGTACTTATCAAACCAACCAATGGGTCGTTTTCCTTCTCTGGTTGGTTTGTCTTCCTTCTTTTTCTCTTAGAAGGGATTTTTTAAGGACTCGTCCTTACGATCCTCCTTCATTGCTTTGTTCAAATTATCAATGTATAACTGCTCTTCGTACTTGATATAGGTCATTGCGATCCATATGAACTCATTGAGAGTTCTAGGCTGGTCGAGTTGGACCTTCTTCTTGATATCCATCCTTGGTCGAAGACCCTTCTCAATAGGTAATTTTTCATCCTTTAGTCCGTTCCTCGGACTTGCAGAACTTCTTTGTGGAAATACTCAAGGTAGTCTCAGAAAGGCTCGTTCTTTCCCTGCACTATAGCCTTAAGGGAAACAACCGTTTTCGGCTATGTCCTTGATGTTGCAAATTTCGCAATGAAATCATGGTACAACTCGTCACAAGAGTCGTTGGAGCTTCTTTATAGATTTTTATACCAAGTCAAGGCTCCTCGTCACAGAGTAGTCACAAGCATTTTACACTTGACAGATCCTCAAACATTCTTGTAGTTAAGGACCACTTATATGTTCTCGATGTGCTCGCCCAAATCCGTTGTCCCGTCGTAGGTATCCATCTAGGGAGGTTTCTCTAAACTAGTGAGGATATAGGCTTCCGTGGTCCTGTGAGTGAAAGGACCACATGCCACACGATCATCGTTAAAATAAGACGAGGACCGCGAGTGTCTAATATGCCTAAATGAGCATGGGGACCTTGATCTACCATGACAAGAAAATTACCAAACGACTGGTATATGACACACATGGTCTAACTGGACATACCTGCTCTGATACCACTAATGTGACACCCTAAACCCGTAAAATAATTATTACTGTTATTTAATTAAAAAGAGTTTAATTCGCAGCGGAAAATGTCAAATAAAAACTTTATTAATTAATATAAGAATTCTTCCACAAGATTTAGGATACCACATTGACTCATAACAAACATAATTCACATTTCACTTCTCTGAAAATGATAACATCGAATCCTTTGCTTTTCAAAATATTTTCTTTTACATCATAGAAAATATTTTTCTTGTACAAAGCTAAATAAGTAAGCATATCCCTTTCCCAGTGTCACTATCAGAACCGAGTTTTTTCCCAAATTAACAGACAACACAAGACAAGTCTTTGTGGAAGGTATGTACTTGACTCCAAGACTTATAACCTATAGAACTGCGATTTCGCAACCGCAGGGCTAAGCCAACAAACACAAACAACGAAGGGGTGAGTTTCGAGAACATGTAATAGTGTAAAATAAATGAGAAGAACACGTAAGCAATTAAGTCAAAGTCGTATCACATAACAAACATAATATTCAAAACCTTGAAGAAATATACTACATCAACTCAATCCACATCAGTAAAAAAAAAAAAATTAGTATAAGAACCAAAATCTTCACAAACACAATGTCACAATTCAAATCCAAAAATAGTCACAACGCATATAGTCACCAGTAACCATCTTCATAAAGACATCAACAGATAATCACCTTCATCGTCTCACACAGTTAAACTTATTCACCAAATACAAATCATCATCAATTTTTATGCATATGGACTCAGTCCTAAGACCTATATGAATATAGTACCACACCTACTCATCGTTTATTGTATGTCAGAGTTTGTGTTACTGAATTTACACTCATCGTTTCTCATCGTTCTCATCGTTCCCTAATTATGATTATATATGCATGCATGAAGACAGACCCACCAAGTAATGCACATTAACACATCGTCATGTAACTCATACCATAACAAAAAAAATATCATCTCATCATACACATCATCATAACAAGGTATATTTCATCGTTACTCATCGTTAAAAACAAGGTATTTCTCATCGTTACTCATCATCATAAACACTATTTAACTCCTCATTATTCAACATCATAAAACAAGTATTATCTCATCATTATCGACATCATAAATAAGTATTATCTCATCTTTATACAACACATCTTTAAATATCACATCTTCATATAACATATCTTCAATTATATTTGTTTTACGCTTCTCTAGGTAATCACCATTTTAAGCTCATCTTCACTCTGTGTTTGGATTGAGGGTTTAGGAGGGGAAGGGAGGGGAGGGTTCACTTTTATTTTTTAAATTACGAATATTATAAAATGATTTTTAGAAAATTGAATTAATAACATGATAAATAATCGTATAATACTTCAAAAACGCTTAATTTATTTTAAAAGAACATTTTACATTATTCGTAATTTAAAAAATAAAAATGAGTCCTCCACTCCCTTCCCCTCCTAAACCCTCAATCCAAACACACAAGGAATTATTTCTAAAAACAACTAGACAAATCTCCCTCCCCTTGGAGTCACTTCTTTCTTTTAACTTATTTTATTATAGGTTCATGAAGTGTGTACCCTAGTAACTTGTTATCTGGTAGTCCCCGATCAACAATTAGTTAATTCCTATAAGGTTTAAAAAGAATCATATGTAGTAAAGTTAACTAAGCTTGGGGGAACAGATTCATGCCAAACTAAAATTTCATTATTCCTCACAAATGTTGCATCAAGAGCATTGTTATACTTTTCATTCACCTATTTCTCCTTCTATGGCACCAACAACTAAATAAACGAATTTAATTCTAGTTCAAGGATTGGTCTATATAAATCTTAAGTGTACATATGTGCCTTACTTAAGTACAACCTTCTATACTTTATAAATAGTCCTCCTGTGCAACACAAAAAATCAGATTTATATTATTTATTTATTTTTGTCTCAATCTATACCAAATTTATTCTATTCCCCTCACTAACATGTTGCTCACATTTGGTTTTCGATCATCCTACTCTCTTCCTTTATTTTGTTACAGCCAGAATGCTAGAACATCCTCTCTAAACTAAAGAAAGAATCACTTAAAAAAGATATATAAACCATAACATTTCAGAACCCACCTCATGCTAGAATATTGCATCCAATACCTAATTAAAATTTATCTTCTCACTAAATCTGATGTTCCCTACTTAAAATCTATCAAATAGTCACAAGATTATAAATCATTGAATATATCTCAATTAATTTACACTCATAATCTCGAACTCTTCTCCCTCACCCAAGGACGGATCCACATTGGAGCTATGTGGGACTATAGCTCCACATGCTTTTCAGTTTTCCCTATTTATTTTTTTTAATAGATAAAAGTAAAACACGTACAGCTCACTCACTTTCACTCACTCACTCACAGCAGCAACGCCTCTTCTCTTCTCAATTTCAATCTCTCTCAAATAAGGTCTAAGCAGCTCTCCATTATCCTCATTCTCAACTCTCACTTCTCACTCACTTTAAGGTAAGCCATTGATTCTTCAATTTCTCCTTTATTCTCCAATTGTTTATTTTAGGGTTTCAAATTTGAGAATTTGAAAATGGAATTGATGCTTTTGTTATGATTCTGAAAATGAGATTTATCATATTTGAACTGATATACATTTACATTTAGTTATAAAAGGTCATGGATTGTATATATAATTAGGCTGATGTGAGGGGACCACGAAATTTTTTATATTACCTATAGCTTCTGTGATGTTAATTGTCACAGGATAAAGCATACACCCATTCAAATAGACTTATAAATTATAACATGATGACAAGATTAGTGCTCTGTTTTATATTAAAAGATTGATAAAATGATCGTTCACATAGTAACTTGATAAACCATTAAGGCCTACTCTAATTTTCTAAAAAGTAAATCAGATTAGAACTTATGGCTACAAAAAGTACTAATAGACAACTCATTTTAGTACTCATGAAGTGGACCACAATTTTCTTTTGGTTATATATGCTTCTACTATTCAGGATTTTTATGTATAAAACATCTAAGTGGGCTTGGTCAAGCCATTATATTTATTGATCATGTATAGTTCACACAGACTACTCTGTAAAGTTGTTGAATGCAGGACATATCAGTCACAATTTATAATGTGCATATTAGCATATATTAGCTTGCATAAAAATAGGTCTCGTCAACCTTTTAGCAATTTCGTTTACCCTTGGTCTGATCATGGTAGACAAAGACGTCGATTTTGTAAGAATTGGTTTAATTTATATAGAAAGAGAAGTTCTATTAACAATTAGCAATGATGTCATTTTAGCTCATTTTCAACAAATAGATAGGAGACGATTTTCATTGTAATGTATTGTATCAAAAAATGAGATAATGATATTTGTCGATTAAAAAAAAATTAGTTTGTATTGTTATTTATTTGAAATTTTAGCTCCACATATACCTAAAGTCTGGATCCGTCCCTGCCCTCACCCCATACCTCAGTTGAAGCTTTCACAAAACATAACAACTCAACACCAGCCACGGATCCAAGCGTTTAACTGGTTCACCTCTTCTTTATGTCAACGTAGGGAACAAAAACCATGAGAGTGGAAAATAAACAGGCGGTTGTATCCCTTGTTGATCGGTTTCTTGAAAGCTAAAGTAAAATATAATCGATTTACTGTGTGACTGATGTGAATCTATGTGAAGGTTATATACAAAGCTATCGTGCGGCCTGTTCTCCAAAACACACATGATCATTGGATCTAGGACTCTAGGTATGAGTGTACAACATGATGACTTTGGATATTAATAATTATGTAAAGTGAATCATCAAAGTTGAAAGCCATGAGACTGCTGCGATGCATATACTAGGGTTTGGACTCTTAGGATCAGTGGCGGAGCCACGTTATGCCTAGGGGATGCACATGAACCCCTTCACTCTTTCAAATTACACCTATTTTTTTATGTCATTTTAATGCTTGAACACCCTTAAATTTATAGCTTGAACCCTCTCTCCCGAGAAAGCTGTGTGTTGCACCTATATATTGGACATTTGGATAGTTAATATTTGTACTCAACTTGATCAATTCAATTGAGAATTGATGGAAACTGTGAAACTGTTGCAACACTTTAATGTAGATAAATTATGTGTAACCATGTCATTTTCATTTGACTCTATTGTTTTTGAGCATGTGAGGATCCATTGGGAAAAAGAAGAAAACGGAAGCATTTTACATTTTTTTTCAAGTTGCACAAGTCACAGCTCTGGATATTATAGAGCCAGTTGCACCTGCGATATATATTGAATAAAAATATCTACCAGCTTTATTATATGTATTTTTTTTTTTAAAAA
>Ga0099826_10003950_pt1 | contig 10260 bp, 3 predicted proteins | sample Mtrugardesep15_FD_76830 | JGI IMG/M metagenome (GOLD analysis project Ga0099826, IMG submission 76830) | Root nodule microbial communities of legume samples collected from California, USA - M. trunc garden sep15 | ecosystem: Host-associated > Plants > Roots > Nodule | place: USA: California...
ACCTTCTTTTTTTTTTTTTTGTTGATCTCTATTTTATGTTTATATTCATGTCTTTTTGTTAATTTGTTCATTTCTTTTGATTGATCCACCTTGTTTGGTCTTAAAGTTCATGTCTTTTCATAACTTCATTGTAAGTTGACCTTCAAAAATTTATATTCATGTCTTTTGATGTTTGTATTCATGGTAACTTGTTAAGTTGATGATGTCTTTTGATTAATTCATCTTGTTTGGTTTTAAAGTTTAAATCTTTTCATGATTTCGCTCTACGTCGACCATCAGAAATTTATACTTTCAATTCAAGTATATCCCGATCTTTTAACCTAGTTTTTTTCAATTCAGTTGAAAGATACTTAAAAAATGTCATGATTTATGCATATATATCCCAGATCTATCTTAAGTTGAAGTTTGTGTTCATATTTTTTGCAGACTAATCAAGTATTGAAGAATCACACATTGCAAGATCAACCACTTAATTAGCTTTTAAAATTTGAATTCCGATGGTACCCAAAAAAGGGATTTTGCAACATTGGAATCATCCATTCGTGAATCTTACCGTAAGTCTTCTTTCCTGTTTGCCCTAATTTATTATTCTTGAGATTTTTTTTTTTAAAAAAAATTACTATTCATGAGATAGAAATCAATATAATAACAACATATGAAAATTTACAAATGGATTAAGAGCATTGATTATGTGATTTTTTTCTCTTCAATTTGTGATATATATATTGAATAGATTTTATGTCATTACCATGATCAATGCAACGACTATGATATATAGACCTGGATCTTTTGTAGCTAGCTACAAATGGTTAGATTACAAGAGAACAATTGATTGCACGATAACGATAGCTATGAAGGATGCTTGTTGTATTTGTACACCCGACAATTTCGTCAATTTTGTACAATACTAACCAAATTGTGAATTAACAAAGCTCATTGAATCTATAACAAGTCACTAAATTATAATTGAAGTCATCTAAAATCATAGTTATTATAGTTCATTAGACTATTAATAAATTATTCAATCATGACTTCATTAACTGTTCAACTTTGCTAGCGTTTGTTCGTTACATTAACACACACTCACTCACTTACTCACTCACTCATTAACCATGTGTTAAATGATAAGTTGTCATATTTCAAACACAATATTATTTGATTTTTGTGTGTATTTTTTAAATGTCTAAATTGTAGAAGATAAAAAGTGGGAGAGGATTAGTAGAACATACTGTCATTAACTAGATCTTGCATGTGTTAAATTTTCAGGTGTACTTTCATTTATGCGTGATAAAAGACATTTTAACTTACATAAAATAAAATATTAGAATGACTTGGTGCATGTTAATTTGATATCAAGCTTTGAGTTTGAAAAAATCATTGGAGCATTGAGATGTTATTGAATCTCTAAAATGTAGTTTTTAGCAAAACTATGACGAGTCACCATGATACCACTTAACTTTTCATGATACCAAACATGCACACAATAATTATTTTATGTTGTGTGTACTAGCCAGTTAGCTGCAATTTGCCAAAACTCCATGTGCACATAATTAATTAATTAATTAGTATCTATACTTTATATGCTTGCTCTAATTCTTCTTTCTAAACAACATTTGAAGCAGTAAGGAATGGCTCATAAAAATTGATTTAGGAAAAACTACATTCTACAAATTCAAAGCCTTTTGTCATCCAATATTCAAATAAGATCAAGAAAAGATACTTCATCTAATTGCTCCAACTTCTTACGACATGGAATTGACATACCTATGCTCAAGCTTTTAGATCAATTTAATCCTATTTCAATTAGTTGAATCTTTTTTACTTATACATAGTTTTTATTAACTTCATTTCTTACTCTTATTTTAAGTATGCATTTATTCTTCGATCTTATAGTTTCTGCCACTGATGTAGTTAATGGTGTTGCTGCTGATATAAAAGTTGATGATAATGTTACTTTGGTAAATTATTATAGTTTTTGCATAGAGAAGCCAATGAGGAGGCGATAGAGAAGCATATGAGGAGGCAATTTCAAGGATCGGATGATGTGGATTTTGAAAACAAATGGCAAGGGATACATCTCAGGTAACAAGCTCAAAATAAATACATTTGATTCATAGGAGAACCATAAGTCTTGTTGATAGTGAACAAGATCATAAATGAGACATAACATTAAGGAAATAATAGATATTTTTACATGAAGAAATTAGATAATATACCAACTGTAGTGTCAACACAGACAAGTTTGATTAAAACTAGAAGAAAAAGTATTGAAAAATATTAGATATGTGAAACACAACACAAACATATATTAGGTTGCATGAAGAAAATATTCGCTAATACCAAGTCTACCAAATTATACTATACAGACATATATTGGGTAAATACATGCAATGATATGTTTTAAAAGAGTTTCAACTATACATCTTACACAACACAAACATGAAATAAACTATATTACATCATAATTAAAATGCCTCATACCTAGAAAACATTTAATGGCCATGAATTTCAGTTGTCTTTGTAATTTACTTTTTCATTTGGTGTTGTGTAAGGTAGTGTTAAAACTTTTTAATTTGCATATGAATTTTGATTATTAATGATATAGATTAATTTCGTACTAAAAAAAGAAAATGGATATTTTAATAAGAAATACCTAAAAATATTTAAAACCATTCATTTTATTGAGAAACAACAATAATAGTGACCTCTTCCAATGGCGACACTACCTCCAAGCTTAATAATAATAATAATAATAATAATAATTGTAGTAATAACAATAAGAAAAATTCGAAGTATAAATAAGAATAGTAGGTGGGTTAGGAACATGAGAGTGATAAAAGAAGAATGAAGAGGATCAAAACCAGAAGAGCAAGTAGGAGGAAAAAATAACTAGGGGGAGGAGGAGGAAAAGGGTGAAACGCCATTAAAAATATAATGTGCCCTTTTCCTCCTCCTCCCACTAGATATTTTTTCCTCCTACTTGCCCCCTTGGTTTTGATCCTCTTCGTTTTTCTTTTATTACTCTCATGTTCTTACCCCACCTACTATTCTTATTTGCACTTCGACTTTTTTTTATTGTTATTACTACAATTATTATTATTACTATTATTATTGTTATTATTACTATTACATCTTTTATAATTATGTTGTATGTACCATTCAAAATATTGTCCAATCAGAAAAAATATTTCATTCTAGAACTCAGAAAAAATGCATGCACACCAAAAAAAAGCTTGAGTTTATTTGGCAAAAAATTGGTGGCTCACCAGTTAGCAACATAATATCTTTACCATTTTGCCACTGAAAATAATTCACAAATAACTCTATAAAAAATCCCAAAGGTGCAAGGTTGTGACAAAAGCTAAGAACCTTTTCATTTTTCATTACCCGTGAGATTAGGCTCACAACAAATCTTATTTTAGAACCTTCCCTCAAATCAAATTTGCTTCCTTCTAGTCTCTTCAATTCTTCTTTGGAGAAAAACTTTACTGCGTATGCGGCTGCTGTTTTGATCAACCATGGGTGTATCGGTTTGAGTGTTATCAAAAGCTCAACCTCAAGAGGATAACCAGTGCACTTAGCCATTTTCTTTTGCAGTTTAGGTAAAACTTCGTGTTGTTCATCAGATGTATTCATGAGCAGTGTTTAGATTTGTAAACCTGGAAGAGTATCAGAAGAATTTCCATTGTCATAAACATCGATGAAACGACTAGTGATTTTGCGCGGCACATATACACCCTTCATTTTTTCCTCATCAATATCTGAGTTAAATTTCTTTGCAAATTGTCCAAGAAGAATTTCCTCGCCCGTTTCACACGAGCAAATGCTGCACTTTTTTCTTTATTTTTACCTCTCCTGTACTTAGAGTCTAACTCTTGTAGAACTTTATGAACAAATTGTAGGAAAAATAGGACATAGAATTATTATAAATAATAAATCAAACACAAACATAAGCCCAAATAAATATGACTCTTCATCAAATTATATAGAGAACAAAAAACTTATCGATTTTGACTGAGGCATGCAAAATGCACTGGCCTTAAGAGTATTTTGCCACCCTAGATAAGTTAACCGATGCGATAGGTCTCATAGGTAATATTCTCCAGGATACAATAGTCACTTCTTGTTAGCACCGCACGTGAATTAGCAAGGTATTAGGAACCACTTCTTGGATGCTCAAGGGAACTTAATTTATCTTTGTTAATTGTTATTATGGACAAAATTGAAGCAAGAAAAATTGGAGAAGATGCATGTATACTTCTGCAACGTATTTTTTCTCTATGTCTCCATTCTCTTTCTCTTATATGTTCAGCCAACTTATCCCATATAAATATAACCCAGTAAGCAAAATATGAACGTTAACCATTCCATAGTTTTCTCATAAGTAAAACGGAAAACCAATTAATTAGGATTGACTTGGTATGTATTATGATCATGTAACGTTCCAGTAGGAATGAAATTAAAAACGCGCAGCAGCATCAAGTAACGGTAAAAATTATCATGACCAAGTCAAAAACCTTAATTAAATATAGTAAATAGATTTTAAATAAAAATAATTAACTTTAAAATAAATTATTGAAAAGAATGTTACTTCCTTAAGCATGAAATCAAGGCTAAGATCAATCTTGATACAAATTCTGTTTCTGGTGCTAGTGTTCCTTGAAGCTTTATCTATCACGGTTTGAAATGGCATTACTCAAGTCGTCTCATAAAAAAGGACATGTAAAGCCTACAGGGTTTCGTGTAAACCTTGTACGTTATATGCATGAAATTTTGAACTATCTTTTTTGTGATATTTGATTATTATTTGAAAAAAAAAATTGACCGTCACTTTTTGGTGATAAATGTGAAGCCCCATGAACAAATTACCACAGATTCAAAACATGGGTGTTTTTTGTTAATACATGAAGGAGGTGAAAGATTAGGTTAAGTTACTCTACTGTTGCTCATAGTTTCTCTAATTTTTCAAAAAGTACCAGTTTGAAAGAAATTGCTTCAAAATTTTCAAAAGTCTAAAGAAATATGAGAAACTTTCAAACCGGTACTTTTTGAAAAATTAGAGAAACTATGAGCACTTGTAGAATAACTTAACCTAATCCCTCATCCCTTCATGTATTAACAAAAAGCACCCATGTTTTAAATCTGTGGTAATTTGTTCATGGGGGCTTCATATTTATCACCAAAAAGTGACAATCAATTTTTTTTTCAAACAATAATCAAATATCACAGAAAAGATAGTTCAAAATTTCATGCATGTAAACGTAAAAGGTTTACACGAACCGCTGTAGGCTTTACGTGTCCTTTTTATGAGACGACTTGACTAATGTCATTTCAAACAGTGATAGATCTGTTAGTTCTTCTAAAAACAATTTGTTTATTTTTCTTTTCTTAGATCATTGAAAAGCCTATGGATTTTAGTACTATAAAAATAAACATTGAGGCTAAGAGTGGCTCTGGTTATAAGAATGTGCAGGAGATATATGCTGATGTGAGACTTATTTTTAAGAATGCAATAGAATACAATGATGAAAAGAATGATGTCTTGACCATATGATGGCCAAGACTTTTTTTTGGAAAAAGTTGAGAATAAATGGCTGCATCTTCTGCCTAAAGTTGTTAAGGCGATATTTTTTGCTTTCCCAAATTATTTTCCTTTCTTTTGGATAAAATTGATTTCAGTCATCCTATGCAATATTTTTCTGTAGCTACATTGACTTTATTTTATAATTTCTGGAGAGTGAACTATCAAAAGAAGAAGCACATGAGCAATTGAAGCACATGACCACACTTATGCCAACATGACTAGTTAATCACTGTTGTTTTGAGATTCATCAAGGCCATATCAACTGGTTTGGCATAAGTGGCTTCTTGAGCAAGCTTTTTATTCAACTGGTCATGTGCTTCTTCCTTTGATGGTTCACTCTCCTGAAATTATCAAATAAAAGTCAATGTAGCTACAGAAAAATGTTACATAGGATGACCAAAATCAATGTTATCCAAAATAAAGGAAAATAACTTGGGAAATACAAAATAACCGCCTTAGCAACTTTAGGTAAAAGGTGCAGTCATTTATTCTCAAATTTTGTAACGAAGTTTTTGCCATCACATGGACATCCTTTTTTTCATTGTTGTACTTCATTGCATTCTTAAATATCAGTCTTACATCAACATATATCCCCCGGACATTCTTATAAACATAGCCATCCTTAGCCTCCATTTTTCTTTTTATGGTAATAAATTCCATAGGTTTTTCAATTATCTAGGAGAATAAAAACAAAAAAAAAAATTGTTTTTAAAGAGTTAACAGGAATAATAGATAGATAACAAGATGAAGGGCCACTGACACCAGAAACAAAATTTTGTATCAAGATTGAATCTAGCCTTGATTTTGTGCTTAAGAAAGTAATATAAAAAATTCTTTTCAATGAACTAGCCTTGATTTCAACACACTTTGTTTAGCTAGACCGAAATTTGTTCATAAGTTCTACAAGAGTTAGATTCTAATTACAGGAGAGGAAAAATAGAGAAGAATGCACAACATTTTCTCGAGATGCGGGTGAGGAAATTCTTCTTGGACAACATTACAAAGAAAATAAACTCAGATATTGATGAGGAAAAAATGAAGGGTCTATGTGCTGTGAAATATCATAACGGTTTCGTCGATGTTTATGACAGTGGAATTTCTTCTGATACTCTTCCAGGTTTACAAATCTAAAAACTGCTCATGAATACATCTGCTGAACGACACGTGATTGTACATAAAATGCAGAAGAAAATGGTTAAGTGTACAAGTTATCCTCTTGAGGTTGGGCTTTTGATAACACTCGGGTTGATACATCCATAGTTGATCAAAATTGAAACCGCATGTGCAGCAAAGTTTCTCTCCAAACAAGAATTGAAGAGACTAGAAGGAAGCAAATTTGACTTAAGGAAAGGTTCTAAAATAAGATTTTGTTTGAGCCTAATCTCACGTGTAATGAAAAATGAAAAGGTTCTTAGCTTTTGTCACAGCCTTACACCTGTGAGATTTTTTAGAGTTATTTGTGAAGTGCTTTCAGTGACAAAATGGTAAAGAGATTCTGTTACTAACTGGCGAGGTATATTTAATTGAAAGTGATAGATAAGTTTGAAGATTGTTGCGGCGGTTCGAAGATACTTTTGGCTTCAATCAATGTTGTGCTGAAGGTATTAGTTTAACAGCAGCTTCTAGAGTGATTTTTCTAATACTTAATGGAACCTGTTGAAAACAAAGCAAGATAATGCACGAGTTTTTCGCCTGGGCCAGCATAAAATGGTTTATGTATATAAATTATTGACGACGGGGTCGATGGATGAAGATAATTATAGAAGACGATGCAGTAACATAGGACACAAGTATATAAAAGACCTTGTTAATGAATGTATAGTTATAACAATTTTTGTAGCATTCAATGACATTGTCATTGTACTTATGTCCTACACTACTGCATTATATAGTTATAACAATTTTTCGTTTATTCCATAGGTTGTTGCCTTTCTTTGCATTGATTATTCAATATAATACAGCACTTTTTAAAATATTTAAAAACTAGGAAGTCAATTCAAAGTGGTGGTAAGAATAAGATCATATATACATTTATTTGGTAGATTTGGTGTCGACGGATAACATCAATTTTCATCTAAATCCTCTATAATCTATGATTGTTCCATGAGTTATACCGACCAATTAAGATGGGTAGAAAAAGCAATGATGATGATTCAAATGCATTCTTGCCATCAGCAATGATGTCGACGGATAACATCAATTTTCATCTAAATCCTCTATAATCTAAAATCCTCTCTAACCATAATATTTATTTAATGTGCAAAAGAAAAAATTAGCGATTAATATTCCAACCAATCAGGAAATGAGGATTTAGGAAAAAATTAGGTTAAAAAAGTGTACGGGTTAACTCCAAGAGTAAGAGATTTGTTAGGTTAAATTACTGCTAACCTAATGCAGCATTTTATAGGGAAATTATTATGTTAAGTTACTGCAGACCTAATAAAATTAATAAATAAAGATAAGTGTACAAAATATTGTAAAAAAAGGCAACAAGATAAAAATGAAATTGGTGCGATGCATTGTTTTAGTATTAAATAAGTGTACAAAAATATTGTCAATAAAAAAAGGCAACATGATAGTAATGAAATTGGTGCGATGCATTTTTTTAATATTAAATAAGTGTACAAAATATTGTCAAAAAAAGGCAACAGGATAGGAATGAAATTGATGCGATGAATTTTTTTAGATGGAATTTGTTAGGTTAAATCCTTATTTATTAATTTTGTTGAGTGTTAACTTAATATTTTCCTTCCATTAATCCCTTATTAGGTTTGCAACAACTCTATCCTAAAATTTTGCATCATATATGTTTTTCATTTCTATCTCTAATAACCGTGGATATTTTTCAAAGCAAAAATTTAATAGATATCTTAATCCTTATCCTTATTATTTATTAATTTTATTAGGTCTGCAGCAACTTAACTTATTGTTTCAGTAGATTTTTTTATTTTTTTTACAAGTTGTTGTACACTTATTTAATATGTTTACAAACAGAATACCCTAATTTCCAAGAAAACTACCTAAATAATTTGTTAGGAACCATGAACTGTATTAATTTTTTATGTTTAACTATAAAAGTAGTAAATAAAATTGACCCCTGCAACAATATAATTTTGTATTTTTTTTATCTTTTTCTTTATAATTTATTATTATTATTATTTGATTGTAATATTGTATCTCTAATAATCTAATTTGCGTTTATTGATCGACCTATGATCTTACAGGTTAAAGATTATTTATTGGTCTCTATTATAGTCGAGAAGACCCGTGCATCGCACGGGTCCAAAAGTCTAGTTATTTATTAATTTTATTAGGCCTGCAGCAACTTAACATATTATTTCTGTAGACTTTTTTTTGACAAGTTGTTATACATTTATTTAATACGTTTACAAACAATACCCTAATTTCCATGCAAACTCGGCTACCCTAAATAATTTGTTAGGAACCATGAACTGCATTAATTTTTTATGTTTAACTATAAAAGTAATAAATAAAATTGATCTATGCAACAATATAATTTTGTCTTCTTTTTATCTTTTTTCTTTATAATTGTTTTTATTATCATTTGATTGTAATATTGTATCTTTAATAATCTAATTTGCATTTATTGATCGACCCATGATCTTACGGGTTAAAGATTATTTATTGGTATCTATTATAGTCGTGAAGACCCATGCGTCGCACGGGTCAAAAGTCTAGTTACTGCTAACCTAATACAACGAATTGGAGGAAAAATATTAGGTTAAAATGCTCTCTTTGTTAAGGAGTTTAGGTTAAAATGGTGCAGTCTTAACAACATTAATAAATAAGGATAAATAAGGATTTTTTTAGTATTAAATAAGGGTACAAAATATTGTCAAAAAAAAGGCAACAAGATAGGAATGAAATTGGTGTGATGCATTTTTTTAGATGAAATTTGTTAGGTAAAATTACTGCTAACCTAATACAACAAATTTGAGGAAAATTATTAGGTTAAAATATTGCAGACTTAACAAAATCAATAAATAAGGATAAGGATGACTAAAACTCAACATTAATTTTTATTCATTAAAAGTCAACATAATAATTAATAATTATTTTCTAAAAAAAAAATAATAATGATAAATATAAATAAATGTTGAATGCTTTAAATGAGTATAAAAAAAATATTTTCTACCTCTTTTGAGCACATTTATTTTATAACTTTTTTTTATACCATAAAAACTAATTTTTTTAATGATCGAGTATAAGATGTAGGAAACTTTACATAGTTTTCTTATGCCATTTTTCTATAAATATTTTCACATTTGCAAAAACATCCGTCTAAAAAAGATTGTCACTTTTAGTTTTCAATTTTACTTTTAGTTTCCAACTTAAAAGACTTATGTGTAACCAAAATAACTTCAAGGATCAATTTGTTACAAACTTTAAATTTAAAGGACCCTTGATATAATTTAGCTTTTGTCTTTATTAAAACTCAACATAGTAATTAATAATGATTTGCTAAAAATAAAATTAATAATGATAAATATAAACAAATTTTGAATGTATTAAATGAGTATAAAAAATATTTTCTACCTCTTTTGACCACATTTATTTTATACCAAAAATATTCTATTCCTTAAAAACTATTTATCATGTTTTCCTAATCTGCGTGATTGAGGTTGTGTATTTGATTGTACTATATACGATGTATC
>Ga0099826_10003953_pt1 | contig 10259 bp, 4 predicted proteins | sample Mtrugardesep15_FD_76830 | JGI IMG/M metagenome (GOLD analysis project Ga0099826, IMG submission 76830) | Root nodule microbial communities of legume samples collected from California, USA - M. trunc garden sep15 | ecosystem: Host-associated > Plants > Roots > Nodule | place: USA: California...
TACTCTATTTATAGTTTACAATGCCTTAAGCCCTAAGAAATACATCACTAGAATGTTCCATAAGAAACCACGGGCTTTTTGGTCAGAAATAAACTAATAGGTAGCTTGTACGAGAAGCAAAAGGCAATCCTGGGAGGTGGCACGGGCCGTGCCAAGCTTCTGACTTGGGGGAGATATATTTTTGTCTCCGAATCTTCGTATTTTTGCTCCGAATCAGCTCCGAATCCCTTTCTTTTGTTTCAAGACTCATTCCATCAAATATTTATTCCTGAAATATAATAATATGCAATCTAAAGTAAAATAGATCTAAAAGAAAATAATATTAAAATAAAATAAACTTAAGTCTAATTAAAACGAAACTAAATATTATATTAAATTAACTAATTATTGACTCATCACCGGTCCCCACAAATGATTATGAATTATTTTAAAGGAAAATGTGAAGTTAAATGTGATTTATTGAAAGGAATTTTACAGTGTTTTCCAAATTGTCAACTAATATTTTCCAAGTTTTGAAATAATTTAAACTTTGGATACCCTGAGCGAGCGTGTCATATCTCAGGAGATGCTTATTGAATAGTAGAGAGCGCTTCAAAAGTTTCCCCTTTAGTGCATAGTGTTTGCCTTATTTAAGTCTTTCGTTTAAAATTATTTGATTTCGATCCTTAATAACAAAACCATCAAAGTTAAGGTGTTTGTTGGGGTGATTTCTTTTGGAGGCTTCCTCTATTACTCGAGTCCTTGTTTCGTCGTCACTAACTCTTGTTTGTGTTTTTTGGGTTGTTAAGGTGTTTATGGTGTTTGGAAGGAGTGGGTCCCGTTGAGCTGAGCCTTTTCCTTTTGATCTGTTTGTTGTTTGCAGCACCGCTTATCATGTTGTTTGTCCTACTGTTTGTGTGCTGGTTTTCGGTGGGCCGATTAATTTTGCTTCGAGATCAGGAATTCGTGTCTAACTGCATTCTTCTTTGGCTTGATTTGTTGTTTCTCTGGTATACCGAGAGTGAGGGGTGCCCTTTTGATTTGGTAATAAAGTCTGGTGGGACGATCACTTTTGATTCGAGATTGGAAGTCAGTTCTTTGGCTCAAGTTTGGTTTTGGTCTTTTTATGGTTCCTTTCGGTGGATCGGAGGTCGAGAGTTGGTGGAAGATGAATGATCTTTTCAGATAGGAGCTTTTCGGGTGTGGCTCTGCTTTGGCGAAGAGTATGAGTTTATTTTGGAGGGGTGTTTCTTGGGGGGTGAGTAGCGACGATGGGAGGTTGGATATCGTTTTTATAGAAGTTGTTTTTGTGAAGGAGTTTGTTTTAGGTGGTGAGGTGTATTTTGGTGGATGTTGTCCTCTGGGGTGTTTTTTAGGGTGTTTATTTTCTGGTGTTCCGCCTTTATACGACACCTTTAGTTTGTATTCAGTTTCACCGGTCACTGTTCGTCTTGAGCAGGGATCTAGTTGTTAAATAAAATTTATTGTTTAAAAAAAAAAAACATCAGAGTTAATTTCAAAAATAAAATGATTATTATGTTTTTTTTTTAAGAAAATCATTATTATGTTGATTGGCCGAGAATAAGATATTTTTAAGATTATGGACTACCAAAATATTTTTTACATGATTCTTACCTTGTGTAGTTTTAAGAAATTTTTACCTTTATAGGTGATAGGTAAGAATTCTGCTCTTCTCCCAATAAAAAATGCTCATTCCCAACTGAAATGACCAAATTATCCCGTGTGAGTTAACTCACGCATATGTACCCACAGAGATTAACACATGTGTGAGTTAAGTCACATAAAATTAACACATGCGTGAGTTAACTCACGCATGAGTATTTTCGAAAGTTTGGTTGAAAATGAGCAAAACGTGTTAGGAGAAGAGCATAATTCGATAGGTGATGATTACACATTTCCAAAAAAAAAACTTGTTATGAGTGGTTTCTCCAAGTCAACATAGAATTTCTGATCATTATCATCATTCATTTACATTGTGATCCTAATGCTTCGTGGGTATTTTCTTCTACATTACTATCTTCATACCTATAATAGGACTTAGTGACAAGCTTCGTTGTTTTGTTGCATTGGCGGTGTTTTCGAATTGCTATTGGAATTTGTTGGAAATCTTGAGTTTGAGGCTTGAAAGTTGTGACTTTTATTTGAACAATTTTGACTATAATTGCGTGAGCCATGTCCTCTAAAGTAGCATCTACCTCCACGCATATTTCTTCCTCTTCTTCTAAGGCTAAGGAAGACTTGATTATGAACATTGGAGGCTATTTTCTTCAACAAGATAAATAGATTCTTTACACATAATTCTTGCACAGTTTTGGAATTGCTCCCACCAAGTTAACGTTCAAAAGCTCATCATTTGGCAAGCACAAATGATTTTTGAGGATAGAGTCATAAATAATAAAATATAACAAGTCAGACCAAAAAATTTCTTGTCATACAAGCATCTCCACTTCCATATACTCAGCGGAGCAAACACTCTTTTAACCAACTCACGTAACAAAGTTTTTTCCCTACACACCACCATCCTAAAGAAAATTTAATACCTTTAAATTTTAACATGTTGTTTCAAGATTTATGTTGGAGCATCAAAAACAAGAAATTATAAAGTGCTAAGCTTGCTAAAATATAATTGATCAAAGTAACTCTAATAGAATCCATAGGATTAACATTATTTACACTCTTTTCCATTCAATTTTCTTATTGATTTGTTTGTTCTTTAAATTTGATTTTCTCTTATAAAGTTAACTAATGTATAATTTGATATACACGTTTTAATAAGAGTAGTGATATATGAACATCAATCCTATTGATGACAACTCCTTTTCCTCTATTTCTATTGATAAAAAATAATAGAGAGAGAAAAAAGAAGAGAGAGAATAAAAAATAATGTGAGTACGAGAGAAAAAGTTGTCAAAAGTTATTGCAAAATAGTTATACAAATATAATTTCTCTTTTAATAAACATTGGTTTCCTTAGTACTACATTTTTGAATTAAACAAAAAAAAAAGTTTTCCTTAATTATTAACAAAGAGTCCAATAATGTAAGTGAAAGGAACTTTAACCTTAACTTAATTTGAGTTAATGTTTCTTTCTTTAAAATTTTGCTTGTGCCATTCTTGCCATGTTTAAGATGCCTATCGATATTTCATTACTTCCTTTCTTTGCAAATGGAGTTCTGACAACACAAAGCTTCCTGGTCCACTCTGTTAGATGCTACAAGAGCTTCTGTATTTTGTGACTATGATGTATTTATCCAATGGCCATTATAGATATATAAATAAAGCAAGCTAGAAGAAATATCTCTTCAAATAGTGCACTATGTTGCATCATGCATTACATCATTCGATCTTTTTTCCTTTTATAAACATGGTTTTGCAATGGTGGAATTTTTGGGTGTATTAATTAATTGAGGAAGAAAAATACAATTAAATTACCTAATTACCTTTGTGAAGTCTTTGCAATGTTTGATAGTAATGTAAATTCAAGTAAAATATAGCCGTACACGTAGCTAAGAGTCAATTTTTGTCAACATTAAACCTGCCAAAGTACAAGATTATTGTTTACCCGGCGGTCCAAGACTTTGAAAAAGTTAATTTAAGAATAATAGGAACGATGTATATGATTTTGTTTTTTCATCAACACTTTTTTTGTCAGGTTCAGCGGTTAGAGAAATTCACCTTAAAATAAATAAGTAGAATGTCTAGGGTTCGAATCCCAATCCCTACATAAAATATGCATTATCTTTTACCTGGTAAGCTAAACTTACGAGAACTTTTTCTTCAACACTTTATCCATTAAAACTTGAGAACTATATATTTATATTTATTAATTATTACTACTTTACAAAACTGTAAATGTTTTACTAATATACCAGTGATGATTAAGAAAAGGGAAAATATTATTTCTTTAGAAATATATCATCAAAAATTTTTAAGATACAATTGGTAAGTTTTAATTGAATGATTTATTTGTTCACTTTCTATTATTCAGTCACACCTTCTTGAATTGTGGTAAATAGTACATTGTGGTTGATTGCTCTTTATTCTTGAAGAATTTTTGATATTATTTTTCTAGAGATATAGCATTGCTCTTAAGAAAAGTGATCACTCTTCTCTCCTTCTCAAATCCTAGTCGTCAGTCCTTTCTTCTTTTTGTTTACCGAAGATGGGTGATTTAAGTCAATTTTGACCCAGAATCACCCCTTCGAGTTATTTTTTCTAATATCCTAATCAAATAAGTGATTTTCACATATTTTCAGTTTTCTTTCGTTTGTTTTTGTGATTTCGTCATGACTCTGTTTGTTTTGATTTTTCATCTTTGTGCGGTGTATTTTTGATTTCCCGTCTAAGTACGGTGCTTATTTGATTCAGGTTGAAAGATTAGTTTTGAGCAAGTGCATATCTAATCAATGAGTTTTGTGTTGTCAACGTTGCAGATCCGGAGACATGAGTATTCCGGAGACTTGAATATAGTCATATTTTTAGGCATAGTTACTTTGTCATTTTATGTTATTAACATGGATGTTGTGAGTTTGTTCGCAGACTCATCCTTTTTGTTTTTAGTGACTTTGGATTTGTATTGTATTGATGTACTTTATCAATTTGAATGAATAAATATAGTTTATTGTTGTAAAAAAAGAAAAGAAAAGTGGATTCATGTATCAAAATTGCCATATTCTAGTTGGGTGTGGTGTTCATTTTAGAGAAACAAATTTTAAACTACTGTTTTTTACAAGTGAATAAAAAACAAAAACACAAATTGTATTTCTTGTGTTTTCCTCTAAAAAAAAATGGAAATAGTCTTGTGTTTTGTATCCAAAAAAGAAATACTAGTAGTCTTGTTTTGGGACAAAGAAAACATATTTGTGTGATCTCAAAATGCTTTTGAAATGTTTAGTATGTATCGGTTAGTGATTCGTAATTTACCTAAAACATCAGAACAATTAAGAAAAAAAATAGAAATTCAGTTGCATCTTATTGTATTTTTTTTTTTAAAAGGAGTTGCATCTTATTGTTAATTTATTTTTAAGAAAAAGTAATCAATTAATAAGATATTAATAAAAAAGGTTTAATAATTATACATCCACATTTTTTCAGCTGATCTACACATATACATTTTTGACAAGTTTAACACATCGATTATATTTCACATCGTGTTGGATCGAACATACATATATTCCTATAGAAAAGACAATCACCACCTAAAAACTCACATTTAAATGAAAAATTGTCATGTGTTGTGTGAGAATTCATGTTAAGATATTCGGCTTAACAATTTGTCAATTGAAATAGGTTTGATGGGGTAGTATATGAGTTTTTTTTTTTATGAGCAATATATACATCATACGGTTGAGTACATGTACAATAGGATTCACTTTTAAGTATAACACAAAATTTCACTGTAGTTACTATATCTTAAAAAGGTTTGTCTGATATGTGCAATATTGCACATATTAAGTTAACTAAAATTAGTAAGTTTTTGTTGAAAACAACAATTATTTATTGAAAAGTTATATATGAAATACAAAATGTACCGTTCTAATGCAAATTTACTACTTTAAACTTCTTAAGAAAAGCCATCTTAAAAAATAAAGAGAACTTTAAATTAGCTTTAAAGAATTACGAATAATTTACTCATCAACCAATCAAATGTATAAAAATTTTACCAGTGAATGAAAGTTAATCCGTAGCTACCCCTTTCAAATTTATTTATATAACTAATTTTGATTGGTCGATGGATATCCATAAATATAATTCATTAAAGGTAGTCTAATCCTTGCTTGTAATATATCAATTAGTTCCAATTCCATTAGTGCGAAACCTAATAGAAACTAATAAAGTTTGAACTCGTCAATGAATAAAAGATTGCACGAGCTAGGCACATTGATTAATCAAATTAGACTTTATTATTTAAGTAATAAAGCATGAATATAATGTGCATGAGATATGAAAGAAGAACGGAAGGTTTAAAGGGAGGCAAAACAAGCGTGTGGGGTAACATATATGATGTGACCAATATTTTTGAAGGTGAAATCAAGAAGAGAGACTTGGCCACGTGTAATGAAAAAATCACTCTCTCATAGAGGGAGCAACGCGGGGTTAGACGTGTACAAAATTACAAACAAAATGGTTTCCCCACTCACTCATCTTCACCAAACAAGTCCAACACACCCCCTCAAAATGCAAGAATCCTGCTCTTTACCCAAGCAGTTTCGCTCATTCTCAAAATAAATGTCGAAAATGTCCCGACGCGCGTTAACTTGCGTAGCGTGAGTTAACTCACGTTAGTGCAAATCGCATTTACTCTCAGCGTGAGTAACTCACACTAGTGTAAAACTCAACATGAGTTAACTCACGTGAATTAGAAAGAAACGCATCTTGCATATTCACCATATGCATAATCTTTGTTTGTTTCTATTCTCGTTTGTCAAGTCATCCTGTCTTGCTATAAACTCATTAAAGAAACCCCACCCATTGTTAACCAACTCATTTGTTTCTTTCTTCTCATTCCTCTCCATGTGATTATAAATTCATTAATGAACCTAAAATATTATATTATATTCAATAGAGCTAGAGCCAATTAATTATGTACTTTTGTTTGTATTGATGTATTATATAGGAGTAAGTACTGAAAAATGTTTTATATTATTTTAATAATTTAATTGAAGGTGAAAGTTGAACTTAATCGTGTTATTGTTGTTTGGGAATTGGGCAGAGACAAGTAGATCCACGTGCAGTGATCATTGTCAAAGGGGTGGCACTTCCACTAGTTAGTAGAGCCAACTATATTAGTTTTGATATGCTAAAATAATTGGAATATGTGCAAAGAAGCGAGCGTGAGTTAACTCACGCTGGGTTTCAGTATGTTTTTTTCGATGTGAGTTAACTCACGTTGAGTTTTTTTCGACGCGACTTAAGTCACGCAGCGTGAGTTAACTCACTTTGTCATTTACACTAGCGTGAATTAACATGCGTGGGAGTATTTTGATTATTTCATTTGGGAATGAGCAAACCTATTTGATTAAAGAGCATGATTCAAAATACAATGCCATGAATGAATCAAAAAGCCCAATTACCTCATTTCTCATTCACTTAATGAGCCAATAGAGAACCATTTATCCTTTCTTTTGCCTTTCATTTTCTTTTCTTTTCGTTCTCTTTCTATCTCTATCTATATTTTGTCTCTGAGTAAACCATTGTTTGGATTCTTAAACTTGTCGAGCAATGTCTTCGTAGTTCTTCTTGAATGTGTATCAAAATCATACAAACATTTCTTAATGTGTCTTTCCTAAGTCAAATTAATTATTATATGTATTTTTCGATTGATAAATTTGAGTGTTTCAAATGAGTTTTTCATTAATCAATTTAATAGTTAGAATTACTAATGAAAAGACACAATAAAAAATATACATGGAGAAATTAACATAATTAAGGTCACAATGATAATTTAGTTTGTTTTGTTGTCTTCAATTGTCATGTGTGATTGCTCTCAATTTAAGGAACTTTCCCAATATTATAATCATATTTTTTCTTCTAAAACAAATATAATATTGGTAGGAACATTATAATAAACACTAGGTTAATGTAGAGAGAGAAAGCGAAACAAGGTATTCGTGGCATTGTATGATGCATCAATACCCCTCATTCATACCCTACCTTGTCTTCATCACTTATTGGCAATGAAATCCCCAACCTTTTTAATGAGTCCCCTCTTCCATTTTCTTAATCTTACACGTGGTCTTCTCTTACATCTTTTTGTTCAACTTCTTTCCCTTCTCTCCTCTCCCTCACTATATATACCCCAATATCTCACTCTCCACTCCCCTCAACTCTCGCTCTCTCTTACATTCTCATTCTCCCAAAACACAAACAACCTTTCAACAAAACAAAAAAGACACCAAACAAACCAAAACAATACAATTTTTACTACAAATATCAAAATAGAGAACTATCATCACTATGGCAACATCAACGGCTTCATCAAACACATGGATTAACACCAAACTTGGTTCATCATCATCATACTCTTCTCCTTTCAAAGATTCAAGATCAAATTCAATCACCTTAAAGAAGAAAAGATCTACCTCCCAAAACAAAATCTCATGCTCACTTCAAACAACACTACCTTTTCCTAAAAAATACCAACCTAATAAACCCACAACCATAATACCCAAACCAAACCAACCCATAACAAAAACATTACCAAAACAAGAACAAAAACAAAACAAATGGAACCTTCTACAAAAAGCCGCCGCCACCGCCCTCGACTTCGTCGAAACAACCTTAATCAAACAAGAACAAAAACACCCACTCCCTAAAACCTCCGACCCACGTGTCCAAATTGCCGGTAACTTCGCCCCAGTACCGGAACACCCGGTAACCCAATCTCTCCCAATTACCGGCAAAATCCCAACCAACATTGACGGTGTTTACCTCCGTAACGGCGCCAATCCACTTTACGAGCCAGTTGCCGGTCACCACTTCTTCGACGGAGACGGTATGGTCCACGCCGTTAAATTCACAAACGGCTCCGTCAGTTACTCTTGCCGCTTCACCGAAACCCACCGTTTGGCCCAAGAAAAAGCCCTGGGCCGGCCCGTTTTCCCAAAAGCAATAGGTGAACTTCATGGTCATTCAGGCATAGCCCGTTTAGCACTTTACTATGCTCGTAGCCTCTGTGGGCTTGTTGATGGGACCCACGGAATGGGTGTTGCTAACGCTGGTTTGGTTTATTTCAATAACCGTTTGCTAGCTATGTCTGAAGATGATATACCTTATCATATTCGTGTCACACCTAACGGTGATTTAACCACCGTTTGCCGTTATGATTTCGATAATCAACTCAAATCGACAATGATTGCTCATCCGAAGGTTGATCCAGTTGATAAGAATATGTATGCTTTGAGCTACGACGTAGTTCAAAAGCCTTATTTGAAATACTTTCGTTTTGATGCGTCCGGAGTTAAGTCTCCGGACGTTGAGATTCCCTTGGAGCAGCCTACTATGATGCATGACTTCGCGATCACTGAGAATTTCGTTGTTGTGCCTGATCAACAAGTTGTGTTTAAATTGGGTGAAATGATCCGTGGTGGTTCTCCTGTTGTTTACGATAAGGAGAAAGTCTCGAGGTTCGGGGTTTTATCCAAGAATGCTGAAGATTCTTCTGAGATGATTTGGATTGATGCGCCAGAGTGTTTCTGTTTTCATTTGTGGAATGCGTGGGAGGAGCCTGAAACTGATGAAGTTGTGGTGATTGGATCGTGTATGACACCGGCTGATTCGATATTCAATGAATGCGAAGAGAATTTGGAGAGTGTTTTGTCTGAAATTCGGTTGAATTTGAAGACAGGAAAATCGACTAGAAGACCTATCATCAATGAATCTGAACAAGTGAATTTGGAAGCTGGAATGGTGAACAAGAACAAATTAGGAAGAAAGACACAATTTGCTTATCTTGCTCTTGCTGAACCATGGCCTAAAGTTTCCGGGTTCGCCAAAGTTGATCTTTTCAGCGGCGAAGTGAAGAAATATATTTACGGTGAAAACAGATTTGGCGGGGAGCCTCTGTTTTTACCGAATTCTGATTCCGAGAACGAAGATGATGGTTATATTTTGACATTTGTTCATGATGAGAAAGAATGGAAATCAGAATTGCAGATTGTGAATGCTGCTACTTTGAAGCTTGAAGCTTCTATCCAGCTTCCTTCTCGTGTTCCTTATGGATTTCATGGAACTTTCATTAATGCAAATGATTTGAAGAAACAAGAGTGATCCAGTGACTCAGTGACCCAGTGACTTAACGACTCATTCGTGGTCTGTGAGTAGAGATTTTACTGAGGGATGGTTGCAGATAATTTCCCCGGAACCTACTCGTGACCCAGCGAATCGTTCTTGGTTTGTGATAGGAGAGATTTTACTGAGGGATGATTGCAGATAATGTCCCCGGAATCTACTCCTCTGTTTTTTACCGCAGCAGATAATATTTTTTCTCTGCATTCTTTTCTTAGTTTGGAAGTAGTTTTTTTTTGGACCAGCTTGTAGCTTTTGGGTGTAGGTAGAAAAATGAAGCTCAGCTGGTTCTTTTTTTCTTCATTTGATGTGAATGAAAGTATAAAAAATATATGATTATGAATATCACAGTATAGAAATGTGATGTAGTATGTGATTACTGTCATAGTTACTGTAAACTTATATTTCAGCACAGTTTTGTGTTGTAAATATCTGATATAATGTTTATATTTGACTATTTCTATTTGTGTTATA
>Ga0099826_10003954_pt1 | contig 10257 bp, 5 predicted proteins | sample Mtrugardesep15_FD_76830 | JGI IMG/M metagenome (GOLD analysis project Ga0099826, IMG submission 76830) | Root nodule microbial communities of legume samples collected from California, USA - M. trunc garden sep15 | ecosystem: Host-associated > Plants > Roots > Nodule | place: USA: California...
AAATAAAGGAGAGAGAAAAGTGGTTTTAAGTGTTCTTGTTAAGTATTGGTGCATTAATATTGGGAATGATGAAAGTAATATTAATTAAAGTTATAAAGGGAAAAAAGTAATTAATATTGTATTAGAAAGTGAAATGACTCAGTTATTTTAGGACACTTTTTTTTAGAAAATGACTTAGTTATTATGGGACGGAGGGAGTACAATTTTGTTGTCGCCGGTGTAAATACAATTTTGTGTTTTTCAATTAAAAAAATTAGTCAAAAATTGTCAACTTGTAGATATTTAAATTAAATAACACTATTCTTTAAGTAAAATAAAATAAAATCACTACTATATTCATCTTTAGCATATAATAATATACAAAAAAAAGGAGGTGTTCTGAATTTGGAATTATTGACTCTCTCTTTTATGTTCATTGGTACTATTAGGCTTATTATAGTGTACTAATTTTATAACAAGTCAATGCGACAAAGAATTGATAGTGAATAGATTCATGAGAAAATGATGAAAAAGCAAGTTAAGCTGTGGAACTTTACTAATCATTTTTAAACTTGTTTATTCGACAATCATGTAGCAAATATGGTTGAAAATTTACCAAGTTGAACACTAATTTTCAAAGCAAAACTTTAAATTGGTCTCTTTTTTTACACTTTAATTAATTATTAATTCTTTAAAAGGTGAAAAGGCAACACAATAAAAAGAAGGTGGTAAAGGATAAGTCTAACTTGATTGGTGCACATGGGCTCCAACAAAATAATACTCCCAATTAAAGCGGTTTGCCCTCAACTCAACGTAAGTCCACTCTTCCACAGGAGGTCCTCAGTCCTCACATAGCCTGCCCTTAGTTACAAACCATTGGGGGTTTCATATATGCATGGCCATAACAGGTAATGTGGTCTAAATATTTACTTTAGGCCTAAAATAACAATATCTTTTGATTAAAGTAGGTCTAATTTTCCTTATGTTGTCGAGTAAATGTTTAAAAAATATCTATATAGTGACGTGCAGGTGGTGTATCGTGGAAAAGAGGGAGTAGATACTTTGCATGAATAATATGATTTAGAAAAAATTAACTTGGAGTGATATTTTATGAGGAAGGGGATTACTATTCATTGTTGTCCTACTTCATTCGATGTGTTATTCTCTGCAATTGGTGTATCTTAGAAGAAGGAGCAAATATTTTGCATCAATAATATGTAGAGATGGATCTAGAAATTTCAATAAACGGGGTCAATACATATACATAAAATTATAGTATAAAATATGAAAGTAAAACTACTATTTTATTTAGAATGTCATGTATTTAATGTAAAACGCACAACAAGTTTACTATTTTGAATATCTTAACATGTGCAACAATTGCACATGATAGAAAAACTCTTTTAACAAATATAATATAAAATTAATTTACAATATGACTTTGTTTTCTCCTAGTGTACTCTCTCTGATCATATTTATAAGAAAAAACTATTTTTTAAGTCCATTAAATATATACCAACTACATTAGGCATTCAATAAACATAAAAAATAGTTTTATTTTTCGTTTTTATAAATGTGACTAAAAAGAGCATTAGTGTTGTTATATGGGGTCAACGTACAATTTAAAGTGGGGTCAAGATATAAATTCATCCTATTATTGGTTGAAATAAAATAAACAAAATGGAGTCAATTGTCCCCATTGCATATAAGGTGCATCCGGGCATGATAATATGATTTTAAAAAAAATCAATTTGGAGTGTTATTTTTTAGGAAGAGGTTTACCATTCATTGTTGTTCTGCTTAATGGATTATTCTCTACGATTAGATATAAAGGATATTCGGTTTATACAAAAAAAATACATGAACACAATGAGTATGATTTGTGGTAAATGAGAATACAATGAACTAAATAACATAAACATCCACGTGTCACGAATAGACAATGGCAAACATACTATAATGCAATGTTGGGACAGAAAGCAAGACTTGTGTGGTCAAAATCACAAATTTAATTTATTTAAGCGCACGCATATAAGTGAAAAAGACAAAAAGAGTAAAGATCAATTTATAATTATTTATCGTAATTAGACCTCTTGAATCGGTCGGTCTTTAATATGATATTGAGTTTTAAAAAATGAATTTTTGTATTTGTGTCTAAATAATTTAAATTTTAGTTGTGACTTGTGACTATAAAATAAATTATTCAAAAGAAAAAGAATTATTAGTAGGGACAGACAATGCTAAGAATCCGAAGGTCTCGAGGTCATAATTATAAAAATAAAAAAAATGGTAAATTATTTTTAAAAATGAAAAGAGAAAATATACCCATGAATCACGCATATGATCCACGAGTGTTTGCGTATTCATTGCCATGACAATCATTTGCATTTGCACGTATATGCTCATGAACAACTTTGTTACATACCTTACCGGCAGTCATCAATTGCATTATTACATTACCACAATGGTTGACAAAATAAGTACTATGCATCTCACACTCCCCACATTTCTTCTAGTAGTAACATTTTTTGCTATGTTTTCCCCATCATCGCCTAAGCACATGTGCCTATGCATCTACACTAGTGGTGGGAGGGACATACACTAGTATAAAAAAGACTTCTTAACTAATGCCCCATAACAATTTTTAAGAATTTTAAAATATTTTAAAAAAAAATAAAAATTAAACATTTTAATTTTCAATGCTTTGATTACATAAATTTTTATAAAAAGTTACTATTTAAAAATCTTAAAGATATACATGCCACTGATTTACATCCATCTAAAAATATGATGGTGTAAATTATCAAGAGTGTTTTTTTATTTGGACAAAAATATTTTTTTTTTTTGAGGAAATTTGGACAAAAATATTTGTTTGTCGTTATTCAAACTAGTTTTAAATAGAAGACTAATTTTGTAAGTTACCATTTTTCATCAAAATGTCACAAAACATGTTTCTTAATTCCCCAAAAATATATACTTTCCTATTTAATATTTTAAACAAAGAATTTTCCCTAAAAATTCTCAATGTTAATTCATCAGGTTAGTGAACCATTTTAATCCAAAAGGTAAACCATGACTTTGAATAAAAAATGAAGAAGAAGATGCATTTGAATAAAAAATTGCACTAGTACAGACATCAAAGATCATGTTATAGTTGACAATATTTCTAATGTCTAATGGTTTAGAAACCACTTCATACATGAGACTAATGTTGGTGATCATCCTAATCTTCATCCTTGTATTGGAATAGAATTCAACACCTTTAATCATGTTGGAATTATACACGTCATTTGCTAAGAAAGAAGGTTTTGGAATTCGTAGTAGTGTTTGTTAGACTTTGGTTCCTAATAAGATTTTTGTATTGAACCATTCTTTATGTTTCCTATCTGATACAATCTTTGTTAAACATGTCTTGAGAAATGTGAGAACCTCACACTATTGATAAAAATGCTAGAACATATGCTAATTTGAAATCTGTGGTGAGACTGCTAATTTTAAGCATACTTATATGTGGACGTGAAATGAAGACGAGGCTACCTATTACGGATTTTTCAGACGGGTAATGCTGTGTTTAGGATCAGTTACAGGTCTTATACGGCTGCATTTTCTCTGCCTCTCCGGTACTGTTTTCGCTTCTGAGCAGCCTCAGTAAGGTTTTGCTAAACATAATTTTAAGGGTGATTAATGGAAAATATTTAAAGAACTAATAACTTGTATTTTTTACAAGAAACACAAGATGTGTTTAGATGTCAACAGATGAAATACACACTATGAGAAACTTGAACAGATCCTGCTATCCATACATAATGGAAATTACTGCCTCACTACAGTTACAAAAGAAATAACCTCCTATCAAAACTATAACAGAAAGAGTCGTCATGATCACAAGCCACTAGCAGTAGCGTATCCAACAGTGGAGAGTGCAGTGCAGAATGTTGATGAAACGGTGTGAGGAGGTGCAGAATAAATATTTGAGGGTGTGCAAATCCAATTAAAACAAGATTATTGGTTGAAAATTGAAAATTCAAGGGGATGCAGGTGCACACCCTCACTAAGAGGTGGCTCCGCCCCTGGCCACTAGTATGAATCGAACGAGTCGGTTGCCACCTATTAAATATTGTATGAAATTCAATAAACATCCTGCTATGTAAAACTAAAACAGAATGATAACGTTTTGTTCCAACCAAATACACTAAGCCGTTGAAAGCCAAATTAAATATCTCGTGTTGAAAAATAATTTAGTGACTCGGTATTCTTTTCTTCGCATCTAAATACTCATCGAATAGACCTGCAAGATGAGTTTCTGCCCCATTATCACACATAATCAAACTCAATATGCAGCACCTACAAAGTGCCTAAATCGACATAATTCCACAATGGACATGACAAAGAACCCCAACTAATGTTGATACCAGGAATCTTTGTTAGTACTAAGGGACATTCGATCTAAACATATCTGAAACAGATAACATAAGGTGAGACAAAACACACACTGCATAAGCAGATAATATATCAATGCCATTTTCTCATAACTATTGATAAATTAAAGCAGTAAAATTTGCAGTCAAGGATAAGAATGTACGTAATACTGGATAGTACAATTGATTTGATGATAATAGTCCTTATTGACCTACAAACTCAACAATTCTTCAACCAAAAAAAAAAAGGAATCTCATCCCTCTCCCCGTCACTACCCCAAAACCCCATTATTTTCTGAGAGAGATGTTTTTTTCTTCATAATAACTAATATGAGACTAAATCTCTAACTATATATATTTAAAATTACTTACCATTTACCAACCGTGCTGCAGGTGTTGGTAATTAATAAGGTGTTTTAGTAAATCGTCTAATCATCTACCATTAACATTAACATACCTTTATTTATTGCATTTCAATCGTGTAAAACTAAAATAGGGCACCCTAATGTTAGATGGAGAGAGTATTTGATACATTTATATATTAAAAAAAATATATAATAGTTATACAGAAAAGGTACATAAAAAGATACTTCTTATGCTAAATAACAAAGATGCTTCCTATGTTAGTGATAACTTGAATTCTTAAACTATAAACATATGATACTCCCTAAGCTACATAACATACATGTTGCCGATGCGATAGACATTTGTGAGAACATCTTTATACATGAGTAATGACTTGTGATTTTTACAGCTTATTCACCAATTATTCTTGATCTTTACTTCAATGGAAATTATTAACTTTCAAATTATCAACTTTACTTCCTTTAGAGGATCTAAATTCTAACCAAACTGCTATCATCATGTTTCAGGGAAATCTGAGAAAAGAACTCACGTGGAGAATGTGAATCTTGATGCCAAATCGTAACGCTACTTACTTATTTTTCCTATTGTTATGTTCTATAATTCCAGTGCAATCATTTCTTGCTTATTTTCATATTGTAACTAACTATATTTCATTTTATAATTTGCAGAAGTTTGCAAATTAGAGAGGCACTTCATCTGCAGCTAGATGTTCAGAGGCGTCTTCATGAACAACTTGAGGTATATCCTTCAATTTCATTTATACATGACTTTGTGACTCTGCATGACTCATAGTTTATACTTAAGAACACGGACTTAAATTGATGTTACTATATTTGGCTCTTCTAAAATAAATAGTTAGTAAAGTGAAAAAAATCAAAGATCGGTATGTTCACATATTCATAAATTGTTATCGATGTGTTATAATCAGAGACATGTCCCTGTTTAGATTTTAATAAAATTTAAAGTTCATTCGACAAATATGTACTCGTAAAATTTCATACAAAATATTTATAATTATATATTTTAAAATATTAGTTACCTTAGAAATTTATCAAAATATACATTGTCTCTTTTCAATTTAGACTCAACTTTTCAGCAATTTTCTTTTCATTATATTATAATAAATAATCACTTGAAAAATCATATTTCCTATATTTGCGAAAAAATTAAGGGTAAAGAAATGGCGTTCCAGTCTAAGACAAAAAAAAACTTCGAATTCAATGAGTTTCTCACCATAAAGAAACATTTATGATATTATGGAAAATTTTAGTCAAATATGACTGATGTGGCCTCAATTATGGCCACGCCGTTGTCTCTAAGACATAAACCTTGATGCTGCAGTCCATATCGCATTCATAGACAAAAAATTTAAGCCATGCTTAGTATTTGTATTTTCTTTATTCTATTCTCTGAAATCAAATTTTCTCATACATTAACTTTTGGTTGCAGATTCAAAGAAAATTACAGTCGCGAATAGAGGAACAAGGAAGGCAGTTGAAGATGATGTTTGACCAACATCAGAAGACAAGTAGTAGTGGCCAGTTGAACACTCAAAATTTGGACAATACAGCAAACAATGATATACCAATAAGTCCTAAAGATATTGAGGTTACCATTTTTGAAGGGTCTGGTTCTCAATGCTCATAACTGACAGTAAACCAAACCATACAATTTTGTAATGGGAATTAAATTAGTCTTGTTGTTTCACAAGTCCAAATTCAGTAAATAAGTATATATGTGTTTACACCGAAAATATATTGACGGTTCACAACCCCCAAGCACGAGTCTTGAGACAAGGCGAAGTGATTAATTATGAAGTTGATAGTCCTATAGAGAAATGTCTGCATATGTCGTGTTAAGTCATATAGTTTGCCTGACTTCATATCGATTTCAGCATATGCTGAAAAAGTTATTTAGAAAATCCTTCTTGCTAGCAATACACCATCATTGTTCTTTTTTTCGTATGAAGCGAGACCGACGTTAGAATCTGCCAGATGAACAAAGACAACAATGTAGGAAGCATCATTAGCCCTTAATCAACGATCACATTGAAGTTTTTTACTGTTCTATTGTAAGTTCTCACTTTAGAAATGTTCAACCAGAAGACAGTATGCAAATGAGGATAAAAACCAAGGACAGTCTTAGATCAATAATGTTCTATCATGCTTCAGATCACCAACCAAAAGAAACCTAAGAGCGCGAAATCTATGAGCCCGTCACAATGTACGTTTTAGTTCTTGTATGTCCCCAAAAGAAACTGTCACTTGTATAAGTTCATCACAATCTTGATTTTAAATCCTCAACTGCGATTCCAAAGCAGTCTTCTGTTGTTTATGACTGGAGATGTTAATCCTAGAATGTCATGAATGTCCTTGTTCATTGGATGCACAAGATGAAATTTTGAAAGATAAAGTTTAGCATAGTAAGTCATAATTTGAGTTTGAGATGTATATGACTCAATTTAAGATGTAATCGTAAATCAATAGAATTGTTTCTTGATGAATTAATATTAAAAGTATGTTTTTTTATGGATGAAGATAATGTGAAAGATGAGACTCAATTAGTTAACAAACAAAATTTGTTTTGAGTTATTTTAATGATGATTTTGTTGATATATCCTACATCTAACACAACAATGAAAATAGAATATGATTTATAAAAAAAAATTATATACTTTTTATTTTGATCACAAGCATTATATGTTGTAAGTTTTGATTTTTATAGTTTTATATTAATAAAAAATAAATTCATATTTTTTTCAAGTATATTTTTTTTGGTAGTGTTAAAAATATGCTTTTTTTTTCAAGTATTTTATATACATGTTTAATTACAAACATTCTATTAATGTATTTTATTCTGCGTAAAAAAAAAATTAATGTATTTTATTTGTATCGTGTCCTAAATTTTTAAAAAAATTTCGTATCCACGTACTCGTACCGTACCTACACTCTTACTACACATCTATAGTTCAACTGTCAGGTAAATAAATTTTGTCAAAAAATTGTTCTACCCATAAATCAAACTCAGATTTTTTTGAACAATTATTTGTTGATGGAGTTCATTAACCACTTGCTAAAAATGAATTGATTTTTGAATTTTTTATTATTAATTTTTAATAAAAGTTACGCTAGTTTTGAAAATTGAATAACTCCAAAGGTTTCGTATACTGGCAAAAAAATTATTGACCTTAGACCCGACGGTCTTGAATTCGAGCCCCACACACATTTTTTTTTGGGTATAAATCATGTATCCTCTGCGCGCAACTGCAGAGACTAATCCATCGAGCATCGTGGGACTCAAATAGGCGGCAAGTTCTCCCTAAGAGTTTTAACGCTGCTGCATGCTCAAGGCTGGATCCGAACCAGGATCTTGGTTAAGCTAGAAGAACCCCACATACATTTGAAAGACGATAAATATAATTTTTTTTTTGAGGGAAAATATAAATGCATTTTAATTCATAAAAATAAAAAAATAAAAAAAGGAATGTGGCATGAATAAATTAATAATGTGATCGAAAAGAAATTAAACGGTTACCCTTTCTTCCATTGATTACGGTTACAAATACAGTAGAAACCAACCAAACACAAACACAAACCACCCTATTATTTTCTTCTTACCAATAATCGCATAGCATCGTAACAAGAGAGGCGTCTTAATAAACGTTAATCTCTGAATCTCTTTCTTCTTCATTTCTTCAATCTTGGACAAAAATGAGAGAGTGCATTTCGATCCACATTGGTCAAGCCGGTATTCAAGTCGGTAATGCTTGTTGGGAGCTTTACTGCCTCGAACATGGTATTCAGGTAACTCATATTTGATAGATCCACAATGTGGATTCTATGTCACGTTCATTGCTTTAATTTTGTGTTTGATTCTGCATTCCTTGAAATGATTTACGGCAATTTCAATACAGATTATGATTTGCATTTAGTTTTATAATGTTTGATTGATTAGAAATGTAAATCTAATTGTGATTCGTTGTTTGCCTAATTATTCATCAGGTGTTCATATTCTTTCATTTTTTTTGCATATTTTTTCAAATCAATGTTAATCATAGATACAAACATCGTTAAATTAGTTAGGTTTTTCACTTCGATGGTACTTTCTAGAATAATCTAGTTTCATCGTTCAATTTGCGTTGGTATGAATATAATTTGTGAAAATGCAGTTTCAAAAAAAATAAATTGTTGAAATGTGTGAAGATTTATAACTCGTTTTTTCTGTGAATCCTGTTTAAATTGCTTATTGATTATTATGATCCTGGTTTATGAATATTATTAACATTTTTTTCATCCACTGTTCTATTGAGATTTGAATAGTTTAATTTTCTCATTCGTTAATATCAAGTGGTATCCCATAATTTTCTAATAATAATAAACAATTTCTAAATCGAGTGCGAGTTGACATAGTTGTAAATTGAGGTCACAATATAATGTTTTTGAGGTCTTTGCAACGATATCGCAATGACAATATTGGCTGTGTTTGGCCGCATCTTGCTCTAATGTCAAAGTTTGCAGCGTAACCGCTACCGTAATTTGGAATTGTATTTTGTACTGTTGCTACTTCTTTGTTATGGAACATGCTTTGGAGTTAAAGAGTTGTTTCTTGTATGTGGTGTTTTAGGCTGATGGGCAGATGCCAAGTGATAAGACCGTCGGTGGAGGTGACGATGCTTTCAACACCTTCTTCAGTGAAACTGGAGCTGGAAAGCATGTGCCTCGTGCAGTTTTTGTAGATCTTGAGCCTACCGTGATTGATGAAGTGAGGACTGGGACATACCGCCAACTATTCCATCCTGAGCAGCTCATTAGCGGAAAGGAGGATGCAGCTAACAACTTTGCTCGTGGCCACTACACCAGTAATTAATAATATATTTGAAACATGACATCTTTTCCTTGTTGAATATCATATCAAATTATAATAATGTTGTTTTCTTTTTAATTAAATCAGTTGGAAAAGAAATTGTGGATGTATGCTTGGACCGCATCAGAAAGCTTGCGGACAACTGCACTGGTCTCCAAGGCTTTCTTGTTTTCAATGCTGTAGGTGGAGGCACTGGTTCTGGTCTTGGTTCCCTTCTGCTGGAACGTCTTTCAGTGGACTATGGCAAGAAATCCAAGCTTGGATTCACTGTCTATCCTTCCCCCCAAGTTTCAACTTCTGTTGTTGAGCCCTACAATAGTGTCCTCTCCACTCATTCCCTTCTGGAACATACTGATGTAGCTGTCTTGCTTGACAATGAAGCCATTTATGATATTTGCAGGCGCTCCCTTGACATTGAGCGACCCACCTACACCAACCTCAATCGCTTAGTTTCTCAGGTATATATGTAATTATTAATAATTGATATCATTGTTTGTGCAATTCCTTCCCTGAAGTCCAATAGCATGAATCAGTTCCTAATAAGTAATATTTCTCTTGTTAAATTGAATCAAAGTGCAACATAACATATAACCATTAACCAGACATTGAAACAGCAATTTCTGTTGTATTG
>Ga0099826_10003955_pt1 | contig 10257 bp, 1 predicted proteins | sample Mtrugardesep15_FD_76830 | JGI IMG/M metagenome (GOLD analysis project Ga0099826, IMG submission 76830) | Root nodule microbial communities of legume samples collected from California, USA - M. trunc garden sep15 | ecosystem: Host-associated > Plants > Roots > Nodule | place: USA: California...
GTAAGTTGAAAGAGTAGGACCTATTTGCAAAACATGAAAACGCTCCATCATACCCAAAGCCTCTTTAAATCTCCCAGCTTCTGCCAATGCATCAATGATGGGGTTATATACGATTGCATTTGGTTTAATTCCCTCTTTGGTCATTTCACCAACCATCTCAAGTGCCTTTTCAACACGGCGCATCCGACAGTATCCTTCTACAAGGGTACCATATGTCACAACACTCGGTCTCACATTCTCGTTCTTCATCTCGTCCCAAAGTCTTTCAGCATGTTTGAGTTTCCTCGCTCGAAACCATCCATTTAACATTATGTTATAAACACGAATCGAAGGAACCCAACCCAGGTCTGTTTCCTTTCTCCTAAGGAAGTACTCTGAAGCTTCCTTTGCAGACCCTTCTTTGCAGAGTGAATCAATTAATATCTCAAACAAACTCATTTCTGACACGGAATCCACAATTGACTTTTTATCTTTTGCAAACTCAAACGTCCTAATAGCAGCCTTGTGCATACCTACAAAATTTATAAATAAATAAAAAGTTGAATCCTCGATACATTAAGTAAGAGAATAATTGGCAAAACTGCACTATCATTTGTGATTAACCAAATTCAAATAGATTATTGAACAGTTTCAAAAACCTAAATTGCATGGTTTTGTCCCCCATATACAAAAGTAAGAAGTGATTTGTTTTGTTGTTTGAGGTCAAAAACAATATTATTCTCATAATTTAATGTTAAATCATTAATTCAGCAAGATTTACATACCAATGTTAGTAATTAATTTTCATCAACACATCCAAAGAACATTATTTGGAAGAGCTTATAAGTTAGTTTTTGATATGTCCATAAACATTTTTCAACTTATTTCTATAAACTCTACATAATAGCTTACAAACACTGAAAACTTTATTTTATCTTTTGTCAAAAAATAACTTTACATAAGCACTCATTGGGGCCTTTAAAATAGTCTTTGATATGTCCATAAACGTTTTTCAACCTAAAAATCAACCTTACATATTTTCAAGCTAAAATCACCATCTATATACTCTCTTTCAGGATGGATCTGTTCTGTTTGGATTGGCTTGATTGAGTTTATCTACCATCATACACACTTGTGAGACTATTTGGGAGAGCTTATAAAAATAGTTTTTGATGTGTCCACATGTTTCTTACTTATTTCCATAAACTCATGACGGTACTACTTTTGTCCCAAAATATAGTACCGTCATGAGTTTTTCTACAAGACCTCATTCAACTTTCGAAGTGTATTAATTATTTTAATACTAACATACTCATATGTCGCATCTTTTTCTACAATATGTATAAATAAACTTATGCAAACATTAACTAATTCTTTCTTCTAAAAGATAAACTTGTAAAACTATCTGTCAATAAATTTGATACAATAACCAACTTTCTTAATCACCGAGATTTATTCAAGGCATGGTTGTCAAAATCGGGATCTCATTAAAGATCGTTGGGGTATAGAAAAAGCGTAGATCGTAAGATCACACCAAATAGATAAAATTATAAAAATAACTAAGTAAAATAACCTTTCATCAAAAAAACTTATAAATTACAACATTAAACTAAGTTAATTAATAATTCATAATAGTTTTTCCCTTAAAAAAGTAAATTCATAATAGTTTTTGTTTTGTTACTATAATTCATAGTAGTTTATTATACGTCTTGTAACCATTATTCAAAAAAAAAAATATACGTCTTGTAACCAAAAAATAAAATTATATGTCTAGGCCTACAAGTCTTTTTTCTTTTTGTTCTCAGATCCATATAAGTCTTTTCCACTATCTTAACCTAGACCTAGTCAGATTGGCAAGACACATTTGAGGTCATAGCTTATAAGCTCGTATGACTAAAAAAGACCCGTTTGGTAACCATCATTTTCTCCATTTTTCCCCTGTTATCTTAATTGAAAAGGTTAAATATTAATTAAATATATCTTCTTTATGGCATTTCATATTTATAAGTTAGTTCAACCACTAATTTTTACAAAACAATACAAATTCCGTTATGATCTTGCTTATCAAGTATTTGCCATTTTTTTTTTTACCAAACATAGCCATGTCAAAACTTCATTTTCACTTTTGCTATAGAAATAATCTATACATAAGCACTTATCACGGCCTATAATAAACTTAAGAAAGCCTCAAGTTCAAGTAAAATCAATTAAGCAAACTATAAACCCTAATAAAAATAAATACTTCAATTTCAACAATAAAAATTCGTAAAGTTAAAAACATTTGTAGTACCTGCTCTGGCATATCGTCGAATGAGGATAGCAAAAGTCCCAACAGAAACCAATTTCTCATCATCATCATCAAGAACAAGACTCCAAGCATCATCAAACTCCTTCATTTTGGCAAGAGCATTGATTACAGAATCAAACAAACTCGAATCAGGTTTAAAGCCGGGTTGATTCAGAGCCCAGAGATAAAGCGAATGAAGTAGCTTCGGAGACGAGGCGAAATGGTCGAAGACGGCACGGAGGAGAGGAGGAGTAGGTTTGATTCCGGTTTGGGTTAGGTTAGTGTGGAGAGATGAACCGGGTGAGAGAGATGGGTTGGTGAAGAGAGTGGAGATGATGGTGAAATGGTTAGGGGAGAAATTGGGTGCAGGGGATTCGGGTTTTGAAATCGGGTTTGGGGTTGGAGTGGGTTTTGATGGGAGGGAGGGCCAGTTGATGAGTGGGTTTCCGGGTTGGGATAACCATGAGGAGGAGAATGGGCGTAGATGGATTGGTTTGAGGGTTGATGAGAGAATTGAACGAAGGGAGAATAGTATACGATGATGAGGAATTTGTGAATGCATTTGTTGCAGTGACTCAACTCAAGAAATGTGAGTGAGAGAGTGAAGTCAAGGAACGGAACACGGTTGCAGGCTTGCAGCGGAAGTGGAATACTTCAAAAGACCTAATTCAACACTTTTGTTTTAACAATGTAAAATGGAAATCCCACGGTTGATAATAGGAATATTGGTTCAAACTCCGAACACTTTACTTCTTCGATATTTGATTGTTGAGCTGTAGAAATTTAATTATTTGACAAGAAAATATAATATATTATCCCCTTTGTTTCGTACTAAACAAGTCTTTTGTAAAAAATTAAGTGACTCGTTTCACTCTCAAATATAATATAAATTACTTTTTTAATTATAAATCTAATTAATAATATTACTTTTACTACTTTCAAGAACAAAATTTAAATCAAAATTCTACCTAGCATAAAGGTGGTAAAGGTAAAACGTTAGAGTTTTACGATAAGTACAAAATCGAGTATCATTATGAGGTAGATAAAGTATCATTTTATGTTTTCTTATTGTTTTTAAATAGAAATACACAATATTGGAGTTGTAAGAACAATTGTAGAAGAGTTTAGGAACACACAACAGAGGGCGCGAAGCAGAAAAGGAAATGGCTTCTATGAATAATATATTCACCCCAGTTCCACTCACCGCCGGTAACCGGAATCCAACCATTTATTTCCCCCGGCGGCGACCCAATTCAGTTTGTTTCGTTGCAAATTCGTCCGAATCTCCTTCTCCTCCCGAAATAGAGCTTGAATTCATTGGGGTATGTATCATTTTACAGTTTATTTACAGTTAAAGTTAGAAATGAAAATGTGATAAAAATTTGGTTGGTGCAGCCAAAACCAGACGGTGATGGGTCGTTTCCGGTGGATAAAGTGAAAGCAATAAGCGGAGAGAAGCTGATGAGGAGTATCATGTCGGATAATAAGATTGAGCTCTATGCCACGTATGTATGTATCTTACCACATGCTTCCAATCAACCATAATCCACCACCATGTACCTTTTTCTATTCTTTTATATTTTGATAAAAACTTCAAATTATTTATTAATATAAACTATTATTTCATATTTTTTTCTTTTTGTGCTAAACAAGCCCTTACTAATAGTCATAGTAAAAAAAAATTATGAATTTCCCTGTGTATATATAAAATTCATTTATTTATGTTAGAAAAAAAAAATATATTTAAATATTAACGTTACATTGATCCGAGTGAAACTGAACTCAGATATCTTAATCAAGGTCACACATTAGAGTATCGTGGATGAGAAAATATGGTTGGAATTGGGAGTAAAGAGCTCGTTAGAGATGGTCAGCTACGTTTCTAGATTAATCATCGGCAAAGTTAATTGATACTTCTTCCAATAATTTGGTTAGAAAATGAACATTTCAGATTATGCCAATATCTGGAACCAAAAGGATCCATTTGTTTTAGAAGATATAAAAGGAATAAGAACAACTAACAAGAAGAATAAATCGTTTGTTATTTTTATTTTATTTTTAACAGAAAAGAGAAATCGCTAGAAGGAGGGGTTGAACCTCCGACCTTGTGGTTAACAGCCACACGCTCTAACCAACTGAGCTCTTCCAGCTTCTTATCTATTTATTAATATAGTTTTTACAATCTAATTTTAACTGTTACACAACAGGGGAAGTTGATGAACTGCGGTGGAGGGGGTAGCTGTGGAACTTGCATAGTCGAGGTGTGAATTTTCTTCTTCTCATATCATACTAAGATGATACATTTTTATGGTTTATTATTAGAGTTTAATAATCATCAGTATGAATATGTTCTTTTGGTCAGTTAGCATAACATATGCAAGACATGAATAATTTTAGAATAGTTTTTAGTTTACTACAAATTAATACTTATTATATCTCTAATTGCTGCTATACATGTAATTTGTTCTGTTGCAGATCATTGAAGGAAAGGATCTTTTAAATGACAGGACAAATACTGAACTAAAATATCTTAAGAAGGCATGTTCTCTGTCTCTCTCATGTAGTTAATTATGTTGTATTTAAGAAATGATGATTCCTAAAATGCTTAGCACATTATTGGAATCAATTTTAACACATTGTTTTCAAGGTTCCTAAGCCAATGAGAAGTATTATAATTTCTTTGAAAGTCGTTTGAAAGTATGGACTTCAAATTGAACTCATTTTCAGACCTATCTGATGCTAATCATGTATACGTTTTCTTATAGACAAATGTTAGTATATTAGTTGTTATATTAGTATTTTTATTCTTTCATCATGCTTTGCATCACCGTTCTTTAGCTCGTTTAACTTTTAGCTGAAATCAGTTAATATTAACATTTGCTTATCTAAATGTCCCTTTTATAGTGTGAGCATGATATGATCCTAGATTTTGAAATTAACTAATCTTTTGAGCTTTGGCATTTGTAAACAGAAACCTGAATCTTGGAGGTTGGCTTGTCAAACTATTGTAGGGAACAAAGAAAACTCTGGCAAGGTATCTTTCAAAATAATTGTTCTTTCTACAATACTAGATAAATTTTGAAACACAAAATTATGCTATATCTCATGTTTAGTGCGGTAAATGTGGTGCCAGAAGTGATAATTACATATAAGTGCAGAGCATATACCATGATCATGATTTACTCTTGTCACAGTACACAAAAAATTTCTCACATTACTTGAGAATCGAGAGTAGTTTATGTACACCTCTCTCCTCAACTCATTACTACTCATTAAGATGTTTTTCAACTAAGAACAAATTTTGAGGGCTTACACAATATTCAATACGGACAATACCTTAGAAAAGTGGTGTCTCAGATTTGAGGTCAGAACATTGAAACTAGAATAAGGACATAAGCCACACGCTATGGTCGATAGGCCTTTTAGCCCCGTAGGCTAAAGGGGGCTACTGTTCCGGAATACTTTTTACTAAGTTTGTTCCGGTGCGGCAGACTCGAGTTCTAAGCAATATATATGTGTGTGTGGTTTCATAATCATTTGTGCTATATTTCATCAAGTTTCATGATATACTATATGCTGTCAAGTTGATTACAATTTACTGTAAGTAACAGTAACATATCTATCCTTATATGAATTAAGTCTATTTACTTGACCCTTGGATGATATGATAATTAAAGCATTGAGAAAGTAAATATCAACATGCTTGTCTTTTTTACCTAATGCAAACGAAATTTAGTGACTACGGAATCTTCTTCAATTTGTATGGTTATCTTCAAAAGAATAAACTAATGATTTATTCTAAAGTTAATGAAGACTAGTTTTCATTAAGTACAATAGTTCTAATGAATTCATATATTATATTTTCTATGCTGGGCTTTTAGGTTGTTGTTCAAAGGATTCCTCAATGGAAGAAGAAGTAATAACATACCAAGCCAAGTAGCACATCCTGGATTTTATACAGTTTGCATCACTAATTTATGAAAAATCTTGCTTTGATTTGATGTATGCTTGCTAATACATATCTTTTTGAGAGGGCTAATATATATTTGTATAATGTATAATTTCCCTTATATGTTTGTGTTTTATAATGATTGCCACTTGGTTACTATTCTTTAGGGTACAAATCTTTGTATAATAGTATAATACAATATGTGCTCTATCCAATGAAATCAAATTTTTAGATGGAAAACAAAAAATGTTACTTATCAAAGACATTTGTAACATTCACTTTACTAGTTTTGATTCTTTTCCAAGAGAAACAACAATTAATGTGTTTCTTGATCAGATATCGTCAAACTATGTCTAGTCCTATCATCAAGTATACTGGAGATATATTAAGCAAAGTGGTGTCAATATCTGGCCTTGTAGAGCAGATCAAAGGAAGTCTTGCAATATTCTGTTATTGTTTTGGTTATTAACTTGTCGCATGGATTTCTTTTGGTAAAATATTGCTGATGTTTTGTTTTGCATCTTCAATTACTCATGTTAATCTTTATTCTTTAGCAAGACTTGTGCTTGAAATTAGTTTTTTTTTAAGGAAATAGTTATTCATATTAATATTTTTTTTCTTAGTTTATTAAAACAAATAATCAAAGTCTTTCGTGGCATACTAATTGACCACAAAGGAGAAGGTTTTTTTTTTTTTTTTTGATAAAACAAAGGAGAAGTGCTGTTACATACTTTCTTCTACAATAATGGGTTCTCATCTTTTTTTCTCATATTTTCTCATGTTTCAAATCTCCAGCTTTGACTGGGATGAGATTCTTAAGGACATTTGGTTGTATTTTCCAATTTTCGCAATAATAGCTTGTTCTATAGCATGATTAACTACATTTTATTTGTTTTGCATCTATTTACTTGTTTATGAAGGATATTTAACATTCATTTTCAAAATTTCAATGGAAAACAAAATAACTCCTCTCTTTTCTTCAAATTCCAAAATCCTCTCCTATTTATACTTTAAGGGTGTGTGTAGGCCTTTTACATTATTCTATTTTGGCTTTTTCAAAAAAATAAATAAAGGTGTCGATCCTAATCGGACGACTACAAAGGAGAGGTGCAACGGATTTCTATTAGGGTGTGGATGGTGACACCCTCGCCCCAGTCTTGCAAGCCCTGATTTCTATTGGGCTTTTTTCGCAACGGAATTCTATTTGGCTTTTACACTCCATTCTCAAACAATCTTGATAATTTAGTCTCTAATTAATTTTCTCTATTGTGTGATCTTGTAGATCATTATTTATTTTTTAAAACTTGGTATCTTTTAAAGTCAGAGCAAAGTTATTTTTAGACTAGTTCATCAAAATTGATATCAGGAGGAATCAAACCTGAGACTTAAGTGTCATGTATGGACTAGTCCATCTAAAGTAACATTGGGAAAAATCGAATCCGAGGTCTTGAAATGAGCACATTCAAAGTCTCAAGTCAACACCATAATATCAACTCAAGTGGGTTATCTTCTAGGTTCTTGTTAAATTGAGCATATTAATAATAATAATACTAATAATAATAATAATAATAATCAAATATGAAATATTTGACTTTATATCTAAAAATATTAAAACTAAATGGCTGGAACCCTAGTTTAAATTTGTATACAACATAAACAGAAAACAATTCAACCAACTCGTACCACTCCATTTGTGTGTGAAGTGTAAACATATTGCTTCTAGTTGACTTAAGTTGCTGCCTAATCCTTCATGTGATCAACTTATAACTAATAACTAGTAATATTTGTGATTTCAAAAAATAACTTGCTGACTTGGTCACTAAATCCATATACTTCCCGAGTTTGATGGAATTCACAGATATCTTTCAATCCTCTGGTTGAAGGGAGTAACAAAATATGTGATGTTCACTTCATATACTCCTTCCGGTCATATTTATAAGCAAAACACAAATTTTTAGGTTTATTGAATAATTAATGTATCTGGTTTATAAATCTGACCAGATACATTAATTATTCCATGAATCTGAAAAGTTGATTTTTCTTATAAATATGATCGGAGGGAGTATGTACTTGATTAATTCTGTGGAATCAAGAAACATGTATTTTATTAATTTCATGGTTGGTATATGCTAAAATCCACCATAATTTGAAAATTCTGTTTCCAACTAAGAGCATCCACAAGGGTAGTTTTTTAATTGGGACTCCTTAAATGAACCCCACGTGACACATCACTTATTTATAATTTTTTAATAAAAGTAGCTATTAAGAACTCAAGGACTTCAATGGTAAAACATTAATAAGGACTCCAATGAAAAGTACTTAAATAGGCTCCACTATTTTTACATCATTAAACAAAAATAATTTACCTATTACTCATTTTTACAACTGGGACCAAGTAGTACACATTTTATTACTCTTTTTTGCAACTGAGACCAAATAATACACATTTTATTACTTTTTTAAACGTGGGACCCGTTAGTTGCCTAAGAAAGAGAGGGTCTTTATATAGTTACCTGTTTCTTAATGGGGACTCATTTTTTCTTCCTCCAATAAAAAGTCCTTAACGAGAAGTGGTCCTTATTAAGTAAGGACCTCCCATTAAAGATGCTCAAACACTAATGGAAAGTGAGTTCTCCAAGGACCTCTCAATAATTCTTAAAATTGAATCAACTTTAAGAATATATATTATAGTTTAATAAATATTAGCATACATTGAATAGTAAAAAGTAGGTGCAATAGTCAGAGACATAAGCTGCTAGTAAAATAATAGTATCATTTACTCCATTTCTCTCAAAAGTTATGGACCACTTGTTCAAGCTCTAAAATTGAAACATGTTTTCAAAATTTAAATTTTTTGAGGTTTGGGACATGAAAGATACATCTCTGAAGTAGTAGGTTTTTTTCAACAACCAAAGAGGGAGAAAAAAGTTGTTGCTTTAAATTGACCTTTGCTTTTTTGGTGAAGTTTTTAATTTTGAACCTTTTTCTTGGACTTACTCAAGAAACACAGAAAGCACAAATGTGGGACTTTGGAAACATGTACCCGCAGGAGCCTCATATTGTCAAGTCAAGCTAGACATGTCTTTTGATGAGTGTCCAAATATGGAAGTAATTAAGCTAAGAATGAAAGGTACTTGTGTTATTTAAACATATGAAAATCAACTCCTACTTTGACATTGTATACGAATGAGTGTGAATGTGGGATCCAAAGAAAGAGAAAGGATTCGAGGTGAGATTTTTTTTTTAAGAAATTGTATAAATGTGTTGTGTTGATGTTAGATTTTGTGTTAAAAAATATTTTTAAATAGATAAATGGTGTCATTAAAAGATTGCATTCATCAATGATATTTTTTTATTTCAAAAAATAATAATTTCATTCATCAATATTCTAAATACCAGAAGCTTTATCTAAGCGGGTGTGACTAAAATCGGTTAAGAGTAATGATATTTGTACAACTATTTTATAACAAAAATTATCATCAAAATGTTGTATAAATATCATTATTCTTTCTCATAAAAATATTACAGGCATGCTAATGAACACAAAAAGTGTAGACTTTGTATACACATCGTATCACATCCATCAAATAAAAGTCTGACACGCAAACAAATGTGAACAAGAAAAAATATTAAAAAATGATAAGAGGTAACCGGTTTGTATTGTTGTACGGTTTGGTTGTAAGAATTTGTGTCTTGAATGATTGTTAAAATAAATGAAGAACCGCGATAAGATAAGATAAGATAAGATAAAAGAAAGTAAATATTATCAAACAAATAGATTCAAGGGTGTTTTGGTAAGTTTGATGATGAGTTTGGTTCAATTTAAAAAATAAAAAAATAAAGTAGATTTTGTGTAAAAATATATAGAGATTTTTTAGGGATTTTTAAAAAATTTGAAGCTATTTAAGTTTGTCAATTATTCTTAAGTATCAAATTTAAAAATAAATAAAATTTAACTTGTTCATGTGTCACCTTCATTTTATTAAAAAAACAGATTTTAAAAAAACTTAATCCTAATAGTTTTTTATTTTAGAGTCAAAAA
>Ga0099826_10003956_pt1 | contig 10257 bp, 5 predicted proteins | sample Mtrugardesep15_FD_76830 | JGI IMG/M metagenome (GOLD analysis project Ga0099826, IMG submission 76830) | Root nodule microbial communities of legume samples collected from California, USA - M. trunc garden sep15 | ecosystem: Host-associated > Plants > Roots > Nodule | place: USA: California...
ATTAAAAATAAAAAAATATATATTGAGGGAGTAAAGTGTAGATTTTAACATAAGAGGGGAGGGGAATGTAATTCAAGCTTTTCTTAGGGGAGGGAAATGTATTTTTCTCTAATATGTTTTGAAGAAGAGGGGAGGGAAATGTATATTTTAACATAAGAGGGGAGGGGAGTGTAATTTACTCTTAATAAAATTCTCAAAACAAATCTTCTTATGGACAATATTCATGACAAACTGAATAGGACCTCATCAGTTGATGGTAACTTAACCAGCAAGTTAGCTTACTCTTTTCTGGTTGGAACATGACAGAGTCACCCTCGTTCAAGTTAATTTGGAACAACTACATTCCTCCATCTAGATAATTCATTGTCTGGAGGTTCAATCATAAGAAGCTTCCAACATATGACAATCTAAGAAAAAAGGGATGTTGCATAGTTTCAATTTGGTGTTTTTGCAGAAATCAAGTTGAGTCCTCTAAACACATCTTTCAAAATTGTCAAGTTACTTCTCAACTTCGGGATTGGATTATCAAAGTTACATACCAACAACTTGATCTCTCTAACTCCATCAACTTAATTTTGAGACGAGTGGGTATGAGGAGTAAACTTGTTAACAGATACTATATGAAGCATTTGGATTGAGTGGGTATGGGGAGTTAACAGATACTTCAATATCAAGCAAGCTTCCATTGGCACTTTGATAAATGGTATAATCTCTTAAGTTCATTTCAGTGTTGAGTTGGTACCGGTGAAAGGCTCTTATGTTATGACTGACTTTAAGTTATTTCAGCTTTTTGGCGTTCCTCTGAAAGCTAGCAGGGTTGATCCTGTAGCTCAGGTTAAATGGATCAGTCCTCGTTTTGGTTGTGTTAAAATTAATATTGATGGTTCTTCTGTGGGAAATCCTCCTAGTGGGACCATTGGCATTGTTTCCATGACTTATCAGTCAACCTTTATTGGTGCAATCGCTCAAAATATAGGTTATGCTACTGCCTTGGAAGTTGAGTTTAGTGCTTTCATGTATGGTATAGAAAAGGCCATAGATATGCATTTGACTGACATTTGGATTGGAAGAGATTCCTTGACGGTGGTTAAGGCTTCAAGGAGGCAGATGGGGTGCCATGGAGATTGCTTTCGTCGAAAGACTATTCGATCTTTAAACGATTCGACCTTTTATAGCTCGACAGTTCTAACGTTTGAGTAGCTTCTCTTTTATACAATAGAGAATACTACCGTTGGCATAGATGTGTTAGATAGTGTTGCGGTTGGTTCTCCTTCTGCATCCTATTTGCCTAAAAAATAATTTGATAGTTACAAATGTTTTTAAGAGTTTAATAATTCTTCCTTTCATTTTAAATAATTGACATTTGAAACTATCAAATTATTCGTTTTCCTCCCCTAGCCATGAAGGTTTTCTTTTGAAATTGGTTAAAAGAATTGGGATTTTGTAATGTAAAGTGATTTGGGATTTAGAAGTTTGTTTAAAGTCAAAAGGGTTAAGAATTTATGTGAAAGAGAATACGAAGGTCGGAATATTTTTGAAGTTTTTGTGGTTGTTTAAAGGTTTGATATAGAAATTATGGGTTTGTTGGAGGAAAAGAAATAGGATTAAGAACTTGTGGTTAGACGATGAAGATTTGGAAAGGGTTGTTGTTGTTGAGAAAGTGTGGTTTTGTTGATTTTTGGGAGAGAAAAGTTTTAGAAAGTGAGATAGATTTGGCTAAAGAACATGGTTTTGGTAATGAGACAAAATATAATATAAAGATTCGTTGCGTTGATTGTACTCCTCATTTTACTTTTTGCCTATTGTATTCATTGATTTGAACATGATCTCTTTTTTATGAAAGAATTTTCAGAGAATTACTTTGTTGTACTTGGAGGATCATTTAGATGATAAGCTATCAAAGCTTTAAGACTTGATCTTCAGTTGAATCCTTTTTTAGGTTAGTTATATCAAGACGATTGCTTGACTTCTTTCTTTTAGAATCATGTAGAGGATTGCTAAACCAAATTGATTATTACATAAAGTTCTTATCATTAGGGATCAATGTCATTGGTTTCTTGGATTGACTCTTTGTTTCAAGAAGGCTCACTGGTTGCCTTTTAGCTATGATTGGTGAGACACTTGAATGCTGCACAATTGAACACATTGTTTGTAGACAAATTTTTCTTTCCTATATAAAACATTCTTTTAGATTTTGCTATCATCAAAATACTACTTGTGAGATATTGCTAAACCAAATTGATTATTACATTAAGTTCTTATCATTAGGGATCAAAGTCATTTGTTGCTTGGTATCAGCAACAAGATTAATTTTTGGATTGATTTTGTTGCAAGAAGACTCACCGGTGGTCTTTGTCGATATTCCCGAAGACATGCACAATTCTCTTAGGGTGTGTTTGGATGGAGGGTTTAAGATGGGAAGGGAGGGGAGGGTTTACATTTTATTTTTAAATTACGGACACTATAAAATGTTTTTTAAAAAGCTAACATATTAACATGATAAACTATCATATAATACTTCAATCACACTTAATTTATTTTAGAAAAACATGTTATATAGTCCATAATTTAAAAAAGATAAACAAACCCTCTACGACTATCATATAGACTTGATTGAGTTATTTGTGGCTGCTCTATCTATCCCACTTCCATCATCAATTGTACTGCCAATGGAAAACAGGTAATGCTTGTCTGATGCTGAAATCAGAAACACAAATATTTATGATTCATAAATAAATACCTCGCTAATGGAATCAATTGAATAATTATTTACTAACCTTGAATCAATAGCTTTCTTAGACCTTCTATAAGATGTCCCTTTTGATCAATAACTTCAAGTAATTGAGTACTATTAAAACTTAGAATTAGATATAGAAAGTTCTAAAACTAAAATTAAAAATGAAGATTAGGTAATCAAAAGTGATTCAACAAAATCTTAGCGGCAACAGCTTCGACATAAGATAAAACCAATCAAAGCGGACGAGAGGATGGTGAAATATAGCAGGTTGTCCTTGTATCCCAGCATATGAAATTTCATATATTAAATCACCACTAAGAATCGCTTCACCTGCGACAATGTTAGCGTCCAAGTATCAACCCTTTTCTGCATAGCACAAAACGCAACTCAATAGATAAATAGTTTAACAAACATAAATAAAAACAATGTGAAGTTAGCTATCTGTTGGTGCCAACATTAAAGCTCACACATCACATTAGAAAAGGGCCAAAGTCCATATGTAGCTTAAGATTTTACTTTAAAAACACAGTAATTTAGAGTTTCATATTGAAACTATTAGGTTCAAAGGTATAACGCATCTCGAAAGATTGCTCTAAACAGAAAAAATCTCAAATGTTCAAACGTCTCAATGAAACCACTCCACAATACTTCACATAAAGTCTAAAAGTCTCTATCCAAACCCTACTAAGATCCATTCCACCACTTCTCGTATAAAGAAACCACTCACCACGATGTTACTCTTTCGTGGTGAATGGTTTCTGTACTCGAGAAATGGGTGAAAGGTCTTGGAGATCACATGAGGGAACGTGCAATATGTAACTCGGTGAGTGATTGTGCAAAGCCGTTGGGTAGTGTTTGTAACAGAATTGATCTGAGATGGAATGTCATAGTTTCTTTGAGTCTTCATATGATACATATATACAAGTACAAGGCTGGTGGCATTGACTACTTAAAAAAAAGGCTGGTGGCATTGACAGAACTGCCAAATATAGTATTCTAATATTAAAGCCGTTTACTTCTACATTGATGCTACAGATACTAGAGTGGAGATATGTACAACTAGTGGCATAATGTGTTGTTATGACAGTATAGTGTATTGCTCTGACAATATCTTCATGATATTATTGGCAATTAATGGATAGACATCGTTCGCCTAAGGGATAAAGACTTGGTAATTGTTTAAGGGAAATGCTAACCAGTGCTCCGGGGGTACCGGTTAAGGATACTAACAATTTTAGTATTGTAAGATTAGGGTTTGGTTTGAAAAGTTTGTTTGTGGAACTTGATCGCAAAGAGTAATGAAAATATCAAATTAAGGAGTTATATTGGGATTAGACGTCGTTATCTATTCCTCAAATGTATCTTCTATCAATATCAATTATATACTTTCAATGTTTTAACCATACCTTAACATGTTCATCTTACATTTTTGTGTCTCGCAAACATCGAGAGATCCATTGTATCTATCAATTTATGATGTCTCGTTCAGTTAATCGATACAATAACATTAAGACTGGACAAGATATATGTGATTGTAAACCTAACCCTATGTCTAGCAACCAACATTTATAGATGAGTTTGTTCTAGATCCTTTAGTTAAAATGTATATGATTAGCACTTTCTAAATCAAATAACCCATTGAGGATACGTCCCTGTGCATATTTATACACAAAAGTGAATGGTAGAATTAAACTAAGGAAGTGGACTGGTGTGTACTTTTCCCTTTAATTAATTAAAGACTAGTTGATTTCAATACTAGTAAGAATAATTTTGATTTATCATTGTAATACTGAGAAAACTTCAGCGACAGTCGCATTCGAGGAAAAAAGCTATATCTAGTTGAGTAACTAAGGAATGGCTCTTGTGTAAGATGGATATGACTTTGCATGTCTAAAGTAAAGTATCAAGTTATTGTAATGGCGATGGTATAGGTTGACATGATCTAGGAAAATGGCCGAGACAAGGAGACCCTCTATCTTCGTACTTGTGTTATCATATGTGCAAAGGGCTTTTTAGTCTTTCTGAAAAGACAAGAAGCTCGTGGGGATATATCCATGGAATCGAAGTGTGTCGTGGAGCACCACTTGTGACACACATGTTATTCGCTAATGACTGTTTTTTATTTTGTAGGGAAAATAAAAAAGACGAAAACATCATGTTTGATGTTTTTAAAAACAAAAATGAGAAAACATCGGGTCAGCTGACATTCAATTTATAAAAGTCAGAAATTTTCTCTAGCAAAGAACACTTATCATGCAACAAAAGAGCTGGCCAAGGGCATACTCCAAGTGTCAGAAAGTATAGGCACATGGAAATACTTCAGATCAATATCAATGGAGGGAAGAAAGAAAATGGCGGTGTTCAACCATATGTGAGACCACATATGAAAGATAATTCAAAGATCGAAAGGAAAGCATTTGTTAAAAATCGGAAGATTGTTTACCGATGTTTTTGGTAAACAAGTACTTGTTAAATCTATCTCTCAATCAATTTTGACATATTGTATGAATTCTTTCCTTTTACCAACCATTTTAGGGGAATAAATTCAAAGAATGTTGAGTTCATTTTGTAGAGTTCGAATAGAATAAGGAACATATTGGTTAAGATAGAAGAATCTGACTAAATATGGAGACATGTGTTTTCGACGTTTGTATGGATATAATTTGTTTCTTTCTTAATAGTGTTGAGTGTATAATAATATAATTTTCTCATTTCAATATATGTATACAAATATATTTAGCCATTATAAAAAGTAGGAGTGGCCATGCCCATTGGACCACCTTGTAACCGCCCCTCCATTCTTATTGATTTCTTCATTTTTATCTTGACTTAATTACATTTTTGATCTCCTAAGTTTTCTAAAATTATAGTTTTGGCCTCCTAAAAAAACAACTCTTTCTAGGCCCTTTAAGTTTACTTTTAGTTGTAATTTTGGCCCCCACGCCAATTTTGACACAGTCAAAGGACACGTGGGTGTCACGCGTGTATATTATTTTATTTTTTAATTATAAAAAATAATAATTTTTTAATTAAAAAAATTGTTTTTTTAATTACAAAAATAAAAAAAGTTTTTTTAAAATAAAAAAAATAATTTTTTCTTTTGTTTTTTAATTACAAAAAAAAATTGGTATTTTTATTACAAATAAAAAAAATTAATTACAACTTTTTTTTTTATTACAAAAATTTAAAATATTTTTTTATTTTTTAATTACAAAATAAAAAATATTAAAAAATACAAAAAAAATTAAAACATTACACACGTGACATCCACGTCAGCGTTGACTGGGTTAAAATTGGCGTAGGGGCCAAAATTGCAACCGAAAGTAAACTTAGGGGGCCTGAAAAGAGTTATTTTTTTTAGAGGGCCAAAATCACAACTTTGAAAAACATAAAAGACTAAAAATGTAATTAAGTCTTTTATCTTATTCAAAAGAAACGATATACATGTTTTATTTTAGCAATCAAAGTGAATAGCGTCGAAAAACAATTTTTTGGTCAAAAACAAAGTAGCCAAAAACAAATCAATGAAAGTGAATACTGAATTGTTTCCAAAAACAAAACAATAAATGTGAATGAAACCAGTATTAATGTTATAACTATTTACCAAAAATAACTATTATTTTATTCTTTTAAGGGAAACAAGTATTATAGATTTATAGTTATTTTATTCTTGTAAGTATTATAGTTATTATAAATCCTAAAACATGGAATTTTGATAAGTTCAGTATAAATATTATTTAATATATGAATTAACATACTAAAAAAGAAAATTAAAACTTGCATACGTGATAAGAAATTTAAACCTTTAACCAAGTTGTTAGTAGATGTAAAAAGACAGAAGAAACTTCTCACCTACAATATAATGTTATGACAACCTAGGGGATTATCCAAATTAGGGCACATCATGTTATTCTTCTTTAATTAGTAAAGATGCATATAATTAGTTGCTTAATTAAAAAAATCATTCTGTTAGTATTTAGTTCCACTCTCATTATTTTGCCTTTCCATAAAGTTAAAAAAAAACCAAACACAGCCTTAACATCGTTGTCGTTATACAGGCCATAATATCTACTACTTTTGTGTACAGACGAAAGAAAAATCAGAGCAATTAAGCAATCTTGATTTACCAACAACCATGAATGCTGTATTCATTAACTACTGCATTTACTAGTGGGTCACCTTGTTACTTGTCAGCTACGTCTACTCTTGTTTCCTTGTTATTTTCCCACCGACATATTTATTTATATGGTGTCAAATTAATTTTGTACCAAAATTAATAGTTTTATACAAAATTAATTAATTAATTAATTTAACAACACACGAATAATTATTTAAAAATAAATATTTGATTAGCCATATATAAGTAAGGTTGGCTCATAATATATATCTAATTATTTCCAAAACATGACATATTTGATTTAGGTGTCACTCAACTAAAAAATATTTGATATTTTTTGTCAAATAGTTTATTAATTAGAATTTCATTCTTTTAAGATGAATAAATAAAAAATTTGGACTTCAAATCCTGACATCTGTATATATAATACAATCAGACCCGTTTTTGAGCAAGAGCAAAGAGCTCTATGGAACTAGGTTTCCAATTTATGAGGGGCATCAAATATTTGTAGAAATAATGGTATAATTGTTGAGGCGTTGGATAAAAAAAATAACATTTTTACTTATGACAAAATCAATTATTTAATGCCAATTTTTTTGTTGTTGTAGTTAAGTGAGTATTTGTCTGTATATAAATGTGTAAACGTCATGTTTAAACCAATATTCATATATTTTACCACAACTTAATTATTTATTACTATAATATATATTTTTTCAATTTTTTTAACAAAAATTGTTAAGATTACAACTGTACCTCTAAATTGTCAACGTCTTTAAATGCAATGTGATTGTAAACTGAACTATACTTTAACCATATGTATGATCACGGAAGGCATATTCTGAATAAAATTTGTTAGATACTCTGCATGCATTGCTTAGCATAGCAAATCAATTTTAATTTTTTTTGACAAACATAGCAAATCAACTTGAAGGGTGCGTTTCATCAAGTAATAAATAGCTTGAAAGGTGCGTGACGCCGACGGGTACCACTTTACCAAAGTTATGCGTAATAGTACCTGTTTGGACGCGTTATTAACTAACATTCCTACAAGAAAGAAACTCTTTCATGGACACAAATACAAATCATAAATATTTGAATACACTCACATGAAATAAAAAAATTTAAAACAAAAATAATTAAATCACATCAATCAACTTCATTTAGTTTTATTCTCTTTTAACTTTTGTCTTTGATGTGAGTGTGTCTAAATGTATATTATTTGTATTTGTGTTTATAGGAGAGTTTCTCGATTCTTACTACATTAAGTTCTTTCTTCTTTATTTTTTTTAAAAAAATGAATAGAGCTACAATTTGATTAGGATAGAGCTCAAAACTCAATGAACTCTAACATAAATATTTACGGATCATTCCAATAAGATGTCCTACGATAAAAGTTGAACACGATGTTATAAGTGAGTCAATTTATTATCAATTGAGAGAACTTTCATTGACTATGTTACTTAAAATTAAAAGAAGATCAAATTCATTCACGGAAGAAATAGTCGACTAATTTGACGTGATCACATAAACTACAAAACTTTTTCCAAATGAAAACGAAAGAGAGGTCATGCCAAACAAATGAAGGGATGGTGTCATTTTCTTATGTTTAAAGAAAATGATTTACATTGTTCTCTAAATTGGTGCCACACGAATTATCTTCTTTTTATTTTCACACATGAACTAATGATAATAATTAACTAAAACATATAATAACATTTCCCCAATTTCTAATGTAACCCATTATCAATTGAAAAATGTTTCTTGACCAATAGATAATTCAGATAGAAAGAAATTAAAAATGTAATATGAAAAATTTGATATGTTGGTGATATAATAGAAAGAGACGGAGAGAAAAAATAAGTTGGTGAATTAATGTATGAAATTGTGGAGCGTTTAAATATAAGAATTGTTATTGATTATTGAAGTAATTGCTTTATTACATCTTTGCTAACAACTATCTTTAGAATGAACTAATTAATCAAGAATTATTCTATCTAGTAGTATATTCTAATTACAATATACAAGTACACAAAAATTTCTGCTTCCAAAAGCTACAGTTTTGTTTCTGCATTCCAGCAATACTATAGTATTCTTATTCTTACACACATTCCTCTAAAGGGTACACAATTTGGACTATACACTAGTGATCACAACTTATTTTTTAAAATTGACTTTATCTATAACAAAGTTTAAAAAAAAAAAAAAATCATACCCTAATCTAACCCAAAATATAATAATTTCTGATGTCGTCGAAACTGCAATGCAACTGCAATTGAGACCGCATCAGCAATTCATCGTGGCCGCGCCCGTGACCCGACGATTAGGTCGGGGCTAGAGGAAGAAGAAGAATAATCCATGGATTCAGTCTCTTCAACCATTCTCCTTTCACTTTTCCCAACAAAATACATATTCCTGACATAAAAATGAATAAAAATAACAAGAACAGCAGTGTTGAGAATGGAATTGAAAACCCAAGCACCAATTCCATTACAACCACCAACTTCATAAAAGAAATGAAGCAAAAAAACAGCAACATGACACGCCACGTTACAACCCAACAACAGAATCTGACAGTTCAAAACAAACGGAAAACACGCAGATCGAAGACCAATCGCTGTCCAAAATCTATAACCATAAACAAGAGAGTAAACAAGTGTTGCAAACAGAATTGCAAGAACTTGAAAAGACTGTGAAAATTCAAGCCATAGAAAAGAAACCAACGTTGAAACTGAATGATTCACAAGTTGATAAAAAGACAACCTACGACGATGTAAGATAGTTAAGATTGTTCTCAACATGTGTAGAAAACGTGAGAGATAGTAAACGTAAGACCAAAAGAAGACACGACCAGAAGGTCGTGTACCTAAGGGGAAACAAAGGAGCCACCGAAGTGGGGTTTTGGAACGATGCCAGAACCATTGTGTGTCACGGATTTCTGATACGGCGGAGATTAATGTTCCGGTGAAGATTGTGGCGGAGATGAGAGACATGGTGAGGCTGTGGAGGGCGGGGATGGGACCTAGAGGGATGTGACGACGGTTGGGGAGGAGGAGAGAGAGTGAGAGATGGAGGAAGAGAGAGAGGATGAGGTAGGTGGCTATGGAGGTGATGAGGAAAGACCATGTTGAACCCCATGAGTGACTGTGGCTCCAACGGAATGAGATGATTGATGGGTGTTCTGAGAGGTAGTAGATAAGGGTGTTGATGGTGGTTAACGGTGGTGATGACGGTGGTTTAGCCATGGTGGTGGTGGTTTAGTTTACATTAGTTGAGTTGAGAATTGTTGGAACTTGTGAGAAGACAAAGAAAGAGCGTTGAAAGTGAGGATGATAATAAAGAAATGAAATTGAGAGGTTACTTTGTCAGTGGGAAGGGATTTTAGGGGAGATTAAAAACAAGAGGA
>Ga0099826_10003957_pt1 | contig 10256 bp, 8 predicted proteins | sample Mtrugardesep15_FD_76830 | JGI IMG/M metagenome (GOLD analysis project Ga0099826, IMG submission 76830) | Root nodule microbial communities of legume samples collected from California, USA - M. trunc garden sep15 | ecosystem: Host-associated > Plants > Roots > Nodule | place: USA: California...
AATAATTTGATGATTAAAGGTTATGCGATGAGTGGTCGGTTTAAAAAATCGAAAAAATTGTTTGAGAAAATGAGTCTCAAACATTTAACCTCCTTAAATACTATGATTACTGTGTATTCCAAGAATGGTGAACTTGATGAAGCTGTGAAGCTTTTTGACAAAACTAAGGGTGAAAGAAATTGTGTAACGTGGAATTCAATGATGTCGGGTTACATTCATAATGGTCAGCACAGCGAGGCATTGAAATTATATGTGACCATGCGCAGATTTTTAGTTGAGTATAGCAGATCAACATTCTCTGTTCTATTTCGTGCTTGTGCATGCCTCTGTTCTTCCAAACAAGGACAGTTGCTTCATGCACACTTAGCCAAAACGCCATACCAGGAAAATGTTTACGTTGGAACTGCTCTTGTGGATTTCTATTCCAAATGTGGTCACTTGGCCGATGCTCAAAGGTCATTCACCAGCATCTTTTCACCCAATGTAGCAGCATGGACAGCTCTTATAAATGGTTATGCATACCATGGATGTGGATCTGAAGCGATTTCACGCTTCCGCTCAATGTTAGATCAAGGCGTTATTCCAAATGCTGCTACTTTTGTAGCTGTTCTGTCCGCCTGTAGCCATGCCGGTCTAGTTGACGAAGGTTTGAAATTTTTTCACTCAATGCAGATAAACTACAGAATAACCCCAACAATAGAGCATTACACATGCGTGGTGGATCTTCTTGGTCGGTCAGGCCGTGTGAAAGAAGCAGAAGAGTTTATCATACAAATGCCTATCAAAGCAGATGGTGTAATTTGGGGAGCTTTGCTTAACGCCTCGTGTTTCTGGAACAACGTGGAAGTGGGAGAGAGAGCTGCTAAGAAGTTGTTTAGTTTGGATCCAAATTCAGTATCTGCTTTTGTTATTCTGTCTAATATGTATGCCCGACGGGGTAGATGGAGGAAGAAAACAAAAATTAGGAAGAGGTTACAGAGTTTGGAATTGAGAAAAGATCAAGGCTTCAGCTGGATAGAGTTGAACAACAATGTTCATCTGTTCTCTGTAGAAGATAAAACACATCCTTATTCTGATGTTATTTACAAAACTGTAGAGCATATAACCGCAACCATTAACTCTATTGTACCGTTCAATTATCTCTATAGCAGCAATGGCAGATAGTGTTTCTAACGCAACCTGCTTTTTATGATCTTATCTTTCTTTCAGATGTGGCCACTTAAATATTTTCAGTGAAGCACACAGTTTCCTAAAAGGTGAGTTTTTCAAACTTATTGAATGGGTTAGGTTTTGCAAAATTAGTTTCAGTTAAAAAATGATTTATAGACTCATACTGAAATTGTAGTTATTGGGAAGAACCCAAATTTCACATCGAAAAGAGTTTATAAGAAGAGGCACTCGTCAAATTACATTACCAAGAAGTGGGAATCATAGAATTAGAATACCAGGTCTATAAAATACAAAGTAGTGTTTGTGTCAATTTTTTAGACTGAGAGTGCAATTAAAATATTGTTTGTGGTAAGTGACAGTTGGACTTCAATTTTTGTCAATTCTAGAGGATCAAACCAAATAATTGATGTAGAACTTTTGTTTGTGAATTGTATATGAAAAATCACAGTTGTAAAATTGGTGGTACTAGAAAAAGCACTATTTATGGACAAAATATCAACATGATTGAACAATTCTACCACTTTTCAAATAGTAGGTTCATGAGACAAACGGTTTATATTATAGATATAGTTACGGGGATTTCTCTTGTACAACCAATGACAAAGAAATTTGATGATGACATTATCCTACTTTAGAAGTTCAAATTGTATTCCAAGGTCCACATGAGAATGTGCTTCAGTTCTTTGAATACATAGGTTTTAGATGTCCCGAGAGAAAAATAGTTGCTAGTTAAAGAAAAGATGAACCTTAAAACTATGTTTTGGTTCCTAAAACTATGCATCCCTTTAATTAATTCATTTTACACAGGAGAGAAGCTCATGAGATGATACATGACAGATCTTGGAGTTTCCAATGCTAAGAGTCAAACCTTAGTGAAAGACTCGTACAATTTCAAGCAGGGAATTGTCTAAGGCATGTTTTTTCAGAGAATGGCTGCTTATAAAGCAATGTTCCTTTGTTTATGTATATATGTATAATCAAAACAGCAAAGCAATGCTTTTATATTAATACTTTGTATTGGGTTCTTTAAAACAATAACGCTAGAGGGTACTATTCAATACAGACAAAAATTCCATGGCTGCTATTCTTTATTCTGTTGAATTTTTATAAGTATACAAAAGATTTAAGTTTTGGTTAATTATATTACACCCGTGCAATGCGTGGCCTGCATCTAGTTATTATTAAATATTCTTGGATGGGATATAGTATACATATGCTATGCATGAATACCAGCGTGTGGACCCAGTTGGCTGGAGAGATACATGGTTTATATACAATTCCATAATGATAAAATACAATATAAGGTGCACATATATGGTCACACAGCAGCAGTCAGCATAGTAATCAATGTTTGAATTATTAGTTTAGTGGTAGCAGAAAACATGGAAGAGGTGGATCAAGCTTTCATTCAAAACCCAGAAAACAGACCAAAACTCTCCATCACCCAAGCTGAAGGCATTCCCGTAATCAACCTCTCCCCAATAATCCACAACACAGTTCAAGACTCCTCTGCCATACAAGCCTTAGTCAAAGAGATATCAAATGCTTGCAAGGAATGGGGTTTCTTCCAAGTTACAGATCATGGTGTCCCTCCCACTCTAAGGCTCAAAATGGAAGAAGCTTCTAAGATGTTCTTTGCACAGAGCCTGGAGGAGAAGAAGAAGATTACCACAGATGATACCGGTTTGCCCGGTTATCATGATACAGAGCACACCAAGAATGTAAGAGACTGGAAAGAAGTGTTTGATTTTCTCTCTAATGACCCTACTTTGGTTCCTCTGAATTCTGATGAACACGATGATCAAGTCACTCACTGGACTAATCCATCCCCTCAATACCCTCCACACTTCAAGTAATTATCTTTGTACCATACTAATCATGTTAAATATGTTTGTAGTCCATGCAAAATTATGCAGTTTTGAGTTTAGTACCTTAAAAATGTATCCATTTAGTCAACTCACCATTTTCAGTCCTTTCAAAAGGACAAAAAATGATGCTATATAAGGACTAAAAACATATTTAACTCTACTAATTATTCTTTGATATCAAACTCTAAATAATTTCAGTTATTATACTAGCATATAGTTAATGATTTTGTAGCTCGCACATGCACCAACACTTCAGATTGAAGGTTGTCTGGTGTCCAAGACGAACAAATTAAAAATCTACACATGCAGTAAAGTTCAATTACAACCAGTTTTTTTAAATAGCTATTGGTGTCTGCGTGTCAGTATTAGTGTTAGGTTTGGTGTGTGTATATGTGTTGGTGCTTCATATATTTTTATAATGATGTGATTATGAGCATTGCAGAGTTATTCTTAAAGAGTATATTAAAGAGATGGAAAAGCTAGCCTTAACGTTGCTAGAGCTTATAGCTCTTAGCTTAGGAGTTGAAGCAAAGAGGTTTGAAGAATTCTTCATCAAAGATCAAACTAGCTTTCTTAGACTTAACCATTATCCTCCATGCCCCTATCCTCACCTTGCTCTTGGTGCTGGTCCACATAAGGATTCTGGTGCCTTAACTATTCTTGCCCAAGATGAGGTTGGAGGACTTGAAGTGAAGCGGAAAACAGATCAAGAGTGGGTTCTTGTGAAACCCACACCAGATGCTTATATTATTAATGTTGGTGATGTCCTTCAGGTACCAATCATTAAAGTTTTATGGGTGAGCCATAGCACGACGCTAAGGTCGTTTGTTGCCTTGTGACGTGAATAAACTCAATTTATGTCTTATCTATTTACATAGGTCACAAATTTGAATCCTGAAAACAGCTTCTTCAATAGCAGAGATAAGGCTGCATAGGAGCCTAGTGTTCTGGGGACGTCCTAAACTATTTAACGTGAGAATTGGGTTTAATGTTGTAGGTTTGGAGCAATGATGCCTATGAGAGTGTGGAGCACAGAGCGATTGTGAGCACAGAGAAGGAAAGGTTTTCTATTCCCTTCTTTTTATTCCCAGGATATGATGCTGAAGTCAAGCCTTTTGAAGAGCTTATAAATGAGCAAAACCCTTCAAAATATAGGCCATATAAATGGGGTAAGTTTCTTGTTCACAGGAAAGACAGCAATATCAAGAAACAAGATGTGGAGAATCTTCAAATTTATCATTATAAGCTAACCCTAGAGCTAGACAATGCAAACATGTGTCCTTAAGGTATATGTTAAAGAATTCAATGTAAAAAATTTATTGTAGAAATTGTGCATTCAATATCTTAAACATTTAAAAACAAATTATACTTTTAATTTCATTCACATGTGGCTTAAAAACACATATTAACATTTCTCATAAAAAAAAAATCACTTAGCCATGTTTGTACGCAATCAAAGATTATTATTTTTGGTTACAATCAAAGATTAATTCAAGACAGTGTTTTGGTTACACATTTTATCTCCTTGTTTGGAAAGAAAAGAAGGGTAATTTATGCTTTTGTTCCCTGGAATATATCTGATTTAAGTCCCTTGAAATTACTTTTAAGATTTTGTCCATGTAATTTAAAATTTCCATTTTAAATGAAAATAAAATGGGCACACTCGTTGTAGAGTGAATAGATGATGTGTGTCTTCAAAATCATTCTTGCAATGTCTACAACACACCATAGTGAAACCCCCTAATTATGTTCAATTTTTCCGGCAGTAGTTCTCTTTTGATAAGACTCCTTTAAAATTTTTGATGGTATTAATTTTTTTTTTTTAGAGAATTAATTATTCTTTATCAACGTGGATGAGATATACTTCCCCTATTATTCTTTTTTTTTTTTGGTCAAATCCCCTATTATTCTTTCTAGTTCATTCGCTGTGTGAGTCTCAAGTAACGTGAAAACATTCATAAATCATCAATTAATCTCATGCTCTTCACTCCCACGAAATCCTCTGCATGCATTGCCACAAATTCTTTTCCTCTTTTTCTATGTGTTTATTCACTTGATTCTTCTGCTTTATTTTCGTTTTTTTTTCTCTTTTAATTGACGAACACTACAGCTTTTATTTATTTTAGCATGTTCTGTAACCAAAAAATCTCAACTCTTTTTCGATGTTTTATTCTTTCTTTTTTCTTCTCCTTCTTTTCCTCTATTTGGGTTTTGATGAAGTTAAATACAACGTGTTACCTTGTTTTTCAATCCTGTTGCTTGTTAGCATTTTCTTGAACCATATTACTTACGCAGTTTGACATCATGATTTTTATCTCTTTGTGAAAGTTGGAGCTATTACATTTATAAAGTGTAACATTACAGCTTCATCTGATACGGTTTTTTGTTTCTTTGTATCAAATAAATTTTTTTTTTATCGTCTAACTTGAAATTTCTTTCATGTTTTTTAAGGTAATTACAATATTTTTATTTACTTCAATTCCTAACATTAGGAAGATATATGCCATTATTTACTATACTACTTGTTTCCTTATGCTTGCCTACAATGTGGCAATTTGTTTCTTGAGAGCAAGCACTCAACAAGATAACAAGCAAGTCATATATAAATTTGTGCGATCAACTCTATTCTAGTAAACTAGATGTACACTTCTAGAGAATATGGCATAGTATAATGTATGGTAGACTATTCACCAAATTCAGAAAAAAAAAGGATAGTATATGGTCCCCTATTGATATGGTAAAAAAGAGAAGGAAACAATTGTATATCAAAACATATATCAAACCTTATATATACTTTCATAGAGAGGGAAACAATTGTACTTTTCAAATTTAGCAATAGTAATAGCAATTGTTCTTTGTCTATTTCCTATAGAATGATAAAATTTTAAAGTAATATCAATTGTCAATAAACTTAATAGCACAAGTAATTTTCTTAATTTCGATAATTTACTTAAAAGAGTGATATATTTAAAGGTAAGTCTAGTTTATAAAAAGTGAATTGAGATAATAGCAATGCTATATCTCTAGAAAAATAATATCAAAAATTCTTCAAAAATAAAGAGCAGTCAATCACAATGTACTATTTGCCACAATTCAAGAAAGTGTGACTGAAAAATAGAAAGTGAACAAATAAATCATGCAATTAAAACTTGTCAACTGTGTCTTGAAAAATTCTTGATGCTATTTTTCTAGAGAGACATTTTCCTTTGGTCGAGATATAACTCGATTCTCTCTAGTTTATTTGCCATGAGTCTCAAGTAACGTGAAAACCTTCGGAAAACAATTAATCTCACACTCCCCATATTTTCTGGAACTCTTCACACCATCGAAAGCATCTGCATACGATGTCACCAACTCTTTTCATCTTTTTCTATGCGTTTATTCACTTGATTCTTCTGCTTTTTTATTTTTGTTTTTTCCTCTTTAACTTTTTAATTGATGAGCACAACAACTTTTATTTATTTTAGCATGTTATGTAACTAAAAATTTCCCTTTTCCCCTAACCCCATAGTCACATTTTTTTTTTTACCAAACCCCCCATAGTCACATATTCCAATCAAATGTATATTTACTTAGTACAAAGTTTTATGCTGCTTTAGAGAAAAAAAGTACAAATTTTCAGGCGACATACACCCTTATACACACTTCCATTTGTGTGTTGTAGAAGTGTGTACAAATGTGGTATGCCACTAAGAGTGTCAACCTACCATCACTCCTTTATTAAATACATTCGACTTTTTTTCTTTTACAACGGTTACATACTCTATCTATACAAGAGAAAACACAAGAAACCATCTTCAACGTTATCAACTCTAACAAACAGAAAAACCATCACCATGGAAGAGGTAGACCCAGCTTTCGTTCAAGAGCTAGAACACAGACCAAAACTCTCCCTCATAGAAGCCAAAGGAATTTCAGAAATTGATCTCTCTCCAATATTCCACAATGAAGTTCCAAATCCATCTGAAATTGAAAGCTTGGTGAAGGAAATTGGAAGTGCATGCAAAGAGTGGGGATTCTTTAAAGTCGCAAACCATGGAGTCCCTTTGAGTCTCAGGCAGAGACTTGAGGAAGCTTCTATATTGTTCTTTGCTCAGAGTTTGGAGGAGAAGAAGAAGGTTGCTAGAGATGAGATCATTCCAACTGGTTATTATGACACTGAACTCACCAAGAATGTTAGGGACTGGAAAGAAGTGTTTGATTTTTACACCAATGACCCTTTCTTTCCTCTCACTCCTGATGAAAATGATGATAGAGTTATTCAATGGTGTAATCCAACACCTCAATACCCTTCCAACTTCAGGTAGTTTTTCGTCTTCAATTTATAACGACGATCGAGTTATTCCGACATGAACACCAGACACATTGACATTCTTACCGTAAAAGCTTTGGATATAAAACTTATTTTTTTTGAAAGATTTGGATAAAAAAACTTATCTTCAATCTATATAAAATACCAATCTTATTTATAAAATATTTACGTGCATTTAAATTGTTCTATCTTCTACCCAAAAATTAGAATGATGTAATCAAATTTAATGTAAGTATCCGTCATCAATCATCACTTATTTCACACATCTTTAACCTAATAGTCATGTTTAAAAATTGTTCAAGAAGTTGCTAGTCGTGTTTAATCGAGTGTGTTATTTTGACATAAAATGGGATAAAAAAAATTCTACGATTATTTGAAAAAGGAAGTTATTTTTCTTTGGGTCATTTAGAATATTCAAAGGTAGATTGACTCTAAATTTGCTTGGTTTGTTTTTAAAATTGATGTCAACACGAGCAGAGTTATAATTGAAGAGTATATTGAAGAGATGGAAAAGCTGGCCCGTAAGTTGCTGGAGCTTATAGCCCTAAGCTTAGGACTTGAAGCAAAGAGGTTTGAAGAATTCTACAAAGATCAAACTAGCTTTATAAGATTCAACCACTATCCTACATGCCCTTACCCTCACCTAGCTCTAGGCCTTGGAAGACACAAGGATGCTGGTGCCTTGACTATTCTAACCCTAGATGAGCTTGAAGGTCTTGAAGTGAAGCGTAAAACAGATCAACAATGGGTTCTTGTAAAACCTACCCGAGATACGTACATTATCAACGTTGGCGATATAATTCAAGTACTTTTGGCATAATTTTATACTGTGTTTGTTTTAGTCGTTTTTACGGATCGCTTAACTTTAATTAGTATTACTATTCTTGATAGAAGTTATTGATAACAGAAAAACTTACATAACCATAGCGCAATGCTAAGGCCGTTGCCTTATGATTCGAAGGTCAAATTTAAATCCTAAAAACTGCTCTCCACTTGACTTCGCGGATTTAAATCTTGAAAATAGTTTCTCGGTTAACAAATACAAGACTTCATACAAGTTTGGTGCTTTGGGATGTCCAAAATGATTTAACGAGAGACTTGAGTTTATTGTTACAGGTTTGGAGTAATGATGCCTATGAGAGTGTGGAGCATAGAGCATTGGTGAACAAGGAGAAAGAAAGATTTTCTATTCCATTCTTCTTCAACCCAGGATATGATATTGTAATCAAGCCTTTGGAGGAGCTTATAAACGAGCAAGACCCTTCAAAATATAGGCCTTATAAATGGGGTAAATTTTATGTCCATAGAACAAACAGTAATTTCAAGAAACAAGATGAGGAGAATCTTCAAATTTATCATTATAAGCTACCTTAGAGAAAGATAGTTTAATAAATGTATCACTCAGCTCATGTACACAACCAAAGATTGATCGGTGTTTCTGAAATGAGTGAGTGGCTATAATCAAATTTGCCAATAAAATTACTGGGTGCATTATGTATGCATTTTATCTCAGAATAAAATACAATAAATTAATACCGTTCATTATGTTTGATCTCAAAAATTGATTTGATATTGGTCTTTAAGTTTAGTGTTTAACATTTCTGGTTGCTTGTATTGTATCTTTTGGTGAATTCTTGTTTATATAGTATTTCAACATTTACAACCTATGACAAAAGAAAAAAGTATTCCGATGCTTATATTTTTGTTAGGAACCTAAATATCTCTTACATGAAAAATTGATAGAGGACCAATTTGTCCTGATTTATTTTTGTAAAATACTACTCTTCCCCCACGCGAGTTTCTATTAAGATATTAGGCTCGAATTCAACCTTGAACATACAACAACGTCAAAAAATTTAGAAAAAGTTTGTTGTCTATTTGAATTCCACGATGTTCGAGGGATTAGTCTCTACACTTGCGTACCGAGAATATTTGGTTTACACAAAAAAATAATACTACCCCTCCCTTTCAAAATATTTGTCGCACACAGTCTACCACTTCACATATGTTAGGACACGACTTTGATCATTAATATCTTTAATTATTTATGATAAAAAATTATAAAAATTTGATACTTTAAAATCTTACATGCTAACAATTGTATTTATATATTGGTTAAAAAAACGATCAAAATAAGTTATATGAACCGGGTAAAAGTGTAACATATTTGGTCAACGTTAAGTTAATATACTTCTATACCAAAAAAATGATCTTTGGTTATGTTCGAAACATGTAGGAGAGAAAAGTCACATGTAAGCTCTCTAAAACTAGTCTAGATTCAATGTATATAAGCCGATGATACGATCTATACTACTGCTCTTACAAATTTTCCTACATATGTTACTTTAAAATTAACCTTTTAAGCAAGAGAAACGCTAGAAACCAAACCACCTTCACCAATGGGAGAAGTAGACCCTGCTTTCGTTCAAGAGCAAGAACACAGACCAAAATTATCCATCATTGAAGCCAAAGGAATTCCCGTAATTGACCTCTCTCCAATATTCCACCATGAAGTTCCAAATCCATCTGATATTGAAAACTTAGTGAAGGAAATTGGTAGTGCATGCAAGGAGTGGGGTTTCTTTCAAGTCACAAACCATGGAGTCCCTTTGAGTTTAAGGCAGAGACTTGAGGAAGCTTCTAGATTGTTCTTTGCTCAGAGTTTGGAGGAGAAGAAGAAGGTTGCTAGAGATGAAATCAATCCAACTGGTTATTATGATACAGAACACACCAAAAATGTTAGAGACTGGAAAGAAGTGTTAGATTTTCTTTCTAATGACCCTACTTTGGTTCCTCTGAATTCTGATGAACATGATGACCGAGTTATTCAGTGGAGTAATCCATCCCCTCAATACCCTTCACACTTCAGGTACTTAATTCATCTTCAGCTATACCTATGAAGCACC
>Ga0099826_10003958_pt1 | contig 10255 bp, 5 predicted proteins | sample Mtrugardesep15_FD_76830 | JGI IMG/M metagenome (GOLD analysis project Ga0099826, IMG submission 76830) | Root nodule microbial communities of legume samples collected from California, USA - M. trunc garden sep15 | ecosystem: Host-associated > Plants > Roots > Nodule | place: USA: California...
AACATTCTGATGGTCAGAATGTTCAGCTCTGCACATGCTTACTTTATGAACAGTACAGTAGGTGAAAAGCAAAAAGCAAAAAGCAAAAGCAAAGCAAATCTGTCCTGATCAATCAGAGATAGACACGCATGAGAGTTGGTACAGTACAAGGACCGCACAATCCCTCAAAGCATGGGCATGAAGATGCAGAATCCATTTTATCTCTCCTACACCAGTCCCTAGGCAAATATGGGAAAGTAACTTTCTGATGTATGAGGAAAAGCCCATACTTTGGTTATTGCCCAAAAATTCATATGAAAAGCATATGACACGCCCAGAAATTCATGTGTTCATTCATACATGATGAACCTAGATGAAGATCATGATGAACCCAGATGAAGATCATTAAGAACACAACAACATTATGAAGTTCATCTTTTTATCAGAATGATCACCCAGATCTTCAAGTAAAAGCTTGTGGGACCCTGGACACATGACATAACACCATTGGACACCCTACAACGGCTATATGAGCCTAAAGACTCTATAAATAGAGATCAAAGGCTCATCATTACTTGCACCATTGCAAAACATTCTTAAAAACATCTGAAACGTGTTTGAAGCTCTTGCAATTTGAATTGATCTTCACTGAAGGGTCTTTCTACCTTCTTTGTAGTGTAAATCAATTCTTTCTGTTATCTCTTTTCTATATAACTTCTTCCATTCCTCTTTTTTTGTTTTCAAACATTCAACTTCCATACAAATTGTAAACAAAGTCTCATCTAGCTTTAGATGTACTAAAATGTTAGTTTGAGCAAAGGTTGTAAAAGTCTAAGTGGTTAACTTAACAAGAAGGTGCAAGCCTGCTGAGGCTTAGAGAACACAGAGTTGTAATTGTTCAGGTGAACAAAGATTGTAAGGTGCAAGATTTGAGAGGTTATCTCAAGCATCATAGTGGAAACTCTCATAAGATTGTGAGGAGTGGAGTAGCCCACATTGGGTGAACCACTATAAATCTTTATGTGTTCTTTCTCTCTTCCCTATACTCTTTAATTACAGTATACACAACACACACTTACACACTTACTTTATTAATATGTTTTTGTGCATGAACTTCAGAACGTTCTGAAGTCAGAATATTAACTTAACAATTCCAAGTAAACAACTTGAGAATAACTTTTAAGTTTTAGGATAATTTTTAAAGGGTCACAATTCAAACCCCCCATTCCTTGTGACTATTTTATCTACTTCACTATACTCATTTTATTCTATGTAATGCTTTTGTTAAACAACAATTAATGTTTCGTAAAATATATAATTTTTGTACGTAAAAATAGATATAATTTTCATAATAAATACTTTGCTTTTAAAATATATAATCAACATGAAAATATTGTATATAAAATGTCTAATTTATGTAATAAATATTTTGCATAATACAAACAAATTACCCTAAGAAAATATATTTTATGTTAAATCTGAATAATGTCAGAAAAATACACTACTCCATCGGTCCCAAAGTGGTTGAACTTATTTGACTATATGCACTATTTACATAAAATATTTTGACTATATTTTCAAAATATATATAAGATATTGTTGGATTTGTCTTGTTGAATATTTTCAAAATATTAGTTTTTTTTTAATATTTTTTGTTAATAGATAAATAGAGTTATTAAATGTTAAAATTGACTATTGATATATTTGAAATAATCAACTAGATCAATCATTTTGAGACATATTAGGTATAACTTAAAATTAATATCAGAAAACAACTGAGTATATTAGTTTCTTCTCCAAAAAATTAAAAGAGTGTAGAGTTGGAAAACAACCATGTAAGTTGCTTCATTAGAACACTGGTTAACATGTTTCTTGTTTTTTAAGGTAAATAAAATAGGTTCCCCTGCCTTGTTTAAATGGTAAAATGACTTACTGATTACTTTTAGAGTGTGTTTGAATGAGAGAATGTTTTGAGGGAATGTAATGTTATGAGTGAATTTAAATACTTTGAGGTGAATTTCATTGTTTGGATAATAATTTGAAGAATTTCAAAATGATGGGAATTTATGAAGTATTTTGTTCAAGTTAAATTTAGAGAATTTCAAATGACACCTAAAAGGTAAGAATTTCAAAATTCTTCATTGTTATAATCTTTCAAATTTTGCATTTTGGTCTTTGATTTTTTTTAAATTTTCAATTTGACCCCAATAATTTTTCAAAAAATTATAAATTGACCCCTCAATTTTTTTCAAAAAATATGATTTGACCCCTAATTTTTTTTAAAATTTACAAATTGACCCCTAATTTCAATCTTCAAATTTGGCCCAAAATAATTAAAATTTATAAAGTTCACAAAAAATGATGACATTGAAATTTTTTATTACTTCACCCAAACAAAAGTATTGAGAAATAGAAGGAATTTAATTGAATCATTTAAATTGTCTAAAATTTTAAATTCTTTAAAATTTCTCAATTACCTCATCCAAACACACTCTTGAGAACCGTATAATGAGTTGGATTCCACCCTTTTTTTTGGTTTATTCTTCTTCATTTTCTCATAAAAATGTTTATTATATATCCAACAAAGTAAATCTATCTAAAAGTGTCGTGAACACTCTGTTTCTATTTCTATTGATGAAGCACATGTGAATTTCACTATTTTATGTGAGACACAAATTTAAAATGTGGTATCTAGATGTATTTCATCCAATATAAAGTTCGATCACTATTATAAATACTAGTAAAATTTTGCATTTTAGATTCATTCATTAAATGATTTATGTGGTTTATAATAAAGATTATATACATCATTAATTGAATGAATTTAAAATATAAAGTTTTGCTTATAAGAGTGACCCGAGAGTGTACATCCTCAAATCACTATTATAAAAAAAAAAATCTATTTTTTAGATTCATTTAATAATAGATCACATACATAATTTATTGAATGAACCCAATCGGAGAGTGTATGTTAAAAACAAAACGTCTAAGTAAGTACCATTTAATTCAATAATGATAAAATACCAATACAGAGATGCGGCGAGGGCTATTTTGAAAGTGAAGAACGTGTTTGCGGAATCTGAAGTATTTTTAAAGAAAATAAAATCAAATAGGAGAATGCTAACGAGTGTCCCAAAGACATTGATTAAGCATCCAAAATAAGTAAGTTTTTTTTTTTTTAAAAAAAAAATTGTGTAATTATTACTTGATTAAAGATAGCATCTTATATGTCTAAGACAAAATTTTTATTTGTAGATTTCTTAATCATTGTCCTGAGGACACTAGTTAGCAAGACTCAATTAAATAAAGTAAAATGTATGCTAACTTGTGCCCTTAGGGCACATGTTAAATATTCTATAAATGGTAATTAACCATAAATGATAAATATTTATTATAAATCATTAATTTTCAATCTTTAGAAAAATAAATTGGCACAATTTTCTAGATAAAGTTTACATTTTATATTTTTTAACATGTGCCTTAAGGACATAAGTTAACATTTTTCTAAAGTAAAGAGTCATGCTAACTTGTGCAATTATGACACATGTTAAACATTCAATAAATATAAATATTTATTTAAAAACATGAATTTTTAATCTTTAAAAAAATAAGTTGGCACAATTTCCTAGATAAAGTTTACACGTTAGGTTTCTTAACATGTTTCTTAGATAGTAAGTAAGATCTTCATTATTTACTAAAGAAAAATAGAGATGATCTTAACAATAGACCAACTCCATGTGCTAAAGAACAATTAATGCAAAATGGGTCGAACTACTTAAAAAAAAACTACACATTATTTAAGGCCAATCAAATACAATATCATTAATAAGTCATTTGTATCAGCTACTTGCTGCGGTTCAATCTGCTACAAAGTCATTATAGAAGAGTCCTGTAACACACAATCAAATACATCTCCACTTCAAACTCTTTCATCCATGGCTAGGAGAAATGTTACCCTACCCATCCGTTTCTTTAAGATTATTCTTCAAACTAATCTTCAAAGGATTGTAAGTATTCCTATAGTACTATTCAGACTTCCAGCATATATATATTTTTATTCAATGCCATCAGTTGCAGTTACAACATGCTTATTTTTATTTCACATTTTTTTTATATTATTAGTAAGTTGCAGTTACATGCACTTACAACATATACATGCAAGCACTAGAAATTTGATTAGGGAATAGGGATGATCTGTTAGAATTAGTCGAATAATGTTTAAGGTAGAGTAACACATTAGTTATGACTTATGATAAGTTGAAAATTCGTTATGATTAGTTGTTAGCTTAGTTACATCAAACATGAATGTTTAGATGAGTGTTGTATTTCTAGAAGGAATATTTGGCACATTTTGCTTACTGATCACCAATTTTTTTTTTCAAAGCAAATACCAAATAAGTTTACAAGGAGACATGGAGTTGGTCTATCGAATCCAGTGTTGATCAAGACTCCTAATGGAACTAAATGGAAAGTTTATTGGAAAAAAATCGATGGTGAGATTTGGTTTGAAAAGGGCTGGAAAGCTTTTACTGAAAATTACTCTCTACAACATGGGTGTTTGGTGGTGTTTACGTATAGAGGAACTTCCAAGTTTGATGTACTAATACTTGGTCAGAATGCACTAGAAATAGACTATGATTATTCAAGTGACACTGATGATGAAAATGGCTATGTTGGTCAAAGTGACGATGAATCACTTGAGATTTTAGATGAATGGCAAAAGCAGAAGAGTGCTAGGAAAAGGTCACCATTATTTTATCCTCGAGCACATAAGAAATTAAGCGGTATGTAAGGATTTCATTGTGTTTCTAGGATTTCATTCGCTTTTATTTTATTTTGTGTTTTTAGATTAATATTTTCTTCTTTGTCTTCAATCTGATGCCTTCAATTCTTTTAACATTTAATTCAAACCAGTTGAACTACCACTCACCAACAAAAAAAAATTAGAGAAAGAGGAAATTAATTTTTATTAATTCAAATGACACTAATCGTCATTTTATAATAGTCGTCAATTCAAACTAAAATACTTTGAGGCTACATGGCAAACTAGGAAACTCTTACTATTGGGCTTAAGCTTAGCTCAAACCTGAAAACAGCAAGCATGATGAATGTTCAAATTCTGAATATGCTCTTCCACACATATATGCAGGTGAGAATAAGAGGAATACTAAAAGAACTTCATCCTTGAATTGGTCAAATAGAGCTAGAGTTGAGGAAGTAGCTGCAAAATTCACCTCATGCAATCCTTTTTTCACAATTCTCATACAGCCTAATCATCTGGTAGCAAGTCGGCCGGTAGGGTCAAAGACAACATTTACTACATTTATTCATTCATTCATATACATTTATTTATGTTATGTTTTGATTATACATTAATACATATACTATTATCTATGCAGCGTGTACCAAGTATACATTTAAAGGGTGTTATTGAGAACAAGGAGAAGAATCTGGTGCTTCAGATTGGAGAAAGATCATGGAATGTGAAATTGCTCCCTTCTTACCAGCATGAGACGGGTCGTCGCCTTTCGGCCGGTTGGGCCTTGTTTGTAAGTGAAAGTGGACTGCAACCTGAAGATGTTTGTGTCTTTGAACTGATAAACAAGGAAGATTTAGTTTTTAAAGTTCATGTCTTCTAAAGGGACAGAGTTGATGTATGTGTTTTGAACTAAGTAACACTTTTCCTTTCCCTAAAATCGGTGAAGTGAGTAACACTCCAGTTTTGGATGTAACTGTCTTAATTTTGAAATATTTGAAGGAAGACTCTATATGGTCCATCATGACTTATATTTCTACCAAATTGATCAAATCTTAGAAAGAAAATGAATAGTGGAGGACTATTTTTTTTAGATGATTATTGTGAGTTGTGTGACCTTTATATAGCCGTGTGATGAGACTATTAAAATCAAATGAAGCATATAATAGGACAATAAGAAGATAAATGGATCGTTAATCTAGTGAGAGAAAATCTAATGGTCCCCCTAACGGGGTGGCATTTAGCCTGGGAATGGGGAGTTTTTTCCCACCATGGGAAAGTTCCCTTTTCCTGGATAGCTGGCGGTTGGCTACTGGTTTTGGTCCAAAAAAAAAAAAACTGAAAATGGTTTTTTAATGTAGTTTGTCTTTTCTGCAGCACACCTCCCCAATTACTATCATCTCACCACCATTCTTTCCATAACAAAAATTTGTATAAGCACATTTTTTTCAAACAGATGAAAACGGAACATTCCAAATCGAAGGAAAAAAAAAGCTTAATCTGAAGTATACAATCTTCATTGTTGAACGACCTCAACTTTGGACAAACATCATTTCTCTCTCTTGAAAATGGCAATAGTTTTGGAATTTCTCTAAAGTTTGTTGTTGAATCAAGGAAAACCCATCAGATCCGTCTCTCAAATCCCTGTGTCTTTTAGATAATTTATTTTGATCAAATTTCCCAATTAAGTTCATATTTTGCAAAGTAATAAGATGTTATTTTTTAATTTCCCGAAGATTTTGGTTGATCTCCTGAATTAGTGAAATTCTTGAAATAGTGTAGTTTAATTTGTGCGTTGTAGTAGTATCATCCAGGAAATTTGTTAGTTATTTTGATTATGCAGAAATTTATGTTTGTTTTAGCAGAAATTAATGGACGTGTTCTAAAGCAATAAGCAATCTGCAGAATGATATTTTGTGGTTATTTTGATTTTGCAGAAATTTTGAGCATAATCTTCTGAAATTTTTATTGTATGTTTATTTTGATTATTGATTTTGTTTTGTATTACAATCTGCAGAAGCATGAAATCCAATTTGTTGTGTGATTAGCAAATGTTTAGATGAACAACTAACTGAAAGACTTCAATCCCCAACAAACCCAAAACAAAATGGTAAGGCCCGTGAAAACAAAACATCAAACAAAAGCTGTAACCAAAAAAAATAAAAAATACATCAAACAAAATCAAAATTGTTGTTTAATGGTTCTGGTGGGGTCAACTTTATTGGTGCACAATACCCATCAAAAGGTTACTCCCCTTACCAAGTAAAAGATCTCAACCATTCCAATAAAAAAGTATTAAATCAATGACTATCATTAAACTTTCCCATGAAGGGAAAGAACTCCCCTTTCCCATACTAAACCCCACCGTTTACATGTGTTTTCTTTTAGATGTTACTTGCAAGATTAAACTAGAAACTCTAGAACATGTTGTGCAATGTTTTTTTTAGAAATGACTTAATATCAGTTTTGACTCCCTATGTTTTACGAAGTTGCAATTTTGGCCCTCTAACAAAATAAAATACAAAACCGCCTCTTAATTATTGTCTCTTTTGCAGCTTTGGCCCCGAGACCAATTTTGACAAAGTAAAAGCTAACATGGACGCCACATGTGTAATTTTTTTTAATTATTAAAAAAAATATTTTTTTAATTAATTTTTTTATTATTTTTAATTAAAAAATTTTAAAAAAATTACACACGTGTGCATTAACTTGGTCAAAACTAGTCTGGGGGCCAAAACTGCAAAATGGACAATACTTAGGGGACAATTTTGTATTTTATTTTGTTAGGGGGCCAAAATCGCAACTTCTTAAAACATAGGGGGCCAAAACTGCTATTAAGCCTTTAGAATTGTTGAATGTTCATCTTGTTCATAAACTTTAATGTAGAAAGATGAAGGAAACTGTCTTGTTCGACATAATCAAACAAGTTTTTAACAATTTGAAACTAAAACTTAAACTTTAAAGATAAAAGCAAAGCAATTTAAAAAAAATGAAGTTAAATTGCATTAATAAAAGTTCGTTCATCAAATCAAACATACATTGTCTTGTTACTCTTTTCTCGCTGTAACTTGGATAATTCGAGCATGAAGAATTTTGTATATGATTTGTGACCTCTATTTCCTATAAAAAAAAACTATTATATATACGTAAGTAAAATAACTGAAGCAACAATATTGAACTATACATCTTCGACAAAATTTGACTTGACTTCCACGTGTCTTGGACCCTTGATTTTTCCTCTTCAAAGAGGATTTAAATTCCATCTAGTCGAATCCATAAACTTTGAAAATGATAACATCAAATGTATCTTGTCGAATCACATTTATATTCAATCTACACTTGAAGAAACCTCCCTTCGACTCAACAAACCTTTGGCCATAATTATGCAAGAGATAGACAATGCTTGGACAAGCCTTGCATCTAAATAACACTACTTCTTATTTCTTCTCCAATGAGGGTAGCTAATATGCTCTACATACTATTAATGCAAAATACCTTCCATTGGAGATGCTTTTATATCCACGATCTATTTAATTTATTATAATAGACCCTAAAATTCTTTTGTTGACACATCATCATTTCTGTTGGGTTTTTATTTTGTGTTGGCTGCATTTTGTTAAAACAAGAAGTTCTAACAAGATGCTGGACCAGATGTTCAAGACATGTGAGTATGACATCTTAGCATAAGGTGAAGTGTTTTGTTTCGCATTATTGGAAGATTGTGTTTTCACGTGAGATCATTGAAGATTGGATTGAAGATATAATTTGCATGACTTGTGCTCCAACAGACGTGTGTTTCTAGAAGTTGCATATGTCAGTTTAAGCTTTGCCGTATTTTAGTATTTAATGTTAAAGATTTAAGAAAACATTATATTTGCTTCTAGAAGATTCTAGCTGAAGACTTTATTTGATCAGCTGTATTGTTTAGCCCGATTGAAGAATAAGCACATGCATTCTCTGGCTATATAAAGGAAGACTCAGACCTTGTGAAGACTATTGAAGCCGTCATTTGAGAAAAGAGTCATTCTAAGGTTTCATGTCTGTCCTTGTTTTTGCGAGCCTCTTGCTATATCACCTTGATGCATTAAGCTGTACTGTTTTAGTTGAGTTGTATCTTGTTATTTTTAAACCACTCTAGTGCATCTTACAAGAGTGTATTTTGTTTATTGGATTGTTTCTCCTATTTGATTGTAATCATTGTTGAAATCACGGGTTGCGTGATTGAGAGAAAGTGAGACGTGATCTCATATATAAGGGGAGTCTTAGATAGAAATTCACGGGTAGTGTTTAGGTGTCAAGGCATTGATACATGTTTGATCATATAAGGCTACGAACCAAAACTATTATAATGGATTTCCTTTCTTAGCATGGATGCCTCCAGACGTAGGTGACGTTGCATCGATTTGGGTTACCAAATATCATTGTTTTCCTTTCCTCCAATTTAATATATTATTATTTATTGTTTGTTGTGATACATTGCTATATCTTGAATTAGATATCAATGATAGAACTGAGAAGAAGAACAAATGCATTGCTTTCGTATCCAACACTGATGAGGAAGATGTTTAATGTTATATGGATACTGATGAAAGTTTTTCAGATGCAATTGTGCTTCTTGGAAGACAATTCAATAATGTTTTGAAGAGGATGGGCATGAAGCAAAGACCAAATGTCAAGAACATGTCGTTCGATATCAGTAAGAACAATGGTTCTCAACGCAAAGGGAGAACTGATGAGAAGCCAAACCAAGGGAAAGGAATTCAATGTCATGAATGTGAAGGTTTTGGTCATATCAAATCAGAATGTCCCACATTCCTCAAGAATAAAAAAGGGATGTCTGTCTCTTGGTTAGATGATGATTCAGAAGGAGAGTTGATGATGAAACAACCAAACATTTCACAACTTTTACTGGTAGGTGTGAATCTGATGAAGATTCCTATGATGATGTATCCTATGAAGAACTTGCCGATTCATACAAAAAGCTATATGCCAAAAGTGAGAAGTGTTGGAACAAAATGTGTTTAACACTACCTCTTTAGAGTTTTGATGACAACAAGGTATTAAAAATTATCAATTGGATATGCTAATATTTGTTCAAGTGTACATGACCATAGACAAAACTTGAGATTATTTTAAGGTTATGGAAGAACAAACGAGAGCAAAGGAATCAACAAAAAGGAAGCTTAAAGCGTCTGAAGAGAACTGCTTTTGAAGCCAAAATGCTCCTGAAGACAAAGTGCTCTTGAAGTGATGACGTCATTAAAAGCAAGTTCATCATAAGCTGAAGATCACCAGAAGCTGTAGTTCATCAGAAGATGCAAGACTTAAAGTTTCAAAGGTTGTTCAATGGATTTAATCTCGTCTAAACATTGCAGAAGACCATAATAGTGAAGCAATGGCTAATTCAAATGAATTTGAAGGCATTGGATGCTTGTTCTTTGAAGAGCGTTGACAAAGTACAATTGTACGAAGTGTACAACCACTACCTCCACTACTTAGTTTTTGTCTCTGCTACAAGAC
>Ga0099826_10003961_pt1 | contig 10252 bp, 4 predicted proteins | sample Mtrugardesep15_FD_76830 | JGI IMG/M metagenome (GOLD analysis project Ga0099826, IMG submission 76830) | Root nodule microbial communities of legume samples collected from California, USA - M. trunc garden sep15 | ecosystem: Host-associated > Plants > Roots > Nodule | place: USA: California...
ACAAAAGAGAATCATTTATTTATAAAATTATGAAGGAAGAGTACCGGTACACCTCATTTTGTGAGTGTACCGTAGAAGCTCCCTTATTTAAATAGCCCCTATAAATATATCAATTTTTCGTTTAATTTCCCCTAAAATTTTCGTTCAACTTTTAATTCCTATAAAATTTTCAATCATTATTTTTTGTCCTTATTTTTAAGTCAAACATTTGTATGAAAGACTAATAGTAAATTGACAGCATAAATGACTCAAAAAAATATAAAAGAAAATGAGAAAATGTGAGTTGGAACAAGAATTTGTGAAGAATGATCGAGCATTTATTAGAAGCACAATTCATACATAGACGATAACAATAATCAAGGGAAGTGTTAAACATGTGGTTAATGTTGTTGACCAATCAAAAAACATATGCAACATGCATGGAATGAGGGAAACTTATTGACAAAACCACCATCCACATTCTAAATTGATTTCGATCATATTATATGATTTCATTCCGAGAACATTTCAGATTATATGATTTGAAACTATATAAGAATTTATGCTTTGGAAGGTTTCGAACATTTAGATTTTATAATTTGAACCAGTCATGTACATGATTATTCTATGGTAAACACTCCACTAATAATTTATGTGGTCCACACTGCATAAAAACTTTTATAAATTGTTGTGTTTGATTCTTTTGCAAACCACATAACAAAACCATGAACACTTATCAAGTATATGTAAATATAACGCTAGCTAAAGTATACTAAAATAAGGAAAACCTAATTTGTTTAGGGTGCACGTTGATGTCACATTGTCTGACTTGAAATGTCAACTGGACAAAATTCACGGTCTTATCAACCACATAGAAACAAGAAGGGTGGAAAATGTTGAGTATTTACGTCTGTCAATGGACTCAGAAAGACGTGTTTAGTTCACCAAATTGAAGTTCTGAAACGGCAAGGACATGGAAACCATGTTCTCTATATTTGTTCAACATAGTTCGAAGGGACCAATCAAGTTAGAAGTTTCCTTGGTCATATCTTTCCAAGATATTTGTGAAAATTGGATTCAGCCCAAGACCTACAAACATAAAAGTTATATACAATTTTACTTAATTAGGGGGAGCCAAATTAGAGAGGGTCTAGTAATTTTCTTTAAATATGAGATGTATTATAGTATCTACATATGTAATTTTGTTTTAAATTTTTTTAGTGGGGGGAGCCACTGCTCCCATGGGCTCCTTAAGAGCACCGCCACTGCCTACAACGAAATCAGGACTTGCATTGATAGACCAAATGAAAATTCAAAATTGCATGATCCATAATATTCTGTGTTTTTATTATGTTGCTTTAAATTGTTGAAATTGTTATGTTTAATGCATGTTGTTGTATAACTTGATTTAATGCGAGGTTTTTTTCTTTCAATTTTTGTGTTCAGCATTGGTTCAGATTAAATAAGATAAACCCTTTAAACCTCAATTTAAACACAACATGTGAACGTTTTGGAATGTATAATCCAAAATATTATAGGAATGAAGTCATATTATATAATCTAAATTAGTTTAGAATATAGATCGTGGCATTACAAGCCATGTGTGTGGTGTGTTTAATACATTTTTTTGTCGGTTTTGACATTTTAAACGTTTGCTTTAATTGTAGTTATGGTCTATAAACATTTTGTGGCTATAAATAACATTACATTCTTAACTTCTTTCTAAATTTTCATTGGGAAGTGAGCTATAATAGTATAATACCATGGTCATCGTTGACCATTCATACCATCCCCAAAATTGTTGTGCATTTTTGTGGGGATGATACGTTAGTCAGTAGAGACTTTGTATCAATTATAATATGAATTATGAGTTTTGACAAAATTTGAATTGTATAATTCAAAAAGGTGTTCAGATTATATAGTCCAAACAAGATATCTTAGAAATCCTGAAGGGTGCGCAAGAAGTGATGAGGGTGGAAAAAGAAATTCTCAACAAAATTATCATTGGGGCTAAAATCATTTTTCATGTTTGGGCCTACTAGTGTGATTTACTATATAACACCCCTAGTCAATCAAATTTTTCTATACATACCCCGTATAAAAATTTTGGGCCATCTACAAAGTTGAGCTCCTGGTCGTCACACTTTGGGCCTATGCCCATGGTCGGCCCTGATTAGAAACACGGGCCTGAAAAAGGTAAGAGTTCGATGATAACTGTGATAGTTGTGTTGGAAACACTTTAGGCCAAATGATATCAAGTTGTCATTCATGCTGCAGCGTTACTGACACATTGCAAACTAACTTGATGCCTAAGTTACACCGTTAGCTACCTTGTCACATTTAAATCTGAAATGAACTTTAAATGACAAGCAAATTGATACATAACATAAATTATCGCCAATGAAAATTAAATACATATCAAAGCAAAATACATCTATATTATGAAGGAAATACATAGTTTTGAGTGACTTTTTCGTTTTCAATTACACCTTTAAACAAATTTGCCTATATTTTTATCTATTCTACACTATATATAAAGATAATACATGTTTTGGGGTAACTTTATTATTTCAAATTATACATTTAAACAAATTTGCTATATTATTAGTGTCATTGAAAATGAAAAGTATATTTTATAATACTATGAAAGTGCAATATATTTATAACTCTAATTTTTATTCAAATCAAAATAATTTTAATCGAAACCAAAAGTTTATCATAAAAACTATTATTCGTAATTTATATTCATTAGCGCAATAAAAAGAAAAATTATTATCCCTTAAAAAAGTTTATTATATTAGCCAAAAAAGGTTATTTTTATACATGGATCCAGAATAAACAAAAAAATAATTAAAAACGGTCAACAATGTAATTTCTCCCTTGATATTAATATTAATTATTAATTAAAAAGGTGAAAAACCAAACAACAACAAATTGTCAATTAAGGGAGAGAACTTTGTTACTTATTACGGTCCAATCGAACTTGATGGATTAACTTATACAGTTATCCGTAGAGGATACCTGATTCAAAAGAAAAAAAATATCATTCGAAGTTTTTCTTTTTAGGAATTTGTTATCTGAAGTCAAGTTTTATTACACACAACCTTTCATAATAAATAAGGAATTACTAATAAATAATAAAGAATTAATTTAAACGCTATGCACATACATATAAAAACATGAGTTTAATTGTGGTGGGTCGACAGTTCAAAACTGCTTTGCACACACAACCAATCAAAATATTCTAAATCGCCACATCAATTAATGTTTTTAATTAACATGGGGCAAACATGACAATTTAGAATATTTTGATTGGTTGTTTGTGCAAAACAGTTTTGGACTGTCAACTCATCACAATTAAAATCTAAAAACATTAGACCCATCACCCATTTAATATGGAGTTGCTCCAATAGTGGAGCCTACAAATTTTAGTGATAAAAAATTTATTATTTACAAGAAATTTGAAAGGTCCACTTTAAATCATTTTTTTTTTTTTAAATAAACGAAATGACAACGCCATTATAAACTCACACACATAAGTGGAGGTATCGGAGTTCGAACCCTGGTCATGGCGTCCGGCCTAACAATTTCGGCATTTTACCAGTTGAGCTAGGACTTATAGACCGCTTTAAATCATTTTTACGAAGTTGATATTAGAGACACTCAATAACATTACCTTAAATGAAAAATGAAATTTAAACAATTATTATTACCCATAATCATGCAAAGCTGTCATATATAATACTAGTTCTCAATGTTATTTTTACATAAAATAAGTGTAACCAAAAAAAAAGTATTGATTATTACTAGTGTGTCCCGTGTCATGCGCGAGATAATTTTTTGTATTTTGAACATTATTATTTGTTTATTCAAAGTATTATATGTTATAGCTTGTTCATAATTATACCATGATGTTAAAATGATTTATATCGTTCTCGTAACCTAATTCGGTTGGTGGGAACAATGCATGATATACGCAAGGTTTGAGGTTCAAATTCCAACCACCACAAAAAAAAAATTATATCCTCCAAATATTTATATATGAAATATATAGTATTTATGTATTTATAAAAAATTATAACCGAACAAATTATTTGGATTTTTCTTTGACAAAAATTATTTTCAAATTATCATATAACGTTATCAAATTATATTATGTAAATGATAACCGAACAATATATATAAAGTTAAAATGATTTCCATTCCCCTTGGTATAACTAATTTGACTTCTTTTTTTGACAAGATAACTAATTTGATATGTTACTGTTTTTTTATCAACCAGAAAATATTATAAATGCAGGAGAGTAATTTGATATGTTACACAAATATAGTAATATAAGTAACTTGTTGGCTTATTTTATTTTAAATTATATTATGTTTTTAAAGTAAAATATTCGGAAAGGTAGCCCAATGGCGAGGGGGCATGATCTCTATCCCGATTCCTAAAATTCTATGAAGTATTTTTTTCCCATCCAACCGTCCTCATACTTGTATAGGAAAAAATTCTCATATGTATGATTCGAAATGGAATAAAAATCTCATATATGTCCAAGTAACGGGACAAATTGACATCCTTATATATAGGCTTATGTCTAGAATTATGTCATATATAATTTTCTTAAGAGGGTATTATAACTGAGTTTCCTTCTGCATATTTTCTTTTATTTAGAAATCACCTCTAAAAACAACTCTTCACTTATGTAAAATATGACGCATTGTATGACTAATGAAAATTTGGAGCACTGGTATTCACCTTTGTTCTATAGCCACACCACATTGTTTAATAGCCTTTTCAAGATATTCCTCCATTCTTTTAACAATTTCTACGATACATTCAAAAATTCAAATGTATCGGTACACTTGATCTTAAATTAAAAGTTAAATGAGTTATTTTTTTGAATTAAAAAGAAAATAATTTTTATCATTCATAATTATAATATGAAAATATTATTAAGAAACGAACAATTCAATACTTGATCTACTTGAACTTACGAGTGTTTCATTCTTTTGGGATCCAACTTAGCTCCAATGTTCGTTTCTTCTTTTGAGATTTGCCTTAATAATGGAATTTAATAGCCCCACGTGAACCATTGAATTGTTTTACTGTTTTTGCTACAATTTGGCAATGATTATTCGTCTGCATATATAATATTTGCCTTCATGTTGCATCGGCCACTTTATTATCTTTCCCTCTTCAAAAATTTCCTTTTCATATGTATGATAATGATAATGATAATAACATTAAAACACGGCTGAAATCAATAGCATGATCATAGGAGACTGCCTCTACGTACGTAGTTTCGGGTAATGATTTATATGGACAACTCACTATAAATACACATTACTATATCCTCACTATACACATCTCAATTCAATCATCATATAGAATTCTTTATCTGAATAACTTAGCAATGATGAGATATTGTTTTCTTTTGCTTGTATCGATTGTTATTCTCAACACTTCATTGTCATACACGTCTAGGGTTCCAGTCAAAACCCTCATCAGGCTACAATTTATTGACTAGCGGAATCAAACTTGTAATATACGACACAATTTGTAAGTCCAATCCAATTTTTCATCTTATTTTTTTCATTTCTAAATAGTATCAAAACTGTATATACATAATATTTCTATTGATTTTTGTTTTACTGTTACTTTATATCATTTCGGCATGCAGATTTCAAGTATAACAAAGAAACTGATTCAGTGTTGGTTGTAAACAAACAAGATCATGATGCATGCAATACCAAAAACCCGATTTACAAGATGGAAGGTGGAGATTCAGCCTTTCTATTGGACAAGTCAGGTCCCTTTTACTTCATCAGTGGAAACATTGAGAATTGCCAAAAGGGAAGAAAGTTAAACGTTGTCGTTTGGTCTCCACATCGCAGATTAATGTCAGCGGATGCTCCTTCGCCAAGTGCCATTGGCTGGAATGCTCCGACACCAAGTCCTACCGACACTCATGCTCCAGCACCAAGTCCAACAACCAACCATGCTCCGGTACCAAGTCCTACTGACAATCATGCTCCAACACCAAATCCTACGGGCAATCATGCTTTGGCACCAACACCAAGTGCCACCAACAAAAAGTGTCATAGACGTCGGCACTGGCGTCTATGTTTTGGCCCCAAGTGCCACCGGGATTCATGCTCTGACGTTGCGCCGTCTCCTGGTCACTCTGGCTCTACAAGGTTGAGTGGTTCTGTTGGTGTTAATGTTGTGGTGGCATTGGTATTAGGAAGCCTTGCTTTTTAGAATGTTAGTTTTCGGGCATTCATATGTTGTTGCTTTTGTCTTTCTTGTCGTTGTATTTGCCTATTTGGTCTTGCTCGTAGTTTGTGGTGATGCATTCTAAAACATTTTATTTTAGTGGTTGAATTTTGTTGAATATAACTAACTATCATCACACTTCTCTAGTTTTTGTATAAAAAAAAAAAAAATTAACTATCATCACACTGAAATTTGCGCTATTGTTTATTTTAACTATTAATTATCCAATCTATTTCCTTTAAAAACTATTTGAAGAGAAATGAATTAATGTAACCAAAAAAGAGGAATGAACTGAGCGAGATCTTTGGATCCATTTGTTACAATTTTTTAAAAATGATTTTTATAGTGATATCTTTTTGTTGTACTTTTTTAACAAAGAAATATGAAAAAATAAAATAAAATGAAAAGTTGGTTTGAATAACTTATCTTAAAATGTCAATTTTAAATATTACATCATTTTGCTATAACTTTTTTTTAGATAACTTTTCAAAAAAATCATTTTTTAGAGATATCTTTTAAAATAACATGTGATTTTTATTATTGGTGATTTCAAACAATGAATATTTAAGCTAGTGAATGACAAAAATTTCTCTTTTAAGTTTTAACTTATAACTTTAAGGTTTTTTTTTTTTTGAATATATAACTTTAAGGGTTTGAAATAACTTTTATGTTCTCAAATAATCATTTTAAAAAATACAAAGAAAAAAAAACAACTTTTTTAAATCTATAACAAACGCCCTTATCAATAGTTATTATTTTAAGGAAAGTGATGTCGTGCTGCCAAAAAATTTCTAGGAGTAAATTGACTAGTTTTAATAATTTTAGAATTTATGTGTAGTAGCCTATTTGTTGGAATTCCACACTTTTAAGACGAATAAGTGAAGAATTCGAGATTCGAACTCTTACATATATTATAAAATGTCTTTATCTGCTATCACGGGACAAATAATCTTAGATTTATGTATGTCAAAAAAATGTATAGTAATAAATATAATAATTTCATGAATAATTTTAATTTAAAGGAATCGAAAATGAACTGCCGCGTGTTTTTCTAGGAGTATATTAGTTTGAAAACGTTTGATGAGCATTGTCATATATGTTTCTACGATTTGGCAACAACTCTTCTTAATAACCCAGAGGGTGTGGTTGAGCGGTTGGGGCTCATCCTCCCTTAACCAAGGTTTGAGGGTTCGATCCTCGCCTTGGGTACAGAGAAACTTTAAATCTCTGGGCCAGTTGTCCCACTCTTTAAGGTGCCTCCAATCCAGCGAAGAGAATAGTCATTACGTTCAGCGATGGATACCCTGGTCTCGACAAAAAAAAAAATCAACTCTTCTTAATGTTATCGACTTCAAAGTTCAAACTGAAAAACATTTGAATTCAAGTCTTCACATTTCGATTCCTCCAACTGATCCAAATATCCTACATAACACAATATTTAGATTTACGCAGCTTGCCTTGAGGAATGATAAAAAAAACAACCATTAGTTTGTAACAATTTTTTTGATAAATGATAGAAGATCATTGAAGTTTGAAATATTTCTAGCTTCTTAACAAATTGGAATAGTTTTTTTTTTTGAAGGAAACAAATTGGAATAGTTAGTTTCTCATGTTATAATATAAAAACTACTTTCAATTTTTCTGATGTAGGTCAAAATTAGTTTTATGAACTTGATAAAATTAATTGAGAAACTTTTGATAAAAGTAATGATTAGTTTGAAATATTAATAGAAATGGTTTACCATGATAAAGATCAATTTAGTGGTTTACTCAAACTAAAGTTCTACACTCATGCTACCTTACGACTTTCATTGTTGCAAACATCCAACAATAGTGTTGCTGCCGATTCAAATTTATCTAGCCGAGGATTAATCACATTCATCAATCCTGAAGCATTACAGCTCCGCATTCGGAAAAAAAATATGACATTCATCTTCAACACTCGCGTCACACAGAAGGCAGGTTTGAGGACATTGTACTTGTCGTTGTAACAACCTTTGACGCGTCACCAAACAACCCCTGCACACCCGCCACAATAGATGACGAGTTTTTGGCCACGCAATAACTCTCTATACATGGTTCTAACTTGGCAGCAGCTCCTTCAAAATTAATTTATACCCGGACTTGACGGAGTAGCACCCATTTCGATCATCTACCCACGTAATATTATCATATTACCAATTCAAATAAAGGAACTCCCAAAATAGTTTCCGCTAGACCGCTACATCTGCTGTAAATAAATTATAAATTTTATCAACATTCCATCTTTTCTCTCCATCCATCACTAATTGATTAACACACATATTGTACACACCTTGGGTTTGAGGAGAGTACACCCAACTTCCTTAACCCCACGAAGCCATGGATTCACGACTCTCACGTTTCTACCATCACCAATCCTCCCTCTACAACCATGTAAAATAATTATGTTATTATTTTGACCACTCATGATCATACATTTGATGTGTTTTTTTATTAAAAAAATTACGGTATAAAAGTTTGCCCCCGCTGGTTGAAATTTATGGATACGTCATTGTTAATATTGTTTGATTATATAATTAGAAGTTTGCCAATTTTCATTAGAGAATTTTGAGGATATATACACTCGGAAGTTTTATAAAATATTTTACGGCAAATAAAAGACACAATAATATAGATCATTAAAATTGTACTAATTTCTAAGCCATATTTGAAGCATATCACATGTTGAAATATTTTCATATAGTGCATTTGTAGATATGACAACATCCAGATCTTGACTTCGAACTTTACATTTGTGTTTGTAGAATATAGCATTTGGTTCTCTTACAGTTTTCGTTCCCCTCCTTAATTATCTTCACAACTCAAGATATCGTTGAAGAATGATTGGTAAAACAAAATAAATTGAAATACAAAAGCATTTTCTTAAAAGAAAATGTAAATATAATATTATCTAATTAGTTGTCAATCCAAGATTTAAAAGAAACTTGAAAAAATTCAAAGCAAAATGGATTGGACCTAAAAACACAACACAAGTAAGACTAGTAACTTAGGTTTCCACAACCAAAGATCTTAACTCCTACACGTTTAAGTGAATAAGTAAAAAACCAAAGAGCTCTAATACTAGTTGAAGTCGATGGAAACCGTAAAAATGGGAGGTTTGAATTATGCTGACTATTTAAAAATCTTTCTTGTATTAACATAAACATATGAAAGTCTTTTTGAACTAGCTTTTCTTAAAACGTTCCAACAACTCAAATATCTCTTTATCAACTCATTTAACTTCATTTGAATACAATTGAGAGCTTGAAGTTAAAACATAAAGAATTTGTGCTAAAAAAAAAAAACGCTCTTATACATGAACCACCATAGGTGGCATACACCTTCTAACACCCACACATAATTGTAACATGTGGTAAAAACATTGAAAGAATAGATGGGAGCGGGTGATGATGTGATGTGAAATGACTAAAATATTTGTGACACATGGAGGTGTACATGAGAGGTGTATGAAAAAGGGTGTCTATCTATCTTTTTCCAAAAATAAAGAGATAAATATACAATATGTTTGTACTATTTCACATCAAGGTGAATGCTACATCTATTTCTCCCCCACAAAGAGAGTTTACACTGGTAAAGTCGAAGACTTAATCCACTACAATTAACTTACCAACCTGACCATGCCCTGGATTTTCCACAAAGTATCCAATTCCCAACTAAGTCTTTTACTAATCATCAATTGGCTTTGTCAAGCACGTTAAGTTTTCTGCAAAGATCCTAACTTAGACTAAACCTCAATTGTCTCATTTAGAGAATATTATAATACATTTCTATATCAGTCTAAGTAGCGGCGAAGTTAGCCGTATTTTTATGAGGTGGCCACATATAATTTTTATTTTAAAATTCTTCAATTTCTATTAGACGGGATCAAGTAATCCAAAGTTCAACCGAAAAGCAACCAAATAAAAAATTATTTCAACTAAAATCAAACTTGGGGTAGCCAAATATATATTATTAGGG
>Ga0099826_10003962_pt1 | contig 10252 bp, 3 predicted proteins | sample Mtrugardesep15_FD_76830 | JGI IMG/M metagenome (GOLD analysis project Ga0099826, IMG submission 76830) | Root nodule microbial communities of legume samples collected from California, USA - M. trunc garden sep15 | ecosystem: Host-associated > Plants > Roots > Nodule | place: USA: California...
AATATCCAAACACAACACGTTCAAGTAACATAAAATTTGACATTCAACAATCAAATTACACAAAATTTGATTCAGTATTCAACACTCAATAATTCATTCAACATTCAAATAACATAAAATTTCAGTGTATTTTTTATTTTTTTGTAGATAGACGAAATGACAAAGTCATTATAAATTCATACACATAAGTGGAGGTACCGGACTTCGAACCCCGGTCATGACATCCAACCAAACAATTTCGACATTTTGTCAGTTAAGCTAAAATTTCTAGATAAATTTCAGTGTATTTTATTCAACATTTAAAATGTATTTCATTCAATATTCAAAAGTTTTTTTAATCATCCGAACACCCTCCTCCTACATGTGACGCGATACTGAGGGACCAACTATGTTTATTCGGCTAGTTGTTGCAGAGTAGCATATAGATATTCGTGCGTGGTACCATTTTTGCTTGAGGTTGAGAAATGTGGCTTGAATTTGATTTGTTTGAGTACGGAAATGTTGCTTGAATTTGAGAAAAAGTTTGAAACACAAATTACAGATTCAGTTTATGTTCATGTGTGTAACCATGCGTATCAGAAGTTAACTCCTAAACCGTTTGAAAGTTAAGAAGTGATGGGGTTATTTTATGTAGTTTGAGGGGCTTTGAACGTCCTTTGAGCAACATTTCGGTACCCTTTAGATTTTTGGATGGGTTTTTTTATGAATGTTTAGAATATTATAAGAATCTTTAAAAAATAATTAAAGAAATTTTAAACAAAACACGCCAAAATCATTAAAATTGCAATTTAATTCATGTTTTACTAAAAAAAATTATTATTTTTGAGAAGAGATTCTTAAAATATTTTAAATGTGACTCTGAAAAAATTCAAAATTATGAATGATACATGAGCTGAGTTAAAAGCAGAGACCAAGAGTGGTGATTGAAAACTTTTGGAGCATTAAAAGTAGAATAAATTTTTTAGGGGGACTAAAAATGTTGAGATATTTATATGGATTAAAAACATATTTATCTCTAAAAAAAAAGGTAAATACCAAACTACTTGTAAGGTGTGTTTTATAGGTTCTTTCCACTAAAGGTATTCATATTCAAGATGTGTTGACACTAAACATAGGTATCTCTATTAGAATTCGAACATTGATTCGTCATGTTGTGAGAGGATGACTCATTCTCCTAGACCAAATCTCAATCGTTAGATACAAAGTTTTTTTTTTTTGTTTGAAGGGAGAGATACAAAGTTGTTATGATACACTATTACGGAGTAAAGATATTACGCTAATATATGTAGGCCATCATTTCAAATCATTTTCATTTTCTGATACTAACCTTCAAATCTAGTCATCTATTATTTTCTACTAAAAAATGGGTCTTGTTTACGAATCTCTTCAGGACACTCTTTAAGGATACTAAATTTAAAAAATATTCTTTAAAAAAGTCAAATGTTACAAATTCAAATGCATTGATTATACAATTTTTCATAAAAACTTATTATTAATGATTCGTAAAGAGTGTCTCAGAGATAATCGTTAACATTTTTCTTAAAAAATTGTCAGTCAAGTCTAATAGATAGATTTAACTCTACAACTTTCGGTCTTTTATTCAAAGAGTTAACTTTTTAGTTAAGTTTTAGTGCTAAAAAATTACAATGGCAACAAATTATAACCAATTATGTGTAAATTCAAGTCTAATATGATTAAAATAAAATGTTTTCAATGATCTTGTAATACTCAATAAATCCTTCCTATAAATTCCTAGAGTTATACATATTCCCTTGTGATTGTTAGAGCTAGTAACTAGAAAGGTGATTGGAGCCTAAGTTTTTTAATCTTGAGAAAATTATATTCCCTTCTTATGTCACGTACGCGACTCATGGCTTCTTGTACACACAGTGTTCGTGTTTTCCTTTACATTTGCGCGATTTCATGTTTTAAATTTTGCATACACGCCACTAACGTGGTTTGGATTTGCTGTAAAATGACTTCGCGCACACAAAATCAAAGACTCACGTACGTGATGCAGTGAAAGTCCAATTTTATGAAGGATTGTGACATAATTCGCCTTTCTTCTCAATTCATATGTGAAATTCCCTCATGAAAACCCTAAATTTCTTCATCCCAACCCAACTTCACACCCCTGCAGAATTTGAAAACTTCAAAGAGTCCTTCATGAAATCATTAATTATGCGAGGCTTTGTGAAGCTAGAAATATGCAAATTCAAAGTAGACGCGGTCACCGATCGTGAAGTTATTGTTAGTTCAAAATACATTCCATCCTGCTTCAGTTTTAGGTGCAAAAAGATGAAAAGTTGTGTTGTGACAGCTACACAATCCACATTTTACTCATTACGTCTGGATAAAATTAGTATTTTAATTTGATTCTTTAGAGGTAATCTCCTAATATCTATCAAGAACCTACAAATAAATAATAAAAGCAATATCAAAATATGTGAAGATAGTCATTAATGTGAGTCTATGAAATTGTTAAATTAGAAACTTAAGTAATTGATGATTCATTGTCATTTGAAATCGTAAAAGGGTAACATTGAAGTTTTTTTAGTAAGGCCAATATTGTTACTTTAGCTGTAGAATCCTAGGATTTCATCAGTATTATTGTAAATGCCAAGATATATTTGAAAAGTATTGTGTCTGTAATTCTAGCAAATTATTTGTTTAGGACATTCAAATTCATAAAATTTTATTCAGTTGACTCGAACCATGTGTCAAGAATGAATGGTTGTAGTATCCATTGAAACATATGATTTGTACTTCGCCACTACTATGAATGAACTACCATATCTTGTCGTACTTGCACTCTAATTTTTGTACAAAGATGGAAGAAATATCTTCATTCTCCTGGTTCAATAAACACAATTACAATAAGAACATACTTTAATTTGAACCATAACACAAAAAAAAAAAAAACTATATGTAGAGATGATGAGTAATTATTAATGCATTTGACAGTGAATTGTGAATTTTCTAAATAAGTTGTTAGTTTTATCATATTCGAAACATAGACTGTATCAACACCTGGTATTATTTTCCTTTGTATATTTATCAATCATTGTAATTAGTCATTTTAGAACAAACACCTACTTGTTTTCAGTTAATTTGGTAAATGTTAGCAGTATGAATTTATATATTCTATTTTCTTTTATAGCTCAAATTTTTTCAATGTTGGTTACCATGGCACTCCATGTTTGTAATGTGAATGAATAAAACACTGTAAAACTTGAAGTGAAAACACACATATCACTTTAGATAAGTATAAAAGTGACTAACAATAGAATCTTGCTATTAACTTTTACATAAAGAAACAAAACATGTATACTTACATTAGAAATGTTTATAATTGGTGCGTATAAATTTATAGAAATCACCTTCTTCACTGGTTTAACGTAAATCATGTTATGAAGTAAAGCCATTTTGACATGTGTCATTCAATATGAAATGCATAACAAAACAACACGAGATTATATGAATTTCGATCACGTTCCAAAAAAGAGAAGAACCCCCGTGATAAACTTTTGAACCATTAAGTCCATAAAAACAATCACAAATCGAATAAAATAGCATTTCCTTTGCCAAAACGAGGAAAAACAATGCATATGAGAAAATATGATGACTAAACCACACAATATTCAAAAGAGGTCAATGAGAGAGTAGGAGTAGAAGAGGATGACTTCCTTTATTGTCGTCTAGATTTTCAGCCATACTAGTATTAAACCGTCTAATGGAGAAACATTTAAATAGATAAATTATCAAGCATAAAGACCCCACATTGAACTTAACAAAATGGTCAAATCTATCACGGTCTATTATGAAACCAAATCAGATTAAATAATTCATAAATAAATAGTGTTTGATATTAATAGAGATCGATTTATATTAATAATTCTCAAAAATTGATATTGACAATTCATGATTAATTCATGATTAATAAATGATTAAATAATTAATATATTATAATAACATTGATATAGAATATTTTGTAACAATTGTGGGCTGACCTGTCTAAAAAAAATCATTTTTCAAAATTGTTATTTTGTAACAATTGTTATAAAAAAATGTATAATCGTCAATCAATACACAAGTCATAATGACTAACAACATTGCACGATATGTAAAATATTTTTTTAAAATTATTGTTAACACACCATGGAACTATGAAAATCATATAATGTAAAATGGAGAATAATATCAAAAATAAATCTAAGGACATCGCTATTAAAAAAGTCTTATCTATTCTATATGAGAAAATTAATGAGAATAATATTTATGAATGCAATAAATAATAAAAATTAATAACAACCTGCAATTACAATGTGTGTGTGTAAGGACCTAAGGGAGGGTCACTTAATGACTAGTACAAAAATAAATATAAGTTTTTGAAGGGCCTGTGAACGCCAACCTGTCTGACCTTGCCATGTTTTTAACGGGTTAAATGGAAGCGGATGAATTAGAATTGGTTAGCTGAAAACTTCACCCCAATTTCCCTAAAATGGTGGTCCAAACGGGTTGGTCTGAAGGACCAGGTTGTTTTCCACTCCTATACAAATAGTCTTAAACGTTCGTAGGTAAAGTAAGACTATATAATATCCTCAATACAAACATTCATAACATAAAATACTATTATTAAGCAAATAATATTCGTATTCTTGTATAAGTATTCATGCAAATGTTTTTTATTTTTCAGTACTAACTAACTATAAAGTCATGTTTACATTTCGAAATATAAATAAAGTTATCAAGTCAAGCCTATATTTTTCTATCACAAAAATACATCAAGTTCAAATCTAATAGGTAGGTTTTACTCCTACAATTTTCTATTTTTATTATTCGAAGACTAGTTTTTATCCACTATCAGTCAATAAAGTTTTATATAGTCGACAAATCATAAAAATCATATATTTGATTTTAGAAATAATTATGATTAAAGTAAAACATTTTTATTGATCTGGTATTAATTAATTAATGGTAGTATAACTTATTTCACTTCAATATATTGTTTTGGAAAAATTCTATAGGATACACTATTATTTAGATTCACTTTACTTGATAAATCTTAACAGTGTAGAATTATATATTCTATTATCTCATAGGTCAAAGATTCTAATGTTGGTTACTTTGACACTCCAAATTTGTATAGGGAATGAATAAAACATTGAAAGACTTGAGGTGAAAACACATGGATCACTTTTGATAACTATCAAAGGGACTACACATATTCTCATAGGAGGAATCTTGCTATTAGCTTTTACATAAAAGGACAAAGCATGCACATTTATTTTTAAAATGTCTATAATTGATGTGTATAAGTTATGATGTGATAACACAAAACTTATGAGGGTTAATATATTATAAAATATTACGGGTGCATATCAAACCGTTAATTTTTTATTGTTTAATTATAAGAGTCTGTAATGCATATTATATATTTAGAACTTGTAAGTAGCTAATTTAACTTTTTCAACAATAGACATGACTTAAACATACTCCATATTTTTTCATTGTAAAGTTTTATATTTTTTACAATAGATATAGAGCTACCATTACTTCCTTCAAAATAGAACTACCATTACTTATTGTGTTGTTGTCCCATGTAATATAAAAAAAAATCATGTTATTATGCTTTATTGGGTTTGGGTCCAAATATCTTTATTATTACATATTATATATTCTGATTTGAATTGTGTAGACTTATGTTGTATTTTCTCATTCTCATTTCAAAACAACATAATTATGTTATTCTTGAAAATTTGTCACCAATGTAATATGTACTACAAATCCATGTTCTGTTTGATATAAATTTTCTATCATATCTATTATTGTATTTAATTATTTTTACGAAGAAGTATTGAAGATATATAAAATAGGATAGAAAAGTCTACGACAAAAAGTAATACCATAAATAAATAAAGAAATTATACACTAATAGAGTATACTAATTAAATTTATATAATTATGTATGTAATAATATTATTATTTGATGTAAGTTTAAAACTTATTTTCCTATAAAATTTAATTTTATTACAAAGTGATGCCATATTCTTTTATTGAATTTGAGTGTAAAATTAGTTTATTCCAAAATCACATCTTCATTAAATTATAGATAATGCTAATTAATGAGTGTCCTAAGAATGTTGATTGAAAAATCAAAAGAAATAACTTTAATTTACGAGAAACAATTGACTTTTTAGATATATTATATTGAATCATTTATGCACTCATTCATTGAAAAAACATATGCACTAATTAAACTCAATATACTCCCTCCATAATGATTAACACTTTTTTTAAGAGTGTTAATAATTATGGAGGCTCCATCCATAATTATTAACACTCTTAAAAAAAGTGTTGTTATGAAATATAAACCCTATACAAATTATTATATGCATTTATTATTATTTTCAAACATAATTTTAATTTTGTTTTGGTGTAAAACATAATTTTTCTTTTAAAATATGAAAAATCAAATTAAATACATACAAATTTAGGAAAATTTAGTAATATAGACACATAAAATTGACACATTAACTACAATATCAAATTTTTTAATATATGTGAAATTATTTAGAGAAATTTATAATATGGGACGGAAAGATAGTAAGATACTAGTCTTAAAGATCATTTATTAATTTTTAATAAAAATAACATTTTATTTTTTTAATATAAAATTTCCACTCTTGTTTTCCTTATCATATCCCCTAAGATACAAGTTGGCACAACCAAATAAATTAGTGCAAAATTTATTTTTGTAAAATCATTAACCAACGTCCCTTGTTAGATATTCCTTATCTAATCTCTTAAATTATTACTACTATTAGCTTTTTCAAACTCTTAAATTATTACTACTATTAGCTTTTTCGAACCAAAACATAATGGCATGTCTATAGATGAAACGCTATCAATCAAAAATTAAAAGGAAAAATATCATCATAACACCGTTTCACTAAAACCTTTCTTCCCAAGGTTGCATCTCTATACATTGAACGTTGCACCTATTCAGCTCTATATAAATACACACACCCTATGCCCTAATAATTCACCATTATCACTAAACACAGTAACCATACATATTATTATTATTATTATCATCATCATCGTCATTATATATTCATATTCAAAACCATGGCAAGAGATAACATGGAATTGTTTTCTTTGATCCCAGAATCACTTCGTCTTGCAATTGTTTCTTTCCTACCTTCCGAAGAAGCCGCAACAAGAACAAGTATCCTTAACCAAAACTGGTTAAAGATATGGCGATCCGAAGACTACATCAATTTCAACGAAAACTTCTTTGTGGATTCAAGTTCCGATGAAATCAAAAAAGCACAGAGAAAAGTTTTCATCGACTTCGTCGCAAATTGGATTGCGCACTTCACTAGCCAGGACATCAACAAGTTTTCTCTCACGATTTCAAACCCTCAAACTTGTGGGGAAACAATTGAAGGTTGTGTTGCTTTCGCGACACAACAGGGCGTGAAAGATTTAACTTTTGATTTCTCTGATCCTAAATGGGAAGATAATGATTTGGACGGTAAACATGCATTATTTCAATTGCCAACACAGGTTTATCAACTCGGATCATCACTTGAATCGTTAAAATTGTATTCATGTGGCTTTGATATGCCAAATTTTCTGAACTTTGGTGCACTCAAAGATTTGTCTTTGGGTTGGATTGAAATTAAAATCAAAACTCTCAAAAAATTGTTATCAACTTGTAGGACGATTGAGAGTTTGAGTCTTGATAAGTGTTGGAATTTGGCGAACTTTGATTTGGGAGATGAACCACTTGGATTAACAAGATTGGTGGTGAACAAGTGTGATTCTGAGTATTTCATATTTAATGCACCAAATCTTAAATACTTCAAATATTCTGGGGCTGTGTTTACTTCAGATATAAATATAAGAGCAATAGAAGAGGTTGACATTGATTTTTCTCTAGAATCGGAATTCCATGAACGTGGCAATGAACTCTGCCAAATCCTTCATGATTTCTCCGCGGCGAAGATTCTAACAGTTTGCAGTTATCTACTCCAGGTACTATTTTATTTAATTTCTTTTTAATGATTATGCATGTATTTTAATTAATGTTACAATATTGTGGCTGAATCCTTGATTGTGTTTAGAAATTGTAGGTTACATTGTGCATACATTTTAATACTCCACTATATCAACATTTTGAATTTTGATATTTTTTCTAATTGATGTCTTTATTGTTACCTCTAAATAGTCTTTTGTGATTTGTTATAAAAAAGGTTGTTCCATCTGGAGACGAACCGGTGCGAATGCAAAGTGCTTTGAATGTAAAACATTTGATTCTAAAGACTCAAATGCATCCATATGAGCTATGTGGATTTGAATTCATGCTCAACAGTTGCCCTTTCCTGGAAAAACTCACATTGGACATAAGTCCACAAGTTATATTTGATGTGAGTAAAATACGTTACATTTCATGTCTCTCTTTTTCTCTAAATATTTAACATAGTAGTCATTGATATATAGTTATATGGTTTAATTTTTAATACTTTTGAATGTTTGTTTGTATATATTACAGGACTATACACTTCCCTATCATGTAGACCTTAAGAAATTTTGGCAAACTCGTCGAGTGTTTCCTCGATGCTTGAAAAATACTTTGAAGGTGGTAGAAGTAATTGGATTGAGAGCTACAAACGAAGAACTTATGACTTGTTGCTTTCTTATGCAAGGAAAAGTTTTGGAACAGATTAATATTAAGTTGTGGAATGAAGATGGGAATGTGGAATTTCGTCGTGGATGTGCACAACTTTTAGTCAATGCTCCAAAACGTTCAAAGAATTTGCGAATATCAATTGATTGATGATAGTGTGGAATACATTAAAAGTCTTGTTCTATGAATATATCTTTCGTAAAATTTTATTCAATAAAGTCTTCTTCAGTATTAAGTGAGAAGTTCCATAATGCTACTGTTCGGTCATTTCGGTGAAACATTATATTTTGGATATCTATGTTTACGGCAGTGCTATTTGACCCGAGCAAATTTCTCAAGAATATCTCACGAACATAAATGCAGTTGTTGCACAAAAAATAAAAAAAATAGGATCCACTTGTCATACATGGGAGGGAGGTGTTGTCCCCGTGAACATAGATCAGTTGATAGCGGCATCACATAATTTATACAGGGGCAGAGGTTCGAACCTCTGACACCCCACTTCTCCCCATTTAAAATGTGTGAGCTCCAACCACTAGATTACTTGACCAAAAAATACATGAGAGATGCTACAATAAAAGAATAGTGGTCGGATGATTTCGGGGAAGTTGTTTTCGTTGTAAACAGCATAATCCATATGTTTAAGGGGAAATTTCTACAGTGCACCTCAAAAAAGTGAAGTGAGGCACATCGGTACTCTTGTTTCATAAATTAATGATCGTTTTATAAAATAAAATAGCTATTTGTCAGACACTCAAAATTTTGGATGTACCATAGAATTTGTCTTATTAATAACTCAAAAATCGAGTACAAACCCAGTTCGCAAAATAAATACATTACACTGCGCTTGCATACACTCTATTTTTCTTTAATATTTTGAGAAATGTTTTCTATATCTGTTCCTTTTCCTTTTTGAAAGAAAATATAAGCATACGATCTTTCATGAGATTTATAAAATTGATCTTTATTTTGTCAGGTTAGTAAACAAATGTACAATAAACTTCCAATTTCAACTTAAAAAAAGAAAAGAAATAAAGACACAATAAATTTTGAAAATAATTAATGATGGTGGGACTGAGTTGAGAATCTCTCCATTTATTAAAATAAATGAAGTTTGCCATTATCAAAGAGATGGACACAAAAAATAGGTGGTAGATCCTATTATTAAATGAGACGACTCACCATTATTAATTATTTTTTGTGTCTTTATCTCTCTAAATGGAAGAAATTGAGAAGAGATTAAATGGACAGAATCTTAACTCGGTGGGACTCACTTGTTGTTTGTATGATCCACAATTTATATTTTTTGTGTATCACTTTCTAAATGGTAATCTTCATTTATTTTTATAAATGGAGATGATCCTAACTCTTCTTTGACCAAAGGTTGCATCTTATTGCAACATACAACTTCCAAATTACTCCAAAAGTGTACGTTCTCATTAATTTATTTTTTTGGTCAAGCAATAAATTCATTTTTTGCGGTCAAAATAGAAAAACTATCAATTCAAAATTAAGACCGGAATTTAATACCTTGAATTTAGCGATACCTTACTTTTC
>Ga0099826_10003963_pt1 | contig 10252 bp, 9 predicted proteins | sample Mtrugardesep15_FD_76830 | JGI IMG/M metagenome (GOLD analysis project Ga0099826, IMG submission 76830) | Root nodule microbial communities of legume samples collected from California, USA - M. trunc garden sep15 | ecosystem: Host-associated > Plants > Roots > Nodule | place: USA: California...
ACCTTTGTGAGTTGCAGAACGTTCTTGAGAACATTCTCTGAGTTAGCCTTTGATCTTCAAGCTTCAAGGACAAAGCCAGTTGTCTCCTCCTTTCACAAAACATCCCATGTGTGTGTGTTTTTGTTGCTTGATGTGTAAAAACAAAAAAAATGAATTTTGTTCATGCAGAACGTTCTCTAGAACGTTCTGGAACTTTCAGCTTGCAAGGGGAAAAAGCTCACACGTGACAGTTGTGATCCCCTTCTTAGAAACATCTCATGTGCTTGTGTTTTTTTTTGTTTGGAGAGCAAGAATGTCCAAGTTGGAGAATGTCATATGGAGAATGTTCTTAAGAATATTCTTGTTGTTCCTTTCCTTTTGGAGACAAACACACATGATGAAAAAAACAGCTGTGATCTGGTGGCAACATGAGGGGACATGATGATGTCACTTTGTTTCACTTGTAGTATGACTAGAACGTTCTGGTAGACTATTCTTGATGAAATTTCATTTTATGCTTCTTTAATTTTTCTCTTTTTTTGGGGGAAATTAATAACGACGAAAAACAATAAAATTAAAACAAATTAAAACCTATTTTTGTGATTTTTTTTGAAATTTGTCCTTGGAAAAAAATGGGGTCTTAGGTCAAAAATTGGAGTATGACAATGATATTTGTAACCATCGACCATTGGTAGTTATTCTTAATGGAAAAAAGGAGGCGTCAAGGATTCTAGGAATCTTAAGTTCATATCCATTGAAAATATGCATTTTGAACAAAAGGTGCATATAGTATTAAGGTCCAAAGATGTGGTTTGGTCCTTCCATTGCATTGGACCTATTTTAGGTGAACCCGAGGTGAGTCGAGGACATGTTGTCTAGCATATCCCGTTGGGTATTCAAGAACACCTTGAAAAGGTGAAGACTCTTGAACCTTTAGAGGAAACCTTTATTTTCATGTTGATTCGATTGAAGGAATGATCGCAGTACTCAAAAGTATCAGATAAGAGAACATCTTTAGTTGATGGATATTAAAGGAGAGCTTGGAGAATGTTGGCAATGGGATCTTATTGTGCATATTCTACAACAGAAGAATATGCACAAAATATTTAGAAATTTTGGCTTCATGGAAAAGATTCTTAGGGTTTGAAAGATTCTTATAGGAATGGAAACTAAAGAGCTCTTTTCAGAAAGTGAGCACTGAGGTTGACTCTAGTTGGAGAGGTATGTTACTCTACTAACTGTATTTGAATGTATGGATATTTTGTTACTTAAAGACAACTAATAGTCTAACTTTGGGGTTATGATGACTCCTTTCAGAGCATGTATTCTGGTGTTCTATAGATTCTTTTTGTCATTCTATTTTAAGAATTTTCGAGAATTCTAGTTGAGTTATTGATAATTTGGAAAAGTTGGTATTATATTGATAAAAGTTAGTGCAAGTCTTGTAATTCTCTAACCAGATAGCTTCATAACGTGTCAAAGTCTTTTTCATATTGACTAGTGGGTTGACCCAATCAGAATATACTATGTGAATGTTATGGAGGTACTTAGACCACTCATGTGATATAATGTTGAACAAAGGAAGTGCCTTGACATCTCGCGCCCTACATTGCTCGAGGTGCACACCGCACATGCTTCCCATTAGAAGATTTTCAAGTCATATTAAATGAGAATCATGTGATACTCATGCACGATGCAAAAAAAGGTCTATAAAACCACAAACTTATCCAGATATCGGGGTTCTAAAATTTGACAACCTGAAGGTGCATTGTGCAATCCAAGAAAGAAGAGGTGGAAATTTTCATACCTTGACAACAATATTGAAGACCTATACCACCTTTATTGGATGTATTTCTCTTTAATGTTTTGATTATGTTTTTTTATTACTATCATGAGTAGCTAAACACATTAGATTATGATTTAACCTTTTTTTTCATTAAAATTTAAATTATCTAAGGTATGAGTCATTTATTTATTCAATCTGAACCTATGTTCACGATGTTTAACAAAGTAGATCACAACCAATCACAGTTCATGATCCCATTTATCTAATATAGAACCCTAATTCTTTAGGTGATACTCATTTCATCAAAAGTATGAAAGAACCTTAAAGTGTGCCATACTAATCAACCTTCCTATTTTTAGGACTGATTGCTTTAGCAAATATTATTATATCTAGATCATATTAAAAAACTTAGATTCACTAGTGATCTATAACCTAAAATCACTTCAAAATTGATTAGAAATTGAAAAGTATAAAGAACAATATAAAATAAGTAAATGAAATTCAAATTGCATTAAATAAAAAGATCATTGATTACATGGTTCAAACAATTTCATAGAGGTTCATCATTTAACTATAACTTAAAGAGTTTAGTTATTCATGGTAACTGAATACATAAACAAAGATAACAAACATACACAAAGTTGTAAGATTTGGCTTTAGTCTTTTTCCCAAGGCTAAAAAATGTCACCTCTAGTTGCTTTGGTCGCACATTTATACCTATGAACCGTCAGAATTTCAAATCTCTTTTGTATGTGAGAAACCAAATATATAGGCAATTTTCTGTAGATGCACACGTGGGGAGTGCACGGGAGTATGAAAAATCATGTATCATTTGTTATCTTTAATTGGATTGGCTATGCATATGCAATCCACATTGATGCTAAATCTTTTTCAACGCGGGATGCTTCTAAGTGGAAAAAATTGAAGAGTGTCAGGCTACACTTATGATGTGCTACTATTTTCGCATTATGATTATGCATATGTAATGTCACCCAAGTGCTACCCCTAGTAACATGGTGATGTTTCAAAGAGAAACAACTGATTGTGATGGAATTATTGCAAATATCAGGGCATTATCTTGAGGTTGATTAATCATAAGGGAAGGGAAAAATCCAGGCATGAGTTACTCAGATTGGTTTAATAACCCAATTGAATGTTTTAGATCGATAAATTCATTATTGTATATGGATTCAATGATTCATGTATTCTTTGTACATCCATTAATTGTAAGGAGAAAATGATTTGTTATTCATTCAAAGTGAGAAATACAACAGTTGGATACCTACTTATAACAAAAGCATCCAACTAACTAAACTAGCTTGTTGTACAAGTAACTAAGCAAAACTAACCCTAATTCTCACTAATCATGCTTAAAGCATAAGCACTAGCTTCTACAATCCCTCCCATAAACTGAGTAACATCATAAATCAGTTTACATATAGTATGCTAGCCTGATCCATCTAATCCATCTTCAACACCAAGTTTAGTTCTCAAATTGCAGAAAGTTTCAAGCTTCATTGGCTTTGTCCAAATGTCATCCAATTGATCTTGTGAATTGCAATGCTTCAGCTCTATAAATCCATCTTTGGCCAAATCCCATAAGAAATGAAACCTGACATCTATGTGCTTAAATCTTCCATGCATGACTGAATTTTTAGATAGCTTAATTGATGAATTGTTATCACGATGAATTACAATTGCTTCTTTTTGAACTTCACTCAAGTGATCCAAAATTCTTCTTAGCCAAATTCCATGACAAGAGCATGAAGCTGATGCAACATACTCAGCTTCAGTAGTGAAAAGAGTAACTATAGGCTATTTTTTAGATGACCAAGCTATTGCATCATCTCCAATCATAAACACATAGCCTGAAGTGCTTTTCCTGCTTGAAAGTACCTCATTTTTCCCAAATCAGTCATAGAAAAATTCCTTTGCATTGAATTTTTGACGAATTCAAACATTTCAATGTCATCTCCAGTGTAAATGAGATCATCCACACATATAAGCATTCTTCCTTCAGAGTTGTTCTTCACAAATAAGGTGTGCTCATGAGAACATTCCACAAAGTTTTCTTGAGCAAAGTAAGATTCTATTTTGCTATACCATGCTCTACGTGCTTGTCGTAATCCATACAGAGCCTTCTTCAGCTTATATACCTTGCTTTTATCTTATTTATGACAGTCTAAGGGTTGCTCTACATGTACATCTTCAACTAACTTGCCACGAAGAAAAGCACTTTTAACATCAAGTTGATAAACCTTCCAACCTTTACATGTTGCAACTGTTAAAATTGTTCTTATGGTGTTCCATCTTGCTACAGGTACAAATACGTCATTGTAATCAATTCCAAGCTTCTGAGCATATCCGTTAGCTACTAATCTAGCCTTCTACTTCTCAATCTTCCCTTTTTCATTCAACTTAGTTTTATATACCCATTTAACTTCAATCTTATTGCACCCATCAGGTAAATCAATAAGTTCCCAAGTGTTATTGCTTTCAATAGACTATTTATTGCTTCATAGCTTCTATCCAGACCTTCATCATAGATGCTTAATCATATGTGCTAGGATCAGATGAAGTACTGAACAAAGTTAGGCTATTCTATTCTTCTTCTTCTTCAACTTCTCTTCAAGTTACATAATCATCTAGGTAACCTGGTGGATTTCTTGTTCTAGGGGGAAGCTTAGCCTCATCAGGTGACTCAAGCTCCATCTCTTCATGATTAGAAGTATCATTTCCATGATCTGAAGAATCACTGTCACTTATATCTTCAAGGCGAGGCATCTCAGGATCAACTTCATTCACTGGCACATCATTTTGGAACTCTATCACATCATCATCAATCAACACTTTACTTGTTTGTATGTTTTCTGCACCATTCCAGTTCCACCCGTGTGATTCTTCAAATATAACATCCATGTTAATCACAACTTTCTTGCTCTTAGGATCATATAGCTTGTAAGCTTTTGATTCTTCACTTAAACCTAACAGAATACACTTAGTACTCTTATCATCCAACTTCTTTCTTTGATAATCTGGTACATGTGAATATGCAATACATCCAAATACTCTAAAATGTTGCACTGAAGGTTTCACACCACTCCATGCTTCCTCTGGAGTCATATCTTTCACAGAAAATGTAGGGCTTCTGTTCAAAACATGAGTTTCCCAAACAACTGCTTCTGGCCAGAAAAACTTTGCTACATTTCTAGATGCAAGCATACTCCTCACCATGTTTATCAAGGTCATATCCTTTCTTTCTGAAACACCATTTTTTTAGGTGTGTAAGCTACAATAAGTTGCCTTTTGATCCCATTTGATCTACAAAATTCATTAAACTCTGCAGAGGTATACTCACCACCTCTATCTAATCTTAAGCACTTGATCAAGTAACCAGATTCCTTTTCAACTAAACTCTTGAAAAACTTGAATACCTTAAATGCTCTTGATTTCTCTTTCAATATATATATATATATATATATATATATATATATATATATCTCCATGTTTTTCTACTGAAATCATCAATAAATGCCATGAAGTATCTGCTACCAGAGTTGGAACTTGGTTTAATAGGGCCAAATATACCATAATGAACCAATTCAAGCTTCTATGAAGCTCTCCATTGTTCTTTCTTTGGAATAGCTTCACTACAATGCTTCCCTAACAAGCAATCCTTCCATTTTGCCTTAGTTTCTTGCAGTTTTGGTAAATCTCTCACCATTTCTTTTTTCATCAAAATCCTCAAACCCTTCCAGCTAACATAGCCATATCTATAATGCCATATTTTAGCATCTTCACATTTTTCAATTTTCATACATTCAAGAATAATAACTAGTGCAGAGATGATGAACATTCTATTGGTTCTCATCTATGTTGACATAATCATCCCCTCTCATCATGATAAACTTTGCAAGTATCATTCTTAAACACGATTGTTAAATTTTTATGTTGAAGTTGTCCAATACTAAGTAAATTGTTTATAAGTCCAGACAAATAATACACATTACTTAAGACCTGAATCATACCACCAATGAGTAACTTAAAGTTACCTCTTCCCATAACTTGCATTCTTCAATCATCACCTAACTTCCCTAATTCCCTAAAGTTATTATCAAAATCAAATAACCAATCCTTTGTCCCTATCATATGGTTTGAGCAACCTGAATTAAGAAATCATACCTCATATTTGGCATTTATGTTCAAACAAGATTGAGCCATCATAAGCAATTCACCATATTCAAGCTCAGCATAATTTGTATTTTCTTCCCATAGAGGACATTCATTTTGATAGTGTCCTAGCTTGTGAAACTTATAACACTCAACAAAATCTTTGTTGATTCTTCCTCTTGCACCTGAACGCCCTCTTCCACTACCATATCCCATAGACCCTCTTCCACCATCAGAAACCTTCAATGCTTGCTCGGTATCAATTTCCTGATTCTGAGATTTCATGCATTTTTCTTGAACAAGTAAGCTACTCTGAATTTCATCAATGGAGAGTGCAGACACATCATTATATTCTTCAATAAAGCACACCACATAATTGAACTTACTTGTTAAAGATCTCATAGTCTTCTCCACAACCAATGTTTGATCCATCTTTTCACCATGTGATGTCATCTTGTTTGCAATAGAAACTGCTTGCGAAGTATTCATCAATAGTTTCACTTTCCTTCATAGCAAGAATCTGAAATTCTTTGTGTAAAGCTTGCAATTGAGCCCGTTTCACTTTGGTAGAACCTTCATATTTCCTATGGATTGCATCCCAAATATCCTTAGCTGAATCTCTAACCAAGATTGTTTCCATGATTGAAAGAGATAATTCTTCACTTTAAGATCACATAGTTTACTATTCTTCGCATATTTCTCTTGTTCTGGTGTTGGATTCTCAAGAGCATTGATGACACCAGTTTCAATCAAATCCCAAAACTCTTTGGAACAAAGTAGATTTTCCATAAGCATGACCCAATGATCATAGAAACCATCAAACTTAGGAATAGAAGGTTGTGCGAAATTTGCAGAATCCTCCATGGATGAATGCTTGGAGTTTGAGAGAGGAAGAAGAAGGAGGAATACGTGTAACAAACTGTCCCACGAAAAAGTTGTGCTTTCTAATTTGTTGTACAAGCCCTAACACCGACTCCATATACCAATTGTAAGGAGAAAATGATTTGTTATTCATTCAAAGTGAAAAATACAACAGTTGGATACCTATTTATAGCAAAAGCATCCAAGTAACTACGCTAGCTTGCTTTATAAGTAACTAAGCAAAACTAACCCTAATTCTCACTAATCACATTAATAATATATTTTGCTTGTAAAAATATATATATGCGTACTAGATAGATAAATTCATAATTGCATATTTTTCATTGAGAGATAGCTATACCGACTAACACCTTAAATCTATATCTATGTCCCCGTTAAATTCTAAAACTTTCTCTCTTTTTTTTTGTTCATATATTCTAAGATACATATAAGTGAAGTATCTTACAAGTATTGTGTGGATCCGTAAAATGTCAAATAAATTATTTTTAAAAAAATTAAAAAATTAATTTCGATACTTTTTGGATACGTATCTGCAAGTATTCACAAAAAATTGGTATCCGATACGAATCTGATATCAATTAGTCTTCGTTTCTAGAGTACAAGGACTTCTTAATTATTTTCGTCAAATTATCTGGATGAGGGTATTCCAAATCCTTCAGTTGACTTGAAATTAAAAACTAAATAGCTAGCTAGATTGTTACTTCCTCAGTTCAAAATATATGTCGCAGTCAACAACTGCACATATGTTAATACACAATTTTGACCATTAATGTCTTTAATTATATATATATTAAAAAATTATAAAAATTTGATATTTTAAAAATATTCCTCGAGACAAATCAAACAATATCTTACAAGTTAATATTTGTATTTATTTATTAGCTAAAAAATATGGTCAAAATAAATTATACGAATAATACACATCGTAAAATTACGACATGTATTTTAAAACGGATGAAATATCAATTAGCAAATGTTTAAATTCAAGCGGTTAGTAAATTTTTAAAAAAATGTTAGTTGAAAGTAATCGAATTTGATCCTATTTTTCTTTTTTTATAGAAATTCGACACCTATATGAATTATTGACCAAATTTTAGTCAGAACTTCAAAACCAAATTATCAAAATAACTTCTCTTTTTTTTTCTTTCTTTTTAACAGTACCAACTACCAACATAATTTCTCCTAATAATGGGAGTGTAAGACAAGGAATAATCTTATCCACTTCCACATGTTCAGACGCGGAAAATATACATTGAGTAACCAAAAGGATTATTGATTGAATGTGATATGAGCAAATGAAGACAAAAGAAATTTGAACAACTGAATTATATGCATACTTTCTTTTATTGAAAATTTATCATGATCTATATATTTTATTAAAAAAAGACTTAAAAATCTTCTTCAGTAAACCGATAAGGATCTTTACAGAGTGGATGTAGACAGTTTTTGGGAGCAAATTCACATAAATAAACTATACACATTCACCACTGAATTATATAGATTCCATGGTATATCCATTTTGAAGTAGTTTGTTTTCTTGACTCACCCATTTTGAAGTAGCTAGCGAGAATAACCTTATCATCGAATCAAAAAGTAAACAGATATATACACTTATATTCTTTTGCTAAATTATATATTTATCACTTTTCAAGAATTTTTCCATTATATTCACTTGTATACTTTACATCTTTACATGTTTTCGATGAAAATTAATCATTGTTAAATCACGATAAATTCATGGTATCATTAACATGGTAATAAAGAAATAACAAGCATATATTCTCCAACGTAATCCAGTCAAAAACAAAATTTTCCTATGCAATTAGGTGGCAATATATGAAGAAAAGTTTTATTCGATTCTTATTCAAATAATGTGTTATCTTTGAAAGAAGAAGTCTCTATTCACTACTCATATCCACGTAGATAACGCGTAAGGATCATATATTACACAAGTTACTGCCACGCAGTTTTGTTGAAAATATGCACCAAATGATTTGGACTTTTATTAATTTTATGCACCCATCGTAATTTTATACACATACAATTCTTTTGAAGGAAGCACATGCATTATTTGTAAGTAACTTGCTTAACTAGGTATAATTCGTCATACTTGAAATTTTCTATATGAATTTTAAATTCAATTAATACAATATGATGGTTTGTTTAGGGTTTAGGGTTAAGTAGTTCCATTTTATTTTTATTAAAAAACTATATATTATTTCTAAAGCATAGCAAACAAACATTAAAAATTAGATTAAAAAGAGGGTCATTTGTTTGTTAAATAAAAAAAAACAACAACAACAGTAAAAAAGAAAAATGAAATTGGACAATTTTATATGACTATTACACTTTACAAATGCATCCGGTCACATATCATGATGTAGGTTTTTATTGAGACATTTTAAGAACAAATAAAACTAAATCATGTTGTGATATGATTTGATTGGATTATATGTAAAGATTTTATTGCATTGTTTATAGAAATTAATTTCTTGAATGCAATTTTTATTAATAATTATTTATCAGCAAATTTTTAGTCAAAAGAAAACTAAATCATATTGTGATGTGATTTGATTGGATTATATGTCAAGATTTTATTGCATTGTTTCTTGAATGCAATTTCTATTAACAATTATTTATCAGCAAATTTTAGTTAAAAGAAATATTTATAAGCAAATAATTCACTAAAGAGGTTGTTACCATATGGCAGAAGTCCACTTATTTATGGTTTTTTTTTCAGCAAAAAAAAAAGAGGATATTCAGAGCCTCTTTGAAACACTTTTTAGAAACTCTTTTTTAGTTTTTAAAAACTTGAAAATTAAAAACTTTTTTGATAAACTATTTTTAAAATTTCACTTTTGGAAGCTGTTTTGAATTTTTTAGTTTTGGAGACTAAAACTAAAACATGTAAAATGATAATTATTGTGTGAAAAAGACTTGTATATTTCAAAAACTGAAAACAAAAACTATTTCAAACAGGCTCTCATTATTTCAAACTGATAAAAAATAAATTATATAATACAAATTCAAAGTTGTTAAAAATAAAAAAGATCCTCTAAAAAAATATGAATTTTGAACAAATTTACATAACATCCTTGTTAATAGCATAAAACGACAGAGTACATATGTCTACAAATATAAATATATTCAAGGGCTCCGAAATACTTATGTCGTTGGATTTGCAATATTGACAATGCTAAAGTTATTAACGAAATCTGCACTTGATCAAAACTACTATTTCAATTTGAATCAAATATAAGCAAATATTGCACTAAGACGAATAATCATAAACACATTGTAGACAAAAAAAAAGCTAAATTATCTTTTTGGTCCCTTAACTATTTAATTAGTATCGGTTTGGTCCCCTAACTAAAATTTGATTTATTTTGGTCCTTTAACTTCTCTCCATTATATATTTTGGTCATTTTCGTTAGT
>Ga0099826_10003964_pt1 | contig 10249 bp, 3 predicted proteins | sample Mtrugardesep15_FD_76830 | JGI IMG/M metagenome (GOLD analysis project Ga0099826, IMG submission 76830) | Root nodule microbial communities of legume samples collected from California, USA - M. trunc garden sep15 | ecosystem: Host-associated > Plants > Roots > Nodule | place: USA: California...
ATAAAAAAAGTTTATGAATCAAACAACTACTGTACTCAAGAAAAAGGAGTGCACTGGTAGGTACAATCAAAGTTTAACCAACAGTGGAGTTGGCTAGCATTCATATGGCACCGTTTGACCCGACTTTCGTTTAATTCCTACTTTCATGTCTGAATCTACCACCTTCATCTCTCATTTATGTTCGATCCGTAAAACCCTTTAACTTAAATGCAGTCTCAATTTGCGAAACTGTAAACTTCATGGCCCAAGTAACGTCAATCGTTGGCTCGACTCGTGAAACCCTTAAGAGCATTCAATTAGTTGTATCTAGCCATGATCATTCATAGGAATGGAAATCTTCATGCATAATATTGTATATTACTAAATGCATCCCATAAATCCAACCTTTTGAACGTAATCTATGTTGTTCGTGAAGTCTTTCCGATAATATCCCCTCACAACTGTGCACCCTGTGAAACATAAAGTTTCATGTGAATCAAATAAAAGACATTGCAATTTTTGTAATGTTAATAATAATGAAAAAAAGAAACAAAAAATATGTGAAGTATTTACACAAACATAGTTGGTAAATACCATAAAGATATATTTTTTTCCCCATATATCTTTCTTGGTGTGTTAGTTTGCAAGACACAAGATTAATGACCTATCAAATTTCAAGAAACTTATTATAAAAGGTATATTCAAGGTAACTAAATGTAAAAAACACTATGCAAGTTATGACTCACCTCCTTGACAATACAACTATTGGGCATAAGAGTCTTTAGATTTTTCCTATCTGCCATAGTCCCAGCTTCACATTTTGACAAAATTTAGTCTGTGTACTTGTCATTAGCACATGTTGATGCTGAAAATAAATAAATGCATGAATTAAATTAGATAAAACTCATACCCATAGGTTTTCATCATAAAAAATGAATATATATGCGGTCAAAGCAGCTTCTACATCATTCATGGCCGTATATGGAAATGGTTGGAATGAATGAGGAAGTCACGACCGAAAGAAAAACAAATTACTTCTCCATATTAATATAACATACAAGAAAAATAATGATCAAAACAGGTGAAATTTAATTAATTATCTTTGATATATGAACACAAACGGTGTTCACCAGAGGTAATTAATTAAATTTCACTAATGTTAATCATTACTTTCGTGCGATGTAATTTATACTAAGATGGATATGTAATATTATTATTATTTTGGCTGGGGCTTCCTCTTTCATTCAAGCCATCCCTACATACGGTTATGAATGATTTAGAAGCATCTTTGGCCATATATATTTATTTTTGATGATAAAAATCATTATGAGTATGTGTTTTTATCTAATTTAACTCGTAAATCTATTTATTTTCAACATCAACAACTAATGACACGTACACATGGATGAAATTTTGGCAAAATGTAATCTTGGGGCCATGACAAATAGACCAGGAGGTACGACATAACTTGCATGGTTAGTTAACTTTCATAGACCCTTTATAATTGGTTTCTTGTCATTTGATAGGTCCTTAATATTGTGTGTTGCAAACTAACACAAGAAGAACGATAAATAGGAAAACATATACTTTTGTGGTACCTACCAACAACGTTTGTAGTACATAAGGTACATATTTTTCGTTCCTTTTTTTTTTTATCAACATTACAAAAATATGGAAAGTTTATTATTTGATTCAATTGAAAATTTAGTTGTTTCACATGAAAGGAATACGCACTTGATTGAGCACACAATTTTGTGAAGGGATATCATGAGAAAGACTTCATAGATAACATATAATACATTCAAATGTTTGTGATTATGGGATGTATTCAATACTATATTATTATGCATGCTATACTATTTTCAAATAGTTAGTGATACAACTAGTTTCATAAAATTGTTTTAACAACTTTTGCAGATTTTCATTCTTATATATGATGGGGGCGGATATAAATAATTGAAGACTCTTTTGTATCATTTGTATGCTCGTATGTCCTTCTATTCAATCCAAGAGGTAAGTTAATAAAAGGTCTTAGAGAAAACATCACTTAGAATACCTTCCATCCACATTGCTACTTCAACCCAATTCTTTCATAAAAGACCCCCACCACCTCCACATGTAGTTGGTATACTTCTGGTTTGGAAATAAGAAGAAGAAAAAAAATATATAAGAATTTGTAGCGAACAAACAACAAGAAAATAAAGGAATTTTGAAAATGAAAGAGAGTTGTTACGTTATACCTAGAACTTGAAACTGAAATAAAAAATGAAATCTCTTATTCCTAAACAAAGCACTATCGCCCTAATTTAACCTAATATTTTAACCTAAAATTTTAGCCACTTTTGTTTCCTTCAAAACCTAACCATATTCTCCTAATTTCCCTCCTCCTGAAACCTATCTAATTGATTTCCATAGCCACTTTTCCCTCCTTCAAAACCTAACAATATTTCCTAATTCCCCTCCTCCAAACCCTAACCATGATCTCCTAATTTCCCTCCTCCTAAAACCTATCTCTTAAACTGTAATTCAAGTATGTGAATTTTAGCATGAGGAGCTGCTATTGAATACATTACAAAATCAAAAGGAGCTGGTTTTACTACTACATTTTCGTAGCAGATTTTTATGTCCACAAACAATAGCAGAAACAGAATTACTATACTTAATAAATATGCAAATTGGTAGCTAAGCCTAGGAAGATCTGGAAGCAAATCACATGACAGATTTTTCAGCATAGAACATAAAACAAAACAAACTTCAATACAAAAGGAATAAGGCTTAAAATCATGGTTGTGACAAACGAAATTTCTGTAATTCAAGTATGTGAATTTTACCATGAGGGCTACTATGGAAGACTTGCTGATGCGTTGTAAATTAAAGTGTACATATATATTAATATAAGAGCATATTAGTCAGGTTACAAAACTTAAAATACATTTGTGGAAATTCTTTTAGATGAATATATATTAATACAACATCAAAAAAAAAAAGAATAGGTGCAAAAGGAATGATTACCAGTGAGGCAGTGGTATGACAACAAAGTCTCAATGTTTCTGGAAGCCAGGTTTTGAAGGAGGGAAAAATTTTAGGTTAAATTAGGGCAACAGTGCTTTGTTTAGGAATAAGAGATGTATGTAATCAGATAAGTTGTGTCCCTCGTAGGCTCCAGATTATGCTGGGTGGATTTTCCTTGAGATATCTACACAACGACAAGAGGAGTTCTAGTTAATTTTTAGTCTTTTAAATGACTCGTGCTTTAGCACGGGTCAATGGTCAAGTGTGGTGTTAAGTTGTTGTTGTACAAGTGAAATAACAAAACCACGTTTTGTAGGGAGTTGACGTGATTAGCGAAGTTTGGTGAAGAATGAATGAACTATGTGTTCCATCACCGTAATAATAGTAAAAATAATAGCTGAATTAGTGAATTGTTGCCAAGGAAGAGGAGAAGTATTAGGTTCAGTTGAGTTGAGGTTTTTTTTTTTTTTACACGATTTGAGGTTGTTGATTTGTAGGTGGATTCTAGGGTGAGGGTCCAATTAAGTCCCTTACCAGTGGATCACTATTAAGAGATGTCAGATTAATCAAATTACACACATCTTATTGTACACCGTCTACACTGGATCACAACTATCTTCTTTCACTGATACAATCCATGGCTCTAGGGTTAGGTTATTTACTCGCCCATTACCTGGGTTAAAATTTGATGTGAAACACAATTCCTCTATGGAAATTCAGTCCCTGTTCCATGGCAAAATTTTACAAATTCCAGATTTTTTTTCCCTTATGCTTCTATTCTAAAACCGAATCTTCAATATCAAGCATGCAGTGGAAAATTTAAGTTATAAAAAAATTTTTACTTCAGAAAATAATAATATAAGTGTGTTTTAAAAAACTTCACAACTGTACTTTTTCCATTTTCTTTTTGTCAGTGGTGATATTTATTGAGGGATGTTATAGATCATGACATGAGAAAGACTTTAATGGAGGTTTTGATGTCAACACAGTTCTAGCAGTTTTTTCCCTAACCTATCGAGTACATACATCATAAAAGGTAGGAAGAAGATAAATCAAAAAGTTGTGGTGTGCTTCATATTTTATCAGAGTTTCTGAGTATTCACGGTAGAGAGAGTGAGTTTGGCTAAGAGAGAAAGAACATTAATTCAGTGTGGTAAAGTCTACAGAGATCGTGTAAGTCTTATTTAATCTAACAGTGAAGTTGAGTGGTCCGCCGGTGAGGGACTTAATAGAACCCTTACCCTAGAATCCACCTAATTTGTAGGGTTTAAATCTTAATTTAAATCTAAATTTAAGTTCAAATTATAAAATTTCTCAAAAAAAAAGTTCAAATTATAAAAATAAATATCCCTAAAAAAAATATTTTTTTTTTAAAGAAACTAAGTATTTTTTATTTGAAATTTGTCAAAAAAAACTATTTTTTTAGTCGAACATTTATCTATTTTAAATTTGGGAGGGATTAGTCAAAGCACGACGTGTATTAGGCTCTTTCTCGGACAAGATTAGTGGGGACTCGCCATGTAAAGGCCCGTTACAAATGACCCTTTACCGAGGTACGCTGCTAATGTGGTTACGTCTCTAACATGGAGATAACGTGCATGACTCTCTTATCGCCTATATTATTTATGGTGGTACAAATCCGCCAAGCACGAGGCATGTAAGGGCAAAGTGTTCGAGTATTATGCTTTCAACATGTTGGCAACGAATATTTATTTAGGTTTATATAGATCGGAGTTTTGTATTCATAAGTCCTAACTCAATTGGCAAAATGCCGAAATTGTTAGGCCGGATGCTATGACCGGGGTTCGAACCCCGGTACCTCTACTTGTGTGTGTGAGTTTATAATGACTTTGATATTTCGTCTATTTACCAAAAAAAAAAAATCGGAGTTTTGTTTCCCGTGTAGAGGTTCTTTTTAGTATTTCGAGATGAGGTTGGAGGTTTGTTTTGGCAACACGGGAAATATAAAAAAGAAAAGTAAATTTAAGCACGCATTTTTTTTCCTATTTTGTAGAAAAAGAAGCCTTAAACAAAATTTACATATTCAATTGAAATTTTATGTAATAGTTGTGGAACATATGATAAATAGAGTCAATTTACTTAGGCTTATGTTGCCCCGTATGGTTGTGGAACATCAAGTTGACATATCATTTTAAAAAGAAGATCACCGGCACTTTAGACACTTTCAATTGCTAACTAGCACCTTAAAATACAAAAAAAATACTTTAATCTAGATCTAATTCTCCTTCGATTGTGATCATGAGATAATTTATGTTCACTGCTTTTTATATTGATTTCCTGTTTAACCGATTTAATAAGATAGACATGCGGGATCTTCCAATTTCAGATAGCGAGAAGTGACTTTTTAAAGAGGTTAAACGTGTATCCAATGAAAAAGTCTTCACTGATATTATTATTTTGGAAACCCATTAATTAAACAATAAACAAAAATTGAGGGGAACCGATCTACTTAAATCGTTTCAATGAGAAACCAATCTAAAATGTAGAGATCAGAGGTTATTTCACAATCACAAACGACCGGGAATTAGGATTTTATAGGGATATTCTTAACATTTTTAGATTACTATGAGCAATTGAAGATGCTAAAGAGCAATAATGTTTTAAAAATAACATTGGGCCCGAATCAGCCAATTTGATTAGAGCCCGTGGGCCAAGCTTTCTCTACAAACCATCCACTGTTCAAAAATTATGAATTTTGCTCTTCTCCCATCACGTTTTGCTCACTCCCAACTGCACTTCCGAAAATATCATCAGCGTGAGTTAAGTCACACATGTGTATAACCAACGTGACTTAACTCACACTGCGTGAGTTAAGTCACGTTGAAAAAAACATAAATGTCTCAGTATGACTCTCGTTCCCTTTGGTGTCTACCTTGTTGTTGAACAAGTCTACAACAAGATGAATCACCACGATTCTTTCTCTTCTCATCACCATGTTTCTGAACTGTTACGTTTTCAATTCCATGTTCAGTACAACAAGAACCATGTTCAGTACTGTTATGTTTTCAATTCCATCCCACGCCCCCTATTTTATTACATCAATTCATAATCTCTTGTGATTCATAATATCCCCCGTTTTCAGGACCGCTAATTTATAATCTCCCTAATTCTAGATTCAATTGCACATTATTGTTCAATACAGTAGCATGGTTCTTGTATGTGTGTAATTTGTGAAAATCGCATCGGGACTTAAATCCCGCGGAGAAATTTATGTTTTTTTGTTCAACGTGACTTAAGTCACGCGAGGGCATTTTCGAAAATTTGGTTGCATGTGAGTAAATTATGTTGGGAAAAGAGCATTTTTCAAAAATTATTGATCGATGAACAATGACCATTAAAAATCATTTTAAAAACTAAATGTTTTACTTAAAATTTAGTTTTTGCTTAAACAAAAATAAAAAATACATATTCATCTTGGAATAGCTTTTTCAAGGTTTATATTTGATGCACCTGAAAATCCTTATTTATTAATTTTGTTAAGTCTTAACCTAATTTTTTTCCTTCATTAATTCTTGATTAGGTTTGCGACAACTCAACCCTAAAATTTTGGTTCTAAATTTTTGTGATTATCCATGCTACCTCAACAATAACCTTAATTTTTTGAAATAAAAAAATCCCTTGAGAATAGAAGAAACACATCCATTCCTTCAGGTTCGTTTCTTTACATCTACCACCATCATGATCTTTCTCTCTTCCACCAGCAACCACCTCCTTCCTCATTTGTATGACAGTCATTTTATGACATCTTCGCCACCGCCACCATCATCATCGGAATCGGAGTTAGGATGTTGTTTTTTGTTTCAATGAGCTCTTATTTCATCACCGCCGCCGCTTAATCCGTCAACTCCGATGGGGATAAATTAATGTTGTCGGTGTTGTTTTATTCGCTGAAACCATCACCCCTGATTAAAGTACAATCAAAACCCAGATGATAAAAACTAAAAAGATTTCAAATTTACGAAATTCGTCGACAGCGGCAGACAGCAGAGAAAAAGCTGATGATGGTCGGTGGACAGTAGAGAAGAAGGATGATTGCAGCAGTGAAGGTTCCGCCGACATGGTTCAATTTTTTCACAGGTAATATGATTTTTCACACAGTCAAACCGTGTTTTTAATTTAGGGTTAATAGTGTTTTTCACCCTTGTAATATAGGTCATTTCTGGTTTTAACCCCTGTAAAATTTTCGGTTTGATTTGCATCCTTGTAAAACTTTATTTTTCCGGAAAACACCCCTCCTCCATCCAACTCATCAAATGCGCATATGTGGCGCTAACTTGGCTTTTTTTAAAAAAAAATTATTTATTTTTAATTGTCCATATCATATTTTATTTTTTAAAATATCTAAAAATTAATTTTAAAAAATCCAAAAAATCAGAAAAATATTCAGATTTTTTTCCAAAAAATTTAAAAATCGAAAAAATAATATTTTTTTTTCAAATATTAAAAAAACCAGAAAAAACAATAAGATTTTTTCGAAATTTTTGGTTTTTTTTCGAAATTCAAATATTAAAAAAATCAGAAAAAAATATTCGGGTCTACATTATTTATTTTTTTAAAGATTCTAGAGTTTAATTTTCAAAATAAGAAAGTTATAATTAGAAAAAATAAATTCGAAATTAAAAAAAAATCAGATATTTTTCCGAAAAAAATATTTTATAATTTTATCTACAAAAAAAAATTATGGAAAATATTTTATTTTTAAAAATCTGGATACAAATTTTTTAAATTATTTAGAAAAAATTCAGATTTTTTTTTCGAAAATTTTATTCCAGATTTTTATAAAATCTTTTTTGAAATTAAAATTAAAAAAAGTATCATTTTTTAACGAAATTAAAAAGTTGATTTTTTATTTTTAAAACAAAAAATATAAAATTTGGAAAATATTCTTTTTATAAAAAAATTCCTTAATTTTTTTATTTTCAAATATTTTAAATTATTTTTATTTCTAAATTAATATAAATGAATTTATATTATAATTTTTTTTAAAAAAAAATAGGGACAAATGCCAAGTGTATCCTTAAAAAAATAAAAAATAAAATTAATTATTAGGACGCCACATAATCATATATGCACAGTTAGCATGCCACATAATGTACCACGTCAGCAAATATGCACAGTCATATTGGGGAGGGGTGTTTTCCGAAGAAAAAAAATGTTTTACGAGGATGGAAATCAAACCGAAAATTTTATAGAGACGAAAATCAGAAATGGTCTATATTAGAGGGTGAAAAACACTATTAACGCTTTAATTTATTTATTGGGTAAATTTTAGTGATGGCACTAGCTCGATTGATTGAGCAACTCCTGAAACAAGAGAAGTCGTGTGGTGATTCAATTCAAAACTGTTTCACTTCACTAATGGAGGTATGCATTCAGTTGAAAGAATTACAAGATGAGAATGGAGATGAAGTAGAGGATGAAGATGGCGAGAATGAGGATAGTGATGATGATGACTCCGAAAATTACTTTTTAGTATCATTTTCAGAAAATTAATGATGTTGAGAAAATGATTATGTTTGGATTTTCAGTTCCAGATTTACTTGCTTAAATTAATTATCCTCTGTAGTTTATGACAGAAACCGCATGTTTGGGTTTAACTCTAAAACTAAATAATCAAGGGTGTGACTGTTAATAGTAGTTGCTGAATATGACATTTTTTATGTTTGAAAAATGTGTATTTAACTACTTAATGTATCATTCTTGAGTTAGGGATTAGACTGTTCATTGTTTGATTGAGAAATGTAACATGATGGAGTCATTATGCACTCATCTTCAATCCTTTTCCAACCCTCTCACACAACCCATTCGTCGCAGTCCTATTCCTCTCAATATGCATTTGTTTCTGTCTCTAATTTCCCTTTGTTTCGTTATTGCAACAGATTTTGCAGCTTCACCTTCGTACAATGCCAACTGTAAGCTCCGATCACGAAATGCTCGATTCAATGTCGTTCGTCGCCATTTCTTTTGAAGAGCTTTTAGGTCTCTGAAATGAATTGTACAAGAAGACTCTAGCTGATCTACTCGAACTCAAAGATTGTCTTAAAAGTTATGGCTACGTTCAAAGATTGTCTTAAAAGTTATGGTTACGTTTGTTTGTCTTTTCTACTTAGTAGCTTTTTTTCATGTTTTGATTGAAATTTGTTTTGTTTCTTGGATTTAGTTTAGGATATTAATTAGAAAGATGGATATTTGAAGGAATATTAGATACAACCTTATTCCACATGGTTTTTATCTCACACACATGGAACTAGATACAAGTTTTACTTAAATGATGATTTTTACTCACCCCTATGAAACATCGTGTATCTTCTCCTTTTGTTTCTATGGCCTGTCAAATACCATCGGTTCTTTGTTTTCTTGATTTAATTCATGAAATTCTGCAGTACATATTATTCTATAAAAGCATGTGAACATTGTGGAAAATAAATCACTTGCAGCCATTGAAAAAAAATAACTTAAAAATGCTTTAAAACTCTAAGACATATTTAATATGCTTATTGTATAAGTAATGGAACTTTGTTGAACCAAAACACAACACCAATATTAACAAATATACTAAATTCTAAACCTTTTAGCAACTATTATGGTGTTCAACCATGAAGAAATGCTGCAACTACTTTCCTAAACTTAAAAGGTTTTTCTCATTTGCTGAATAGTATTGTGTTTCAGTCCATATTCAATTATATCTCTGAATCTGATTTTTAATTTCCCTCCTCACATAAATAGTTTCAACTAATGGTAATGACGAGTACGACATATCTATACGCACAAACCTGTTGAAAATGCCAACATATCATATTTTGTAAATGTCTTTTTAAGTTTTATGATTTTAATCCACTTCTCGGAGGTAAGCTTTATAAACTTGGTCGTAGGAGCAAAAGATTAAGACTAAGGAGTAAGATCACATTAGACTACTTTATTGAAACTTTATGCTGATGTAACTCAACATTTATTATGGTTTATGTTGCTTTACTTCAAGAGTACAAGAAGGAAGAGAGATATTGGAGGAGTGCCTATTGATTACAAAGAGGTACAGAGGGAAGGAGCATCCCAGCTTAGCAACACACATGATAAATCTCGCAACTTTGTACACACGGCCAAAGATTTATGCAGAGGCTGAGCATTTGGTGAGAAGTTTGCAAATCATGATAAAGCATAATGGAACTGATGACCAGTCCATCAGCTTCCCTATGTTGCAACTTGCAGCTACACTATACCATTTGAAAAATGATGAAGA
>Ga0099826_10003965_pt1 | contig 10248 bp, 2 predicted proteins | sample Mtrugardesep15_FD_76830 | JGI IMG/M metagenome (GOLD analysis project Ga0099826, IMG submission 76830) | Root nodule microbial communities of legume samples collected from California, USA - M. trunc garden sep15 | ecosystem: Host-associated > Plants > Roots > Nodule | place: USA: California...
ACTACAGTTGAAGGTGATGGACCATTATTCCCTGCAGCCTGCACCACAAAAACCCCTGCTTTTCTTGCAAATAACAAGGTAATATCAAAGATGTTGAGAAATGTTAATGTATCTTTTGTTGGTTCATTTGGTCCAATAGAGAGTGATATGATATCTACTCCATCTAGGACAGCCTGCAAAATCGGATAATCGCACCTCAAATTTTATTCTTCCTTTGTGATTCAACCGAGAAATGATTGTAAAAATAAGGCATTCATCTCTAATTTTGTCAACAAATTTTGTTTTTCTTTGCTAGTTCAATTTTTAATTTTTATTTTGTAATTTAAGGTGCTTGATACATCTAATTAGTTTGAGAACAGAATGGAGACTTACTTGTTCAATAGCTGCAACAGCATCTGCTATAGTTCCCCCCGATGGGTAGATAGCCTTATAAACGGCAATCCTTCAAAAATACAACATTTTCAGTTGGACAAAAATCTCATTGATTGACATACCATTTTATTGTGTGAATTCTTCATTCTTTCGGCGGCGTTAGTTAAATTAAGGAACTCCTATATACGTTATATCATATATGTAGATTAATAACATCACAGAAAAACTCCTACACAATGACCGATTTTGCAACCGATTTAAGAGACTGAAAAATGTTAAATCACTCACTAAATCGGCGGTAACATTAGCGACTAATGATTTAGCGATTTTTTGCAAATTGATATCTAAATCTGTCACAAACTTATATAGCTCGCTAAATAGTAAACCTTCACTTGTGTAAACTAGTAAAGATTGCTCGGATAAGGGGGAAATGGCGGAAAAGAGAGGTATAAAATTTCGAATATGTCACACTAAGGAAACTACTTTAATCGGAATGGATAAAAAAAACACAATATAATATAGACGTAGATATAGATATTAAGATTGATCTCACCTTGCACGTGGTGCCATTCCGCTCGCTTTCCCATAGCAAAAATCATTCACTACAACAGGAACACCAGCATTTCCAGCAGCAATAGATGCCACATGACTGAAACAAATCAAACAAAAACAAGCCAAGTCTCAAAATTAATGTTAGACACCCGACACATACATAAGTAAAACAAACTTTGATAGCACCAACATTACCTGCCATGTCCATCTGCATCAAAAGGTGAAAGAAAATCCACAGAAGCATTAAAGGTAGCACTAGCTTGAGCACCAGCAGAGAAATATTTAGCTGAAATAATCTTTCCATTGCAAGAACCAGGTGGGAAATGTGGACCAGTCTCACAAGCACCAGAAAAGTGAGAGATATTTGAAGTGAAAGGTTGGTAAGCAAAGCTTGGATGCATAGGATTAATGCCACTGTCAATAATACCAATAACAACTCCTTCACCTGCATTTTCTTCACCTCCTTCTTGTGCCCATAATCCTTTTGGTAAGTTAAGAAAATCAGGAGTGTATGTTGTCATAAGCTTCACTCCTCTATCTTTCTCTACTAACTTCACTCCTGGTGTAGCTTTTAGTCTTTTAGCCTGATATTTTTGGCAATGAATTCAATAACTTTAGTGCATGTACATGTACTATAAGAATGATTGAAATGGATATGGAGATGAACAATGAAGTGGAGTACCTGGGAAGAGGTTGTGTGAACAGAGAAGCCATTAATTATGTGTTTATAACTGTGGAGTTTATTGTAGCTTCCATTCTCTAAAGTGCTTTGTAGAAGCATATCATGAGACGCCAATAAGTATTTTTCATGTGCCTTCGAGGCTCCTCTATTTAATGAGACGTACACAAAATAAAAATGTAAATTAAGATAGGGCCAAGTTTGTTGAGATTAAGGATAACTTGAAACAAATTTCGACATAATATATATAGGTTGCAATATTGCACACTAATGAAGATTTCATCCGGTCAAAGATGTCACTTAACTTATGTTGGGTTGAATTGTTGAACCGGGTTAAGTTAAAGATAGAAGACATTAAAAGTATTTAAACAACACATATTTTTTTAAATAAAAACAACAATCATATTTGTACGCCTTTGATTTTTATTCGTCACTGTACATTTTATTTCTATCTCTTTGGTCTCTCTTTTTAAGTTAACTCAGGTATATTATTTAAATTTTTTTTTTTTTTTTGCATTCATGTTTAGAATTTTCTTTTTAAAAAAGAAAACTAGTCCACTGAAATTGATATCGGAAATAATTGAGTTTGAGACATTCACACAACACAAGGTCTCAAACCAACACCACCAAACCAACCCAAATAGATTATCATGTTTAAAATATTATAAAAATGTCTCTAAAAATATTAGAATTTTTCAACAATTTCGCTCTTAAAATATAAGTCATCGTATAGAATAAGGTTAGAAAAAAAGCTGCTAATGGCGACAATTAGTTACGAAAAAAATGAAACCACTCTCTAATTTTTGTTGTTGATTGATTTAGAGAGATTTCATGTTTTTCTCTCTCTAATTGTCATAACCAATTTAATTTTTTGTTTGAAGTTAAAGAAATTTCGAGAATCAAGTGTTAAAAAAAAAATAAAAATAACTTTATTTTAGGGTAAATAATTACAAATCCGAAGACATAATTTTTTTTTAAGGAACATAAAAATAAAATTATTCTTTATAATTTAGTTTGGTGAGATCAGTTTCATTTTATTTTCCTTTTAAAAAAATTAGGGTCATATTCATTTTTTAGTCATAGGAGAGGTTTTTTTTTTTTGTAGATAGTCATAGGAGAGGTATGTTAGGACTTGTATCCCATAGGCAGCCGCAAAAAATAATGATGGAAAAAAACAAAACCATTCTAATTTTCTCATCTCTAAATTGGCTGATTGATTTTGAGAGAGATTTCATGTATTTTTGTCTTTGAATCGTCGTCGCCAATTTAATTTTTTTGGTTTCAAGTTGAAATTTTTTCGAGAATCAAACCGTATAGGAAAAATAACAAAAAGAGAGTGTGACATTGTAAAAAAAATAAAAAATAACTTATAAATGCCTTGACCAAAAATAAAAAAAACTTATAAAATTATTCTCTATAATCCGGTTGGTAGAGATCAATTTCATTTTCATTTTCACAAAATTGACGTTCATGTTCACTTCTTAGTGTTAAGAGAGGGATTGTTAGGACTTGTATCACCTAGGGCAGCTGCACGATGTAACAATTGTGAGAACTATTAGATCTTGTATGGGAAATCATTTCTATCTAGATCTAAGGATCCTTACGATTGTTGCACGGTGAATGTCCCACAAGGAATCCACATTTGATGAGAAAAAGATACAATAAACTGAACCATCACATTCACTACTTAAAAAAATTGTGATAAAAATTGACAATTAGCGACAGAAAGAGTGAAATCTCGCTCTAATGTCCTCGCTAATTAGAGAGAAAATTTCATGTATTTATAACTTATCTAAATTATCCTCGCTAATTAATCTAATTCTTTTTAGTAGTGAGTATAAGCTTAATTTCTAGTTATATTGTAACGTTTTTGACTAAAAGTTATATTGTAACCTGATGAGGTGAGTCTTTGATGAATCTTCATTTTGTGAAGCTCCATGAAATGCAACGGCGTCTCCTTCCAATAAGACCAAGTATATTGATCGCTCCTCTTGAAAGCAACAAGTAATAGAAACCAAGAAGATCAAAATGAAAGTGATGAGGGATAGTAAAGCTATGGAACTCAATATTTTGGTCATGGTGCACAAAGGTACAAACAAAATGCTTTATAAACTTTGGTTTAAATATTAGACTGAATGTGATGAAATTTATAAACAATGGGAGTAGAGATAACACGTTTTAACATACGTTATAAGTTGATGGTGACGAACCTTGTAAAATATACAACTACATATAAATCACATTATTGTGAATGTGAACTAATTTACAAGTTGGCATTTTAAAGCAAATTTGGCATGTCTTAGACTCTTAGTCTTGCCGTTACCGGGTGTAGGGTACTTTTTATTTCTTATAAAAGTATAAAGTAAAACTCAAAACGTTTCTTAGTGAGAAAAGAAAACCAACGTACAGTACACATTATATGAGTATTTTTTTTGTCTTACATTATATGTAAAATATTACTTGTTCTGATGACATTAAATTCTGAGTCAAAAGAAAGAAGAAGAAAAAAAAATATGACATTAATTTCTTACTTTTCTCCACATAAAATGAGAGTTTGTTTTAGAATTTTTGTGTCAGTCGCGTAAACAAATGCATATCACACTAAACATGCAATGTCCCCCCACATGAACACTGTGGCACACATCCTCGCATCTTCTATGGATAAGTAGTAGTTTAGTTGTTAGCAGGAGGAGTCCTTTTGTTGTTAGTAATAAAAGTCTTTTTGTTAGTTTTTTCACCATCCCAACCGATAATGTCAATATTGTTAGTCTAATCACATTCACTCATGTTTAAATTCAAGATCCTACGGTCAGTGTGCAACCGCATAAACTAACTTCTCGAGTCCAATAGAACCACGACTAATGACAAAACTCTTGTTCAAGAAAAGTTTTAATGGTATTTATGACTATCTCTATAAAAAATAAAATAAAAACTAATTAAAAATTCTCATCTAATTGTTAAAAATGTTGAAGTAAATGAGAATTTAAAAAAATAATTCTCAAAACTGCTTTGAATGAGAGACTATTTTAAGTAATTTCTCCGTAAAAATATTTGACCGTTGATTTTATTTATTTAAAAGTCAAAGACTTAATATTATTTTTTTGCCGTAATATTATTGTTATACTTCAAAAAGTAATATTATTTACTCCTCCAAAAAAAATTAGTATTTCTTTCAAATAATAATTTTTTTAAGCAAAGGAAAATATATAAATAAAAAAGAAAATACAAAAGCTGAGGGGACATAAACCTGACTCAACAACCACAAATAATAATTAAAATAACATATAAAAGTTTATTCAACAAAAGTAGTATCTAGTATTAAAATATCATTTATTCAACAAAAGTTTTAAAATAGGATATAAATTTGTAAATTACTCTCAAGTTGGTCCATGACCTTGTCAATGTTTCAAATTATTCATTGTCTTTATCAAAAGTTTTTAAAATAAGTCCCATATATGTAGGGTAGAACCATGTACGAGGATCGATGTGGCTATTGCCACACCTGTCCAGCCCAATTTTTTTTGTTTTGGGTTAAATATGTTTTTAGTCCCTATAAAATTGAGACATTTTAAGTTTAGTCCTTACTTAATTTTAATAGTTTTTTTAGTTCTTAAAAAAAATATGCACTCAGTATTAGTCCCTTCTCAATTCAAATTTGTTTAATTTATACTTAAACTCTTGAGTTTTTAAACAATTTTTTGCAGACGTGTTAAGAACATTACTAAACGTTCCTCTGCAAAAAATTGTCGCAAAATTTGATTTCTACGTTCAGATTTTGTTAATTTTATCTTTAACTTTTGCCGTTTTATAAAATTCATATTTAATTCGTTTCATTTTAAAAAAAAAAATTTGGTAAATGAACCTTTCATAGTGTCCTAAACTTGTCTTAAAAAAATCGTTAAAAAATTTAAGAGTTTAAGGATAATTAAACAAACTTTGTTGTAACAGGGACTAAATTTAGAAGTAATTTTTTTGTTTTGTAAGGACTAAAAATCCTATTAAAATTAAGTAAGGACTAAACTTACAAGTTCCCAATTTTATAGGGACTAAAAACATATTTAACCCTTTTTTTATATTCAAAGCTCAGACATGATGCATTGGTCCAACGATCACACATGTGTTTTTCTAACTCATATATAGTCTTGGGTTCAAATCCAAGAAACTTCAAAGAATAACTCATCAACCACCAGGCTATAATGTTTGGTGTGTTTTATTTGTTGCAACATCATGATATATTAAAAGTATAATGGTGGTATCCTTTTTGGGGTGAGATTTTTTACTTTGAATTTACCATTCATTTAAAATATATTTTTTATGATATTATTTAAGTTTATTTAAAAAATGTTGAATTCCACTAAAATATGAACAATATTTGTTATTGTTCTAGTAATTTATTCTACAAAAATAATTAGCCATACTGATAATTTCCTTCGGGTCATCATAAAGACATGACCTAATTGAGAAATTTTTGACAAAGTCAAAAATTACTTTAAAATATTAATAGAGATTTTAAAAAAATAAGAGCAATTTGATTGTTTACTCATTTAAAAAAATAAAGAGCAATTTAGTTGTTTACTCATAGAATATTACTCCTGTCTTCTTTCCTCAAGACAACCTAATATTCAACTATCTTAAATGGAAAAAACGTTCGATTGCTATTTTCTTTCGACAGAAAATTATTCAAAGAAGGTCCTTTTATATTTTACAAAATTTGTAGGAAAATGCAGCCCAAGGTTTTTTTTGTTTGACAAAATCTAACGATATTCATTCAAATTGATAGAGTTCATCGATATAATACAAGTTCATGAAGTTTCATCTAGTGTTAGGTTTGTGTTTTGATGATGTTTATTAGGCTAGATTCTAGTTTCTTTTGATGATGTTTTGTTGATCATATTAGTTAATGATTAGAATATGTTAAAGCACCTAGCAATCTTTGTTTCACTGTGTCATATGTTTCTTAAGTGTCAAGTTTATTGTTGTGTGCGAAAACTTTTCTTTTGTGTGGCAAAACCATTTTTCTAAGCCTTTGATTCGATTAAAAATTGTTTGAATTGTATAATTTTTCCTCTCTAACCTTGGCTTTTGTTGATCATGTAAATTAGAACCAAATCATGATTTTTTTTAATCGTATCATACTTGAATCGAATCACAAGTTATTGAAAATAAATTTTTGAAAGAACAAACACACAAAATATGTAAATTAAACCTAGTGAAAAATCAAACGAGAATAACTAGTGAATAAAAATGCTAGCAACATATATTTTAACATACATTTTTCAACACACTCTCTTTGATTGGTTAAAATTCATGTGACCGACCAAATTTATATGGGACCCACATAATTTGGTGAGGTCATGCGAATTTTAACCAATCAAAAAGAGTGTGTTGAAAAATGTATTCTAAAATATGTGTTTATAGCATTTCTCACGTAATGAAAAATCAAACCCAGTGAACCAGCCATAAACTATCATAACAAAAAACACTTTTTTTTATACACCGTGGACCAGCTCTAAACTATCATAATTTGAAAAGAAATTTTTGAAAGGACAGACACACTAAATATGTAAATTGAATGGTTGCTGTTAAGTAAAAAAAAAAGAGAATGGTTGTTGTTAAATGCTATTAATGTTATTAAAACTCTTTTGAGCAAATAAGTAATTATCCTTCAGAAATTGTAAGTTTCGTCAATTACCCCTTAATATCAACAAAACGTCAATTATCTATCTAAAATTGCATAACGTTAATCAATTTATCCCATCTGTCAAATTCTTCTGTTAGTCAACATGACGTTTTGCAAACATCCCTTAAAGTTTTGCTTAGAATTTCTAATTGATATGCCAGGTATACTTGATCATTTTATCGATGAGATGTCATGTATGTATATGGGATCAAAGATTGTCTTGCCTATTTCATATATGAATATAAAATGTGTACATATACAAAAATGTTGAATCGGTATTGATTCTACAAAATTAAAGTCTATTTAATTTACATACAAGTATTACTAAAGACTACTCCCTCCAGTCATATTTATAAGTAAAACACAACTTTTTAGATTCATTAAATAACTAATGTATTTGGTCTATAAATGTGATTAAATACATTTATTATTTCATGAACCTAACAAGTTATTTTTTCTTATAAATGTGACCGAGGGAGTATTTAATTTACATAAAATATAACTAAAAATATTAGACACTAAGAATATTCTTTTTTTGAGATAAGACACTAAGAATATTCTATATTCTAATATTCATGCTATCTATTTTGGTTTTCAGCTTCTATTTTTTTGAAGGAATTTTGGTTTTCAGCTTTTAGCAACAAAATATGCGCAAGCATTACCATGGTCATGAGAATTGCCACGTCAATCACATGCAAAACGAGCTTGAATAATTGATATCAGGAACACAAATTTAAATGAGAAATCATCTCAAACAATTTAATGTAAATAAATTAACTTATCTGCACAAACATTCTTTACACCTCTCTCCTGCTGTTGCCTTTTTGGCACCTGAAAACGGCACATATCTGCTAATAAAATCTGCCATACCCTAATGAATTAAGGGTAAATTACTTAAATATCCTTAGTGTTAAGTATAAAAGTTGCCCTTCCATACCCCATATACCAATTATTTAGGTTATTTTTCTCTTCCAGATCTCTAGGTTCACTGCTACCCTTGCTTCCCCTTCCGTAACAAATCTCGCCTTTGCAGGTACTTCAGGTTAGGTTTCTAATTTCTATCCTTTGTTACGTATTTGATTTGATGTTTTTGTTTTGTTTCTATGTTTTGTTGTTGCTATTTTGTGTTCTATTTTAATGGTTTGTTATTGCTATTTTTCATCCATTTCGATATATTATGTTATTGTTATGGTTCATCGAGATAACTAACAAGAGTGTTTCGATATGATCAAAACTAAAAATATATAGTATAGGAAAGATATAGCAATAGCATCATACGGGATAATGCTTATATTTCTTACACACATACACGTATGCCCTATTTTTCCAACAACATAGAAACCCTATTTTTCGACAACCCGCCATATACAATCCTCTATTAAAAAAACCGTTTAGTTTGGTTTGCGGACTCGGTGGAGTGTAAGGTGGGGAAGGGGACGAATGTATCGTCCTGGAAGGATAGATGGTTAGGAGAGATTCCTTTGTGTCAGCGTTTTAGTCGGTTGTTTGATTTATCTTTATATAGGTCAAGCACGGTGGCTGAGATGTTCTCTTTAGGTTGGGAGGAAGGGGGAGCGGCGTGGGGATGTCGGAGACGATTGTGGGATGGGGAGGAGGAGATGATAGGAGAGTGTTGCCAGTTACTTGATAACTTTGTTTTGCAGACTGATGTTGTGGACATGTGGCATTGGCTACATGATGTCGTGAGGGGGTATACTGTGCGGGGGGCTTATTGTTTGCTGACACGCCTGGAGCATCGTATAGGTGACGTCAGAGGAGACCTCGTTTGGCATTGGCTACATGATGTCGTGAGGGGGTATACTGTGCGAGGGGCTTATTGTTTGCTGACACGCCTGGAGCATCGTATAGGTGACGTCAGAGGAGACCTCGTTTGGCATTCTCATGTTCCTTTGAAGGTGTCCATTTTAGCTTGGAGGTTGTTGTGGGACAGACTACCTACAAAAAACAATCTTCTCCGGCGCGGTATTTTACAACAAACAAACATTCAGTGTGCCATGGGATGCGGTGTTGAAGAGACAGTACCTCATGTGTTCTTTCATTGCAGTTTCTTCGGTACTTTATGGCAGCATATGCGACAGTGGCTCGGAGTCTCTAGGGCTGATCCGTATACTACGCAGGACCATTTCTTACAGTTTACTAATGTTATAGGATCGTCGAGGACCCGTACATCATTCATGAAGCTGCTTTGACTACTAGGAGTGTGGGTTATTTGGAATGAACGCAACCACAGACTATTCAATAACGGACAAAATTCCATGTTAGATTTGGTGAAAAAGGTCAAATGTAATTCCTTGTGGTGGCTTAAAGCTAATAATGTTTCTTTTGTTTTAGGTTCTCAAAGGTGGTGGTCGGACCCACTGTTGTGTCTGGGTATCGATTGACCAATGTTTTTGTTTTTTGTATTTTGACAGCTTGTATTTTGTGGCACCCTCTTGAGTACATCTTGTGCTAAAGGGGGATCAGTTGCCGATGGTTATATAATCCATTTTTTATTCTTCAAAAAAAAAACCGTTTAGTATTTTCACTAAAAATATATAATAACTGATTAATAATTAATATTTTTAGGCAAATTATTTCCATCCATTTGTCATCATTCAGCTTTATCCTAATTTTCCCTTCTTTACTTTTGATAATTTATGTTTTATTTTTCGATCCTGTGCCTAATCGATATCTAATATTTACCAAAACACTTATAAAAAAAAATAAAAATTTCCTTCAGAAAAATATAAAAAATTCCTAAAAAAATTAGGACGTAAGTCACATGATTTTATTCAAGTTTTATTCATTATTCAAGCTCTGACAAGGAGAAAAAAAAATAACATAACAATTAACATAGTATCACCTTTTCAATAAAAAATATTAACACAGTAACATTTGAAGTTAAAAAAAAAAAAAAACATTTTTCATTTTACATAAAAAAAATTAGAGTAAATTACCCTCCCCT
>Ga0099826_10003966_pt1 | contig 10248 bp, 3 predicted proteins | sample Mtrugardesep15_FD_76830 | JGI IMG/M metagenome (GOLD analysis project Ga0099826, IMG submission 76830) | Root nodule microbial communities of legume samples collected from California, USA - M. trunc garden sep15 | ecosystem: Host-associated > Plants > Roots > Nodule | place: USA: California...
CCATTTTTTCTTCCATGTAGCTTGACACAACCTTCCTTTAAAATCTTTTGTAGGAAAACACTTTGTTTTTCATCCTTTAAATGCCACCATTTGATGCTTGTATCCCAATTGTGGCATCTCCGCTTATCTCTTCTCATAACCCTTGCATCCATAACCAATACTATATGTTGGATAGTCAAACTCTCTATTGGTAAAACTTTAAGATTCATCAAATCTTTCCGTCATAATTATTAATAAGAAATAAATCTATATGAAAACATGACATCTCACTCTTGTATGTAATTAGACTCCCTTTTGTTTTTCTAAAGTAAGATGAAAAGACAACAAAAAATCTAGGATGGATTTACCTTATGCATTTATCTCCCCGAGGCTATATCCTCATTCACGCATTCAAAACTTATCAAACACTCCTTACATGCACATTTAGACCCCCTTTTAGAAAAATATTTTCTTCTTATGGTATATCTTGAATTAAGCCTTTCAAATATTTCCAAAATTTTACTTTAGAATATTCTTCCAACCCTACCTAAGGTGCGTAAACACTAAAGCTGTCTTATTTCCTTTCAAAAATAATAATAATTAAAGATGTCTTATTCAACTAAAAATTTGTGGGTTGCAATCCAATCTCTTGTCCTCTTTACATCCACAATATCCTTATTTCATCATTTATCCACAATAATGCCTACACCATTTCTTGATCTAACTTTTCTAGTGTACCAATGCTTAAATCTTGAACTATCTAATTATTTCGCCTTTTCACCCACCCACTTAGTTTCAAGTAAGAATGCCTTTATTCCATGATCTAAAACGGGTCCTACTTTCGTGAACTAACTTCTTTACCGACACTCGTTCACAGAGATGTTGAGGCCCTTGTTTATTTTTTACTACATCAAGACGGCGATGTATCCACCCTTTCTCATTTAACATTGTACTTGAGCTATACAACATGTTTCTTTTAGGCATTGACCTAGTATTCACACTATTAATACTCGGTCCATGTTATAGACATTCAAAGTGTTTCAATTATATTCAAGTGTTCAAATTTTAAACAGTAGAATGTAGTCAAAGTCTTGAAGTTTTTATAATATATAATGTCATTTAATTATATATATTTTTAAGATTTTTTGAAAAAAGTTACGTGTAATTATTTGTTGATCCAACCTAACGAAACTTCATTGCATCGAGTAATAGATTACAATGAAAACCGACCCATCCTGTAAACACATAGTGGCGTGGATGCAAAAGCACGTATAACAACACCAAGTATATATAATCACAGATGGTTTGACCAATTTTTTTAAACTTGCAATTCTACAACTATCTTGTAGACTTGTTTCACATGTAAGTCTATTTTTAGGAAAAATTTGGTGTGACTATAGTCACACCAAACCATATGGTCCATCCGCCCATGGACACACACTCATAAGAATGAGATAAATTTCATAAAAAAATTAAAATAAACAAATAATATATTAATGTAATACATTTGTAAATGTTTGGTCTAGTGGTAAAAAGATAGATCTTGGACATTAAAGACAAATCAACAAATTACATCAACCTGCGATAAAATGAAATTGGCTGGTTTTCCCTTTTTATTTTAATAATACTTATTACTTTAATCGATTAATGTATGATTATAGTTATATATTTTGATTTTTTTATTTATTATTATAATTATAATTTTTAAAGTTTGAAAGTAAGGAAAATGTCCTCATTAATTTTTTTATATATTTTTCGTACGTTCTTCTGCCTTGCAATGCATTGGAACTTGGAATGAGTTTTCTTCACTTTGTATTATCTTCAGAAAATTCCTAATAACCATTGTCTTCAGTCTTCATATCCTCTATCCTTCACGTGGTGTCTTGATTTATCGATTTACATGATTTCTCACTACAAAACACTAAAAACAATACAAAAAATTCCTCAAACCAATGATAACTTCTTTAATTGACTTCTAATTTGTCTTCAAAAATTAGAAGACTAATTCATCATTTGGGAATTTAGAGAGAGAGAGAGAGAGAGAGAGAGAGAGAGAGAGGTGACTAATTCATCATTTGGGCATTTAGAGGTTGGTTTCAAGCATCTGGATGTTTCTCCTTCATTCATCTTTGTACTAGTTACTCCACTCATGGGTAACTAATTCTCTCTTTGTGTTGTGAATAGGTTTAGTTAGATAGGGTTTCAATGCAATACTCTTGTTATTGATGATTATATACGATCGATCTTCGATATTGTTTATGATTTAATTATATTTAATGTTTTTTTCGACGTACAATCCAAAAACAAACTTTTGTTTTATAAAGTGCGAGAGATCGACTTTCTATCTAAGATATCCGAATTAAATCATTTGTAGATTCTAATCTCTAGGGATATGTTTACAATCATGTACACTGTCTGGTCATATGTCACTAAATTAACTAGCTATTTTGTTTTGCATCGGAAGTTAATTGATACAATGAATTTTGTGTCGTTTTTTATACATGGAAACAAATGATGATGATTAGGTGGAAATATAATTGAGTTTTAGAAAGTATATAATTGATCAAAAGAACGAATTGAATGAATAGTTGACGACGTCTAATCCTAGGACAACATTTTATTCATATTTTCAATATTTTTTATAATATTCTAATTATTGATTTAGAATATTAAATTAGAATATTCTCCACAGGGTTTGTCGTTTTGACTAGGCAACTAACTAAACTTATAAAAATAGTAAACTAAAAAGAAAATAAATGGGGGAAGTTTACAAGTTTGATTTGATAGCGCAAAAAAGTTGAGTTTATTGTTGAAATTAAAAGGTTTTTAATGTAGAGTTTAACGACGATTAGGATTCTTCGAATTCCCTCTATTTTCTTGTTGGCATTAATGCAAATAGTTATCAATTATGAAGTAAGGGTTCTATTTAAGTGATTAATTCCTAGGATTTTAACGTCCCTGCAGATGTCATATTGCTTGATGGACGAAATTGACAAGTGCACCAAATCGTAACAAGTAATAATGTAGTAACTTTATCGTTCTCCACAGGGACTGTCATTCAACTTATAACTTAGTAAAACTTATTTCAAAGAGTAAAATTAAAAGATATTTGAATAGAGTTACAGGGTTTAATTTCCCTGTCCAGTGCAAGTTAGGTTGGTGATTCAGATAATTAACATCAATTAAGGAATCCTTGAATCCCCCCATCGTCTTTGTTGGAATTAACTCAGAAAACAATCAGCTATGTAATGACTACTAATGATTTATTGAAACTAATATTTAAAAGGCTTAATAGCAGTTTTCGCCCCGTAAGGAAAAAAAACTACAAAACCACCCCCTAAGTTTTGCAACTGTAGCAGTTTTGGCCCACAAGGCCAAAAAAAATAAAAAAAAATAACATGTGGCACCTAACTTAGGGTGTCACGTCAGCGTAGACTGAGTCAAAATTGACCTTGGGGGCCAAAACTGTCACATGTGAAAAACTTAGGGGGCGGTTTTGTAATTTTTTCTTAGGGGGCCAAAATCGCAACTTGGGAAAAGTTAGGGGGCTAAAACTGCTATTAAGCCTATTTAAAGGGAGTCCCTAATATGGTCCTTAACTTTAAAGGTCCATCAATGCTCCTCTCCAAAAGACCTTCAATAGCAGGTTTTAAAATAAAAACTGTTCAATGAACCCACACAGCAAAAAAAACTTTTTTAAAGTACAACTGCAAAGATTACTTTTGTGCCCCTCCATATAACACCAAAGTATCTAGATGCAATATCATTTATCTCTGTTCATAGCCCGATTCCTTCTTCTTCTAAAGTTTATATACAACCTGATTTCTTCTACACCAACTAGTAATGAGCATCCAGTCAAAAATAAAAAATCTAATGGACAAGCTAATGGGACCCATATTGGATCTTATCTTGTTTTGGTTTATCACCTTCTTTTTTTTCCAGTGACAATAGTTTATAATGTCACAGTTTATAATTCACCGTAAAAATGATTTTGAAATACGACATTTAAAAGTAGGTCTTAGGTGATTTGTCTTTAAGGAAATTGATTTCCTTCATGAAAAATGTACTCTCAATGGATGGTCACATTACCCACAATTTCTCTAAATCTCACTTTTATCCTACATATTTTTCATTAAAAAAAAAAAAATTAGCACATTTTTGTCTATCACAGCAAGAAGTGATTGGGATCTTGGATGTGAATTGACGAACAAACCAATATAATTGCTCTAGGACAAAATGATTTTGATCTTGAAATTTATGGTTTAAATGGACGGTGAAGGTGAAGAAGAGATAAAGGAAGAAGGAAGGAGCCTAGGGATTTTGGGATTATACAGAAGTGCATAAATGTAATTACCTTGTATGGGGCCATGGAAAAAAAAAAGTGAAACATGCTATAGAAGGTCAATTAGAGAGAACCATGGGTGCACCTTTAAATTTGAGGACCATGTTAGAGGCTCCCCTATTTAAAAACTTCATTAAAACATCTTACGACAACGTATGTTCCAAGTTAACCTAGTTATATTGTGGCGTTCCCCAAAGAAGATAGTAGAAAACTTTAGATTTCAAACATGAATTTCATTAACATATTTATTAAATAAGTAATCAGAACCGCCACGAACAAAGAAATACTTTCAGGTTGTCAATCCTACTAATTTTATACGGATCAATTTTCAAGATTACCGATATAGATTCTCAATTGAAAAAGCATTAAGCACATGCAAAAACTATTTTAAATCAGACACAAGAAAACATAACTAAAAGAAAACTTTATTAATTGAATCCAACAAATAATAAGGGGTTCATCTTAGAAGCCTAATCAAAGAGGTTTAGTTCGACATGACAACAAACATCATAACAAAACAATAGAAAAACATACCCTAGAGAGAACAAGAGGATGATGGAATCCTCCCTTAGATCTTTGATGCTTGACCCTTACCTTGAAGCGCTAGCTTTCTGAACATGTGTGTAGGGGTCTCTATTTATAGCAAATGATTACTTAGGGGTTAAGAGAAGAAAACTGGGCTTTTTTCCACCGTTTTAGCTTGGAAAACAAGTTGTAGGCAATTACTGCCCGTAGACATGCGCTATTGGCGCATATAAGGGCGCAGGAGGCGCATGACTATGCGCTAATGACGCACGAGGCAGCCCTTGTGTGAAATCTTGTGTTTTCATCTTGTTTTCGATCATTCTTCCGTCTAGAAACTCTTAGAAACTTGAAATGAATTTTTCACTTTGTATTTTCTTCAAATACTTTCTAAGAACCATTGATCTTCAATATTCATATCCTTGATCCTTCACGTGATGTCCTGATTTGTCGATTTACATGATTTCTCGCTACAAAACACTCAAAACACCTATGGAGTTGCATGATTTAGGATAAAAGTGAATTACAATGACTCGATTGAAAACAATACAATATGTTCCTCAAACCATTGACAACTTTTTTAATTCTCATCTTGTTTTCTTCGTTAGCAAAGAAAAGTACTAAAAACATAGTCAAAAATAGCATATGATGCTCCATCTTCATTGCTCCTCAATCAACCTAAAGGTTATGTAGACTATATGGAAAATGGTCATCAATCCTCAAGGCTTCCATATGCTCTACAAATTAATTATAGGTGGGGAGTTACACTCTCACATGTAATTGAAGCATAGATAGAGTAGATATTCCTAAGTTGTCATCTAAAGGAACCAGTTTTACACATGAATCTTAGAACTTCACCACTTACCCTAACTTGTACTTAGTAGATTAAATGAATATGCCTAACCCTATCTTACTAAGGGGGAAGAAGAAATTCATATGCAACAATTCTGATATAAGTCAGACACCAATATGGACTCACTTTAAGTTCAATCACACTTCCTACGTATGTCCCACTCCCTAGGGTTATGAAATCATTATGCATGTTGCATACAAAGATTAAATATATCTTAAACTTAACTGACTAAAAGAAATAAATTAAAAGAATCCAACAATTAAACAAACATTCATCTTAGAACCCTAATTAATGGGAGTTTAATTAATGACAACTAAATACAAATTACAAAAGAAATAAAACATATTATGAGAACAAAGGTTGAGGAGAAAGAATCCTGCTTTGAATGCTCCAAGTGTTTGCCTTTTCTTTTGAACCGTCAAATTCTAAATGAGAAATTTTGAATGAAAGCTCTTGTATTTATAGGCAAATACTTTGTATGTTCCCACTTCGTATGCTCCACATAACTTCTCATATTATAATTAGATGAGAACAAAGGTTGATTTTTATGACAATTATGTGTATTTGATATGCTTTTATCTCATCTGATTATATTTTTTAAATGATTACTCACTTCGTATGTTCCCATATGACTACTTGCACACTACTCTTTGTGCGGGTGGATAATAGGATGACAACTTGTGAAGAGGAGTTTGAAGCAAAGAGAATGAGTAATTGGCATGACACCTTCACAGTAAATTTACATTTAGTTTACATTGTCAATAAGTCTATTATCACTTACGCATGTGACATTTCAATTTATGTTCAAAGTCACTTTTGTACAATGTGACAAACTATTTTGATTGTACTCTTTAAATTTTCATGATATTCCACAAGTTCATTTATGTTATTCCATAGGTTTATGTGATGTTTTCAACCACTGTGAATATTTTTTTTAAAAAAATAAAAGTTTTGTGTAATTTCACTAATATTACACTTTTAAACACTTTTGATGTTGAAAGTGTCACACAGAACACAAGTAGTACAATTAAGGTCTACTATAATCCTACGACGTCAAAAACCAAGTAGAAACCATATCAAAGAGCAACTTCCACGAGAAAAAAAACTACTTTGAATGAGCCTAACTTTTAAAATTTAGTCAAAATCTGAAGACTTTTTTTTTCAAAAGCAGACCCTAATTGGGAGGCTTCTACAAGCACCAAATAAAAGGAAAATCCTCTTCTTCCAACAAAAAACGCTCATGTCCAACTGAATGGATGAAAGTACCCCCGCGTGACTTAAGTCACGCTAGGCACTTTCAGCGTGAGTTAACTCACGCGTGTTATAGCCAACGTGACTTAACTCACGCTTCTTTGGTCGGTGGCGTGACTTAACTCATGCTGCTTTGATCAGTGGTCTGAGCACATGAAACATGTTTTTTGGTCGGTGGTCGGTCATCCAAACTTGATTTTACACGTTTTTTACATGTTTTTTGACTGTATTTAGTGTAGTTATAACCTATGTAAGCCATTCCCCCTATAAATACCCTTCCAACCTTCAACATTTCTCACACCATTATGTCACACTCTCGCCTCCTCTTCCTTATACAACAACAATGTTTTTACATCGTTGACCTTTCATAGAAAGAGGTCTCTTTGAAAATTTCAGGGATTGTATGAACGATCCATGGAGATGGAAACACAATGCAAAGAAATGTGGTTTGTCTGGGTGTCATGTTGGTTTGTTTTGGTGCAATGTTGACCATCAAGGTCTCTTTCGCCTTAGACAAGAAACATACCTTACCCGAGTCCCCTTCTCCCCCACCATCTATTTCTCCTTCTCCTTCTCTTAGCTTTACCCCACTAGTTTAGCTTTACCCCATCACATCAATCTTCTCGTGAAGCAGATTTAGTTTTACCCCAATCCCCCCTCCCTAGACAAGAAACATATCTTATTGTAAATGTATCGATAAAATAATAAAATGAGATTTTATGTGTATCAATTTTGTTCTTTTATTCTTGTTTATATTTGCATTATTTTATGATTTTGGCATCTAAATAATATAAAGTCTTCGAAGACTAATTAAACCCAACGCGAATTCAAATAAAGTTGCGTATTGAATAAATTCGAATAAAGTTGCACAAGTACACAAAATCGATTCAAAAAATACACAATTTTATTTATCTACATTATATTAAATTCTCCCTAAATATATGTGGTATCATCATGATGTTGGGTTTAAATTATATTCTTGAAAGTTTACCGAAAATGTCAGCATTGAAGTGTCTTATACCTCGGGTAGGGATTTACAGCTTCCTTTGAAAATTCAAAAGAATGTAGAGAACACAACATATGTATTCTACTAAATCAAGAATATAGATTATCACATCGAATTCCCTCGTATAAGATGAGTCATCACAGAAAGGGGTGCATCCTAATATATTCTTTTGAACTTAATCCTACTGCCCTGCCAACTGACAAGTTTCAATTGACAGAGGATGATGATCAAGCACAAAACAACATCTTAGAAGTGCATTCCAATATGTGACACTCATCTTAGACAATGGAATTCGATGTGAAAACATATATAGTTGATTTGGTAAAATACATGTTGTGTTATCTTCATTCTTTGACTTTTTAAAGAATCATGCAAATCTATACACTAGGTATAAGACACTTCAACACTGACATATTCACCAAACTAACAAGAATTAAACTTAAATTCCACCAAAATAAAGACACTACATAATAATGATGCTACCTATACATAATTTTCTGACAAAATCAAACTCTTGAGAATATCTTCAAATGATCTCAGCAACATAGCTTCCATCTCAATCCTCGGGAACATGTGTTCCTGATAATATCTGGAGAACATGTTCCTCATGCCGTCTGTCAGCATTATCTTTTTGGTCTGCAAATAACCGGGACATGCATACCAAGAATCCTCCACACTCCTTGTGTCTCCAGGGTTGAGTCCTTAATTGGTTTCGTTCAGTTGATGACATACTTGAGCTTTGAACAAATTGTCCATTGTTTCAAATCTACATCATAAGAAATTAAACAATCAATGAAGAACTCATTCAAACATTTCATCAAACACTTGGAGTGCAAATTATACATAAACCGTAAAACTCATAACTACAACATAAACATGCAAACATCTAAACAATTAAGCAATATAAGTCATATACATGTAAATATTGTATCATTTCTTGCCAAAAAAATCAAAATTTAAACAAACCCTAAAACTAAAAAAAAAACTAATTTAAGAGGAAAAATCTAACATATAAACATATAAGGTTAATGGTGTTAGATTATGAAAACTTACTTGTTATTGGAGTGTTGTTGGATTTGAAGTTGAAAGAATTTTGGATTTGGTTGATTTGTGAGAGTTTTTGGAGATTTGAGATAAAAAAATGAAGAAATGAGCTGTTGTTTGACCTTTAAAAGGACAAGCAGCGTGAGTTAACTCAAGCTGACCTTCAAGCGTGAGTTAACTTACGTTACGTATACACATGCGTGACTTAACTCACGCTGGGAGTATTTTCTGAAAAGTGTATGGGAGTGAGCAAAACTCAATGGAAGAAGAGCAATTTCCCACATAAAATGATCTTACAAAAAAATCGCACTAGTTAGGATCACAGACCCAACACTAAATATCCTCATTTAAAACTAGAGTAGCTCCAATAAGGAGAGCCATTAGATTGGAGAACAAATCCCACTCTCAAACAAAAAATTGCCTTCTTTGGAGTGAGCTCAATCCCAAACTCGTATATCCCCTTTCCAGTGTCCCATATTTCCCACCGCTGAGTAGTAACACTGATTAGAAACTTGAAAAAGACTTGATAAACTTCTACATAAGTTAATTAATATTCAAATACTTAATCATTGGCAAATCCACATATAGAATTACTACAAAATCTAAAATTCCACATACTATTGGGATAGAATATTAGTGAATATTTATGGATATTTTTTTTTTTCCATACACAGTAATACTTCCAAATCAACCTGCTTGAGATACTACCAAATTCGATCTAATAAAAAAACCCTACAAAGGTGGCTGCAAACACTTTGTAGAGACCTTAATACCTAAGCACGAAGTCAATTTCAAATCTAGTATTCTAGTAAGAGATATTCTAAAAATAACAAGACGTAAACTACAATATTTGTTTAACATAAATCTTTTATTTTCATGTTGATTCTTTCTCAGATCTATTTAATAAATTATGTCCATATAATTTTTCCAAACTGACTTATTCTTTTTTCATCCTATAATACATTAGATTTTTTTACCCATTCTTTATACATATTGGATACAAAACATTCATGCAATCATTGACCAACCATTAGTAACTAATTTACCCTTTATTATTATCCATTAGATGAACACTTGCAAGTTGCAAATAGTTACCGCTTAATTAGTGGGTCCCTACACTTACCTATAACTATATATATTATTATGAGGAAAAAAGTTAAAAATGAGTTTGACTGGTTTGTTCACATGGTGGCGCGTGAATTGCAAAGGAAAAATATTTCCATGCAAAAAGAAATAGAGGAGAGGAGAAGG
>Ga0099826_10003967_pt1 | contig 10247 bp, 11 predicted proteins | sample Mtrugardesep15_FD_76830 | JGI IMG/M metagenome (GOLD analysis project Ga0099826, IMG submission 76830) | Root nodule microbial communities of legume samples collected from California, USA - M. trunc garden sep15 | ecosystem: Host-associated > Plants > Roots > Nodule | place: USA: California...
AAAATTAATATAAAAATATGAAGAAAAAAAGTGCACTAGAAAAATATGGTTCAAATGATCCATTGGATAAAAAATAAACAATAAAAAGTTATCCATTGGATCTTTAAAATCAATTGGATGGATCTAATCCATCCATATTGTTTAATGGATGGATTGATACAATCCATTAAAAATAAAAAATATTTTATGGATGGATTGGACGAATTTTGTAGTGGATGGATCGGATGGATATGGATTTCATGGATCTAATTGCCACCCCTAATTGATGGCCTTTAATCTATTCGGAATCTGTTTAAAACACTTCTTTCAAGTTTTTCAGCTTCTTTTCATTTAGTCTATTGGAAAACTATAAAACATTTTAGCTCAAGTTTTTCAGTTTTGCTCACATTGATTTCAGAAATTCTTTAGCATTTAGTGACTCAGTCAGCCTAATTATATTGCATGTTTGTTGTGTTCTGAAGTGCATAGCAATATAGCATCATGTTCGTTGTTTTCTTGTTGATATTGGAATGATGATTCAACAGAACATTGTAACTGGGAATGCTTAAAAGTTTCATGCCACATCAACGTTTTAGAATGATTGAATTCTTGACTTTTCATCTCTCAAAAGGATCGTTTTCAGTATCATTAACTTCTCCGATATAATCTACATAAACTATACAAGCACTTCGCCGCGGTAACTAAGAAGACAAAACATCACCCACGTGTATATACCTGAGAATTCATATATGACATAAGTTTAATACAGCATACTATGATATTAGGCACGGAAATGGTGAGCAATGAGCATACTGTATCTTCACTAGGAGGCCTGTAATAGTTCCAACATTGCATTCCAAAACTTACCTCTGTATTGGAACCAGTTACTAGCTGCAGCATAGTCAACTCACTTTTAGTCCCCTTGGGCAGATCAAAGGAAAACTACACCATTGAGACAGTGAATAATCAAAATTCTTGATATTTACTTTTATCCAATTCCAACAAATATTATTAATCAATGTAATCAGTTATTTGCTGATTATATTTGAGTGTTGATTGAATATCTTTCGACCTATAATAAACATGTTTTCTTCCTAGAATAGAAAGATTTGTTTTTAAGGAACCTATAATAGAAAGATTATTACTCCAAATATTAGTTGAATTCGTACATACAAGTAACTTTATATGAACTATCAATAATATTGATAAATAACTCACATCTATGGAAGACTGACCCCTTACAACCAATAATATTGATAAATAAACAACTTTAATTAACAGTGATACTGATAAATAATGATCCATGAGATGACAAAGGTGAGGTGAGACTTCACCAAAATAACCGACACGGCGACGCCTATGTTACTAGAGTTGATACCAAAAGTTTTGAAGCAAAAGACAGAGACATGCTTTAATCAGAAGTCAAGTAAGCGAAACTTAATAGACTCCACAGGTGTGATTTACCATAGCGGTGATACTAGACTCTCGTTGACAACATGTAGATCCGACCCAAGTTTGCCTGAAATCCTAGGATAATCAAAGATACCATTATTTGCATCATACAAAACTGAATTCGAATACAAAGTTCTCGCTAGAATTACACCATTATCCAAAATGCGCAAGGGTTGGTTCACGTTATCGATTTGGTTTTAGACAAATTTTGTCAATAGACCCAAACCAAACCTGATAGTTAGGGATTTGTTTGGGTGATCAGTTCAACTTAAAAAAAATTATTAAAAAAAAAAAGGAACTAAATTGCAATTTTTAAGCTCAGCTCTCTGCTGCCTCTGCCTATATCACTTTGATAATCACTGTACAAACCAAAATAATCACACAAAATAAATACAAACCAAATCAAGTATCAAACATGAAATTAACTAAAACATATAATCTCTTCACTTAGAATATAAATCAATTATTTTAGCAACTTAGCAATAAGCTTAGCAAGGCACAGAGTGGTGGCATGAACTATCATCTTGTAGCTTGCTTTTAAATCCTAGTAACATAGGTGCAGACAAGAAGTCATTGCAGACAAGAAGTCGGTAACTAACCAAAAGCACCTAGTAAAACCAACATCAAAGGTGCGACCTTACTTGAACATGACATGTTGTTGTTCTAAAGGATCGCACTACTGTGTCCTTCATTTCTAAGGAGACAGGAACAGAAAAAAAACATCAAAGGCAAAAACACAATAAAAAGTAATATTGTAGATCCATTTGTTCTTCAACTACAAGATCAAAGCAAATTTACTACCTAGCATCTCATTATTAATTTAGCTACAAGACCAATGAAACCTTATCTATGCTAAGGCACCAAATATCATTATTTAACTAGACATCCTTTAACCACTAAATATTATCAAACTGTTAAAAAAGAAGGAAAAAAAATTATGTGATGCTTTTGTCAAACACATCATCCGCTATCATTGTGATTACAGGTACAAAGCAACACATAAAGACTTCAATTTTCCCAACAAATTGATTGTGAAGTTGATGATATGTAATTGTAATGAGAAAGATATACATAGATTGTGAAGCTTATATAGAGAAACAAATTACTCTTGCAAGTATAGATGCAAATTGCGAGTCTCTGCATGTAAAACAAAAGCACAACTAATATCATACAAGTCTCTTGCAACAACATAAACATAGTTTTTAATTGAATTCCTTCAAAACATTACCATTGCGGCAATACTAGACTCTCATGGTGAATAATAGGTATATCATGATCATGCTTGCCCAAAATCCGAGGATAATCTATCCGGCCATTAGATAAGTTATACAGGACAAGTTTGGAATTGATGATTCTCACCAGAACAACTCCATTTTCTGAAATGAACAAGGGTTCAACAAAAGTACGCCTAGGAATATTCCAAGTGAGGTTGAACTTCTCGTGAGGAATGGTAAACGATTTAGTCCATGACTCAACAACTCCATACTATTTCATCATCCACACAACCCAATGAGTTTCCTGATCGAAACACAGAGTAAGGCAATTACTCAAAACATTCAAGTGAGTATTGCGAACATTGTCATGTTGAGGCAGCAACACTTCCCCATAAGTCTCTTTCTCAAGATCAACGTACCACTCGCATATATCCCTGAACGCCCATGAGGTTCACACGGGAAATTTGAAACAGTTATCCAAGAATTTTCACCAAAGGTGTAAATTCTAGTCACAAATTCAGGTCCCCTATCCCCTACTTTGAGCATAATGTACAACACCTTATACTTGTCATTAACTTGATCATAACCAAAACCATGATGTGTGATCATCTCATGGTAAGACGATACAATTTTTGGAGATAATTTGGATTTCAATTCAATAGAAGGATTCCACAATCTAACATTATATAGAAGCTTATGATACAAACAAAGCAAACCATTACATGAACCTATAATACGATACTCTTTGAGTCTGGTGCTGAAGCTAACGAGTGGTATAATAGGAGTTGATGGGTTTTCCAACAATGAACGGCATGCACATTTCACCAATGGATGAGTAGAGATATATAAGGCAATTCAACTATTTTCTCTCTTTTATATATTTTTATGTTTAAAAAAAATTGTATTATCACGTGTAACACTCGAATTGGTGTGAATGTTATGTGACATTATGTTATACAAGTGCAATCTTGCAAGTTTATCGTGGATTTAAAGAAGCCAAAAAGTGTAGGGTCTGGCTAAACGTGTGTTTGTGGAAAATCCATAGGTGTTACGAACACATTAGGAATTTATGTTTTGTAAGATCATTCAATCGTGAGGTCTTAACCATTTAAAATTTGGTGCATATTACGTACCCCGATTGGGAAGAAAAAAAAATTGAGGTATATAGGACCCAAGATCTCACTTAATACAATTGGAATCCACACCTTTTTAATATTAAAAAATTGATATGGAATAATATAATGTTATTGATACTCCCTCCGTCTTATATTATGTGACTTAATTGAGTCTGTCACGTATGTCAATGCACAATTTTAAACTTAAATATCTTTAATAATCTATTAAAAAAAATTATGAAAATCTGATATTTTGAAAATATTTATGGGGACGAATCCAAAACTATCTTATATGCTATATTTGGTCTTTATATATGAGTAAAAAATAGGGTCAAAACATGTCATATGAACATTACACATTTTTAAATTAGGATATTAAAAATGGGATGTAGGAAGTAGTTAATTAGTGGATCTCATTTAAAAAAATTATGTGAGATGCTGAATTTGAGGGATTAAGTTCTTATTAAATACTGCTATTAAAAAATTATAAATAAGTGTCAACGTGAGACCCAATTAAGTATCCAAAAATTTGTGTTTCCATTGTAGATGCTCTAAGCAACTCTCAAATCAATCTCTGACTCTATTAATATTTCAAATGAATCTCTGTCTTTGCCAAAAGTTTCTCAATTAATTTTATGTCTTTATGTTTTTGTCACATGACGAGGGACCTAATTGAAAAACTTTTAACAAAGATAAGGACTAGTTTGAAATAATAATAGAGTCAAAGATTAATTTGAGAATGACTTACTCCCTCCGTCCCATAATACTTGACACAGTTGATCCTATTACGCATATCAATGCATAATTTTAAGCTTAAATATCTTGAATAATATATTAGAAAAATTATGAAAATTTGATATTTTGAAAATACTCATCGGGACGAATCTAACGACATCTTATATGATATTATTTATCGTTGTATATTAGTAGAAAAACATAGTCAAAGTAAGTTAGGTTTAAATTGCACATTTTCAACTAGGTCATCTATTGGGGACGGAGGGAATATAAAACATGGACCAATTTGATGGTTTTCTCTAAATTTAAATATGTAAAATTTTATTTTTGCAATTTATCTATCTCTTTTATTCTTGTGATAAAATGAATTATTAACCCAATATTAACCTTATATACTAAACACACCTTTAGAAGTATAAAACCCTTAAAAAAAGAAGTATAAAATTCTGTTTGTCAAAAAAAAAAAAATCTTTTTTTTTTTACAGTTAAGTATAAAATTCTATCACCAAGAAGAGGTAGTAATTTCCCTTTGTACGAGTGTGTATGTTACTTTACAAATGATGATAATATATAAACACTCGTTTAAGGCCTTCTTTTAGTTAGGGGTTTATTCTTGTGAGTGGGGGATGATTATATCTTGTGTGCTCAACAAATAAATAAATAAAAACTATTCAAACGTAATGGATTGAAGTCATTTTCATTCCACTCCAATGGTTTAAGATTAGGGATAAAAGTTTCTAACAGATGGTACTATAACCCACACTCGAACTTATGTAATGTAAATACAAGTTGTAATAGAAATAACAAATATAGAAGCTAAAAAATTTGATAACTTACACCTTAAAAAAACTTGTAAAAAAAAAAAACACCTAAAAAAATGTTCTTGTAAGTACATCATAATAACGAAAATCTCATTTAACCGCCACATCATTGTTATGCTACACAAGGTGGGTTGGCAAAACCTACTGTAACAAGATGATGATCTGAAAACATTGCCAAGCCACCAATAAAACCCCTACAAGCTCCAATCAACTCGAAAAATGTCCGCAGTTAAGCCTCTGGTTCCATGGAAAAATTTTGCCATAACAATTACATTTAACTAGTCCTTTGCAGGCCTTGCCTCAAAACCCCCTTCAGCTCGCTTTACAAGATTGAAAGGCATGTATGTCCCCAGAATTTTATCCCATATGGGGAAGAATGGCTGAGAATAATTGTATTTCAGCCCTTGTAGTTGATGGTGAATGTCATGATACGCAGTGTTATTCTGGAAAAATAAATGGAAGATATTGCCGGGTAACCACAGACCACAGTGGTCGTCAACAGTTTTCACAACAGCAAAGCAGAAGAATATAACGGCTGTTCTCGCAGTCATCCCTGAGACAAGAAACGAGATGGCTCCACCAACAGTGTCGAGTAGAAGACCCTCGATAGGGTGATTGTAAAGAGCTCCTATTGCATAAGGAACGACCAGTCTATGATGCTGGGAGTGGATATGGCGGTATAAAAACTTGTTCTGATGCATGTACCGATGCACAAAGTACTGCCATGTATCCATAACAAACATTGCAATAATGATCTGAATAATTTGCTTAGTGATAGAAGGCTGCACTGTAACCCCTGATGCATTTGATGTTGTCGTCAACTGCAGAATTGTACCAAGCACATGTTAGATATGTTAGCAACAACAACCAAGCTTATATTATAATGAACAACACTCTGAGAATAACATTCTGCAGAGTTGGTTACAAGAACAAGGAAAAATAATAACCCAACCTCTTGGAATTAGAGAGCCTAGTCTCTCCCAACCAACCAGAAATAAACAACTGAATTCCCTCCCTTTCCCCTCACAGACACACACTATTAGTATTTATTTAATAATAATAGTATTCATAATAATAATAATTAAATAAACTGTCTACCACTAACAGCGTATTGTTAGTCATTCGACTACAGCAAGAGAATATATCTACAGGAAATTATTTGGTTTATAACATGACAGCAGTAAATTTCTTGCAGCTTTTGAAAACGTCAAAGTGTTCAATTCAGTACTAGAAGCAGTAACCAGGACTATTAATATAACTGCTCCTATGTATAAAGATTTTCAATTCACTAGGTTGTCCCTCATAATTGAAAAAGGTCAGGTATATAACTAACTTCTGTGACCAAACACAAAATTTCGCGTTTTAAATAACAATGAAATGCTATCACCTCAACTGACACAGATATAGATCGACAACTGCTTAACAAACAGGCGACAAAAATTCAGGCCTTCTGAATTATATCTAGAGGGAAATTCAGGGTCCATTGTCCATTTAAAATTTAAATTTTAATAAATAATAGATTGACCTTGTCACTGGACTGGATCAATATCTTCTTTACATGACATGTTTTGTTAAAAGACAACTTATTGGTCAAGAGATCATGTCACACAGGTTGGTTTCAAATATAAAACGTTTCATTTCCAACAAAGTTCAAGGATAACCACAGAATCCAGCATTAACTAAACATAAAAGGAAGAGTACTATAGCTCAAGAAACCATGTTTACTTTAATACTGAATATCTGAGTATCAAGTTCAAAAACAAGTTGAATTCCCATATTTTATGGTAGTGTTGCGGTACTATGGTCTATGGTTAAAAATGTTTATCCCTCTACACCTTTTAATATTTGACAATTTTCCTAAAACGACTTCTCTTTGGAGCTCTACTAAAATGGTTGTTTCAAGGGAATTTATAATATGCAAAGAGATTGGACTGGTTTGTTCTAATTGAAGCCATTTTGGCATGCTTCTACCATTTAAGAAGAGTTTCCTATCTTGCCTCCCGACTCCAAATGTAACTCATCTCCTTTCTTCCAAATAATAATATTCTTTTTTATCATTGACAAAATAGTGGTATATAAATAAATTCAGGTCAAAATTTAGTCTAAAGTGAACATAACTTCAAGTGAATGGATGCATAAAATAGAGTTCCAACTTAGAGTTATGCCAATGGACGATAGGTTATACTGAATTTTAGTCAAAATTTATTGTTGGGACTTGGGAGGCAGATGAATCAAACTATTACATAGTGTGGGAAATGAGTATAACTGAATTCTTAACAGTATGTTAATAACTCCGTTTAGCTTTAACAGAGTACACCCAAAACATTGTGTCCGTCAAAACATGAGAAAGCAACTAAAACCGTAATCCCTGATGAATTATAAATCACTCTGCGCCATACAGTTAGAAGAGTCACAAAGCCTCTTCTTATCTATTACTCTTCGCTCTCAATTTGGGTGTAAGTGTACAATAAGGCAACACCAAGAATCGGGGAAAACCAACTAAATAGAGACAACAACAACCAAGCCTTATCCCACTAAGTGGGGTTGGCTACATGAGAATCAAAAACCATGTCTTTCTCCAACTCGTTAATCTCTAGATCCTTATAAATAGTTTCTCTTATAGTTTTTCCAGGTCTTTCTCTTTCCCTACCTCTGGCGATTTGACTCCACTCCATCTAATCTACTCTCCTTACTACATAATCCAAGTCTTCTCTCTACCATCTAAGTCTAGTTTCTACTTTCTACCATCTTTTCTAAATAGAGACAGAAGAACAATTTCATAACGTGCATAAAAGTTATCAAGCAACACATAATGCTTATAACTAAAAGTGCTTTTAACTTATCTACAAAATAGAATAAGATTTTCAACTATAAACTCTATTACTACAAATGTGAAGTGTGAACGGCTATTATTACTGGAGAATAGAGATTAACACATGTAGAATGACTTACCAAGATGAGTGCAACAATTGCCTGAACAAGCTGCTGAAGCAAAACACCTTTCACAACTGCTTTAAAGGGCACCAAATTCTTCTTTTCTTCATCTCTCGTAGTATGCAACCGGTAATTATCTAAAGAAGGAAGCAAGTGATAAAATCCAGCATATATCCAATAAACAACGATAGGAGCAAAAGTTCCCATCACTTCATCACTCACATATCCTTCCCAGAAAACCATTATGTAAGTTTAAAAAAGTGGAAACACCTCAATTTTATGCTAAAACAACCCAACCCAACCCAAATTATCAAAAGCAGCAAGTCAAAGCTGCATCACAGCTAAAGATCTCAACTTCAACAAGTTCCTTCCAAACCCTGAAAAGGAAAAAATCAAAATCATTAAGGTTGTTGGTCACACATACTAAGAAAGAAAAATAACTTAAAAAGACAATCACAACTACATAATTCTTAAACTTTGGAAAAACCCAACAGAAACGAAATCAAAAAAGAACCAACCACATAGTTCCCACAACCTAAAAACTTGAAATTTTGTAACTTTCACAAAATTTTCAGAAACTAAACAAACTTAAAAAATGAAACTTTACACCAATGTAGAAGAAACCCAGAAGAGAATTTCGTAAAATAGCTTACCCCAGATAATGAAAAACGATTTGAAGAATGAGAAACCCTTTTGAGGTAGGAAAAAGCAGAATGAATTGTGGATCAGATCTAGCTGGGGCAAATGGATAAACAGTGGTGACAGTTGTGAGATTCCAAAAATCTTCAAAAGTTTGAATTTTTATATCAAAATTGAATTATTGGTTTTGTTGGGTAATTGGGTTTTTTTGCCCGAAACATTACACACTCCCGTGAACCTTCTTTCTTTCTCCCTCAAACGTACGTGTTTGGGAGACAAGAAAATGATTGAAACATTTTTTTTTTTGGCACCTCATCCATGTCATTTTTTGTTTGTTCGTAGGAAATTGTGAAGGACACGTGTTGTAAGATTGTCATTAGGATCACACTCTTCTTCAATCACTACCGTTCAAATATACTATTGTTAGTATTTTCTAACTTTTTTAGTATTTTCATTTTTGGTTCTAGTATTTTCTATTTTTATTTTTATTTTGTCAAGTAGTCTAGTCGCTAAAAGTCTCACACAATTAATTATGGTCAAGTAGCCTAAATACTGTAAAATTATGTTGTGCAGGTTAAAAACTATCCACCATCTTTTTTGATATCAAGTTAAAAATTGATAGGTTTTAAATATAATTGATAAACTTATTCTAAAGTTGATAACAATCCAAGAACTTCGCCAACATGCACCTCACATATTTGGTTAAACCATTGAGTTATTGTCAAAACAAAAGTGCATGTAGCATCCATTATACAAACTCATATTCTCATTCTATTAGAAGGTTGGAAGAAAGAAACAACAATATTGCACTTAAATTTTCTCTTAGTTGGTTTGATTCATTTCACATTTCTTTCTTGCAGTGGTTGTGCACAAGATGCATTACATATCTTTCGTGTATCTTGTCAATCATAAAACATATTTTTTTTTGTCTTAGCAACATAGACTTGAGTACCAATTACGTCGTTTCACACTTTGTTGTTTCTTTGTTTTTAGATACTCAACAACACACAACATAATAAAAGGCGCATCTTCCTTAGATAAATCTTGCAATACTTGTAAAAAAATAATAGTGTGTGTTTGCGTGTGTTGTAAGTCTGATGAGCTAGGTTTGTCATTTAAGAATGTTCTCTTTAATCAATGTACATGCATGATAAATCGATGTGGTTAATATATTAACCTTTGATTTTATTTTTATTTTTCTGCATTTTACTAACTACTCATTTTATTTTATACAAATAAAATTTGTCACGTCATCCTTAGCTCTAAACCCTAGTTATAATGATAGTTTTTATTAGATCTCAAGTTTCTTTTAATACATACTTGAAATATATATATATATATATATATATATATATATA